>Ga0181553_10005290_pt1 | contig 10836 bp, 9 predicted proteins | sample 011ome_17_FD_133753 | JGI IMG/M metagenome (GOLD analysis project Ga0181553, IMG submission 133753) | Coastal salt marsh microbial communities from the Groves Creek Marsh, Skidaway Island, Georgia - 011502XT metaG (megahit assembly) | ecosystem: Environmental > Aquatic > Marine > Intertidal zone...
TAGCTGGTTGTTTTTTAATAATTTTCCAAAACAAAGCAGGGAAATATCGCTTGATATAAACTGCCCATATTTCCTTATTACCAATCAGTACTGACTTTTTACGTTTTGTTACAGCCTTTAACAATTTTGACACACAAACATCGGTAGGTATTCCAGTTTCCTGATTATGATCCATTTTTCCATGCTGCTCTCCTGTTGAACTCAAAGCAGATTTTGAAATATCCGTATTGATTTTTCCCGGATAGGCAATCGTTACGCTAATATTGTTCTTCTCCTCTTCTAATAACAAACTCTCGTAAAATCCTTGAAGCGCGTGTTTCGATGCCGAATAAGCAGAACGCAGAAAGAATCCAAATTTCCCAGCAATACTTGAAATAACTATGATATGACCTGATTGCTGCTTCTGCATGAAGGGTAATACAGCTTTTGCCAGAGCGATATTTCCAAAATAGTTGATCTCCATGATTCTTCGATCAATATCTAACCCCGTCTCACTAGCTTCACCGCGTTGACTTAAGCCGCCATTATTAAAGAGAAAATCTATGCGGCCCCATTTCTCATTTGCCATAGCGGTCAAATTTTCAAACTCATCTGACTTCTCTAGATCCAAAGGAATAACCATGCTATTTTGAGGGTACGTTAAAGAAGCCTGCAGCTCATTCAATTTTGATTTATTTCTAGCAGATAATATAACCATACCACCTGCTGCGTTTATTTGCCTAGCTATTTCTTCTCCAATACCTGAAGAAGCTCCGACAACCCAACTAACTTTATCTTTAAAAAACATCTTATCTACCTTCAATTTATCTTTTTCGTGGTCCAATTCATCTGCCCAGCCGAATAAGCCGTGAAATTAAGCAATTTGATTGATTCTTTTGAAACAATTCAAAAGGGATTCCGCAGATATCAGGGCAACCGAACTAATATGAGTGAAGATCAAAAAAACCTACAAGAACGAATCTTCAATAAGATGCGCTATGCGCTTTCGTTGAATTTAGCCCTCATTTTTAACGAGCTCATGTCTAACTCTTTCAAATATGCTTTCCAAAATAAGTCTAGTGGCGCAATAAGGATTAAGGCTAATCAAACAGGAAATAAAAGCATTGAATTTAACTATGCTGATAATGGCGAATGGATCGAACCTGCTCATGAAGATTCGTTTGGGTTGGAACTAATCGAAGCTCTGACTGAACAGCTCGGAGGAACAGTAAAAAGAAGCACGACGGGGGGAACACACTATTCATTTATTTTTGAAAGTGAGAGTCTTTAGTAAAAATTAACGCAGATCTAAAATCAAAAAATAGCATAAGCCATCACAATTCTTTACATTTGTTACCGTGAAACCTCTTACAATTGCCATAGACGGATACTCATCTTGCGGAAAAAGTACGCTGGCAAAAGAAATCGCGCATGAATTAAACTACATTTATGTAGATAGCGGCGCTATGTATAGAGCCGTGACTTTGCACATGATGAATAAAGGTATCTTGAAAGATGATGCTTTTATTACAAAGCAAGTGGTAGATGAACTGGATGCCATTCATATCGAATTTAAGGCACCATCTACTGCAAAAAATGCAGATACCTATTTGAATGGCGAAAATGTTGAGAAAGCCATTCGCACAACGCTCATTTCTAAAAATGTAAGCGGAATTAGTGCCATTGCTGAAGTCCGAGAAAAACTGGTCTCCATACAACAAAATATGGGCAATGAAGGCGGTGTTGTCATGGACGGTCGTGATATTGGTACAGTTGTTTTTCCAAACGCCGAGGTTAAACTATTTATGACTGCCTCTAATCGGATTCGCGCAGAAAGAAGACATCAAGAACTACTAGCAAAAGGGGGAAATGTGAGCTTAGAACAAGTCGCTAAAGACTTACAACGAAGAGATTACCTTGACATGAATCGAGATATCAGTCCGCTTAAGCAAGCTGATGATGCCATTGTTATAGACAATAGTCAAATGAATCGTGAAGAGCAGCTGATACATGCTTTAGCTGTTATTCAAGAAAGGACTCAACAACACAAGAATTCACTCATATCATAGAATTAACCTTCTATTTTTTTAATTTTATCTCTTCTTGCTCATTGGATGATCAGCGACGATCCAATGCAATTCCGAAAAACGTAAGTTTGAATATGCTTCTGGAATCGAAAGTTTTTTTAATTTTGCCCCTTCAAATTAACGTTAAATGAAAGTAATGGCTGCGAACAAAGTGATCGAACTACTGGGAAGCGAAGGTGAAGCTCTCCTTAATCATAAATGTGAAACCATCTCAAAAGAAATGCTAACACTACCTGGTAGTGATTTTGTTGACCGTAGTTTTGGTCCTTCTAATCGCAATCCACAGGTATTAAAAAACCTTCAATCGTTGTACGACCATGGTCGTTTAGGCGGAACAGGTTATTTATCTATTTTACCGGTCGATCAAGGAATTGAGCATTCAGCGGGAGCATCTTTTGCACCAAATCCAATGTATTTTGATCCAGAAAACATTATAAAATTGGCAATGGAGGGAGGTTGTAGTGGCGTTGCTTCTACTTTTGGAGTCCTAGCTTCTTGCTCAAGAAAATATGCGCACAAGATTCCTTTCATTGTAAAGTTGAATCACAATGAGTTTCTGTCATATCCAAATACTTATAACCAAATTGAATTTGGGTCGGTTGATGAAGCGTGGAATTTAGGTGCAACTGCAGTTGGTGCGACTATTTATTTTGGATCAGAAGGATCGGAGCGTGAAATTGTAGAAATTGCACAAGCATTTGAACGTGCGCATGAATTGGGAATGACGACCATTTTATGGTGCTACCTTAGAAATCCAGGTTTCAAAAAAGACGGAAAAGATTTCCACACAGCAACAGATATTGCTTCACAAGCTACACACTTAGGAGTAACTATTCAAGCTGATATTATCAAACAAAAATTACCAGAAACCAATTTTGGATATAATACGATCAATTTTGGTAAAACACATGATAAGGTATACTCAGAACTTACATCTGACAATGCGATTGATTTAACGCGTTATATGGTGGCAAATTGCTACATGGGTAAAAACGGATTGATTAATTCAGGTGGTGCTTCAACAGGAAGCGGTGCTTCTGACCTTGCTTCTGCTGTTAAAACAGCGGTGATCAATAAACGTGCAGGCGGTCATGGTTTGATTTCAGGACGAAAGGCTTTCCAAAAAGAAATGGGTGTAGGAATTGAATTGCTAAATGCCATTCAAGATGTTTACCTTGATGAATCCATCTCAATTGCCTAAATTTAAGAACAAGAACATTACACAAATTGTATAAAACATACTATGGGTTGGTTTACGCGAAAGAAAGAAGGGATTTCCACTTCAACAGCAGAGAAAAAAGAAACACCTGAAGGGTTATGGTATAGATGCCCCAAGTGTAAGACAGTTATCACATCCGAAGAACATAAAACAAACTTAGCTATTTGTAAAAACTGTAATCATCATGAACGCCTTACGGCTGGTGATTATTTCCAAATGCTTTTTGATAACGGTAAAGGAACTGAATTTGCAAGAGGTATTACATCTGCGGATCCACTTGAATTTGAAGACACCAAAAAATACGTTGATCGCATTGCTAAGATGGAAGATAAAACGGGCTTAAAAGATGCCATACGTGTGGCTTACGGTAAAATAGAGAACGAGGTAGCGGTAATAGCTGCAATGGATTTCAGTTTTATTGGCGGGTCTATGGGATCTGTTGTTGGAGAAAAGATTTCACGTGCTGTAGATAAAGCCATGGATCTTAATGCTCCTTTATTGATCATCTCAAAATCAGGTGGAGCAAGAATGATGGAAGCGGGTCTTTCATTAATGCAAATGGCCAAGACATCTGCAAAATTAAATCAGCTTTCTGCTGCACAATTACCTTTTGTTTCATTATTAACGGATCCAACAACGGGCGGTGTTACTGCTTCTTTCGCTATGTTAGGAGATGTCAATATGGCTGAACCCAATGCTTTGATTGGTTTTGCTGGACCGAGAATTGTGAAAGAAACAACGGGTCGAGATCTTCCTGAAGGTTTCCAACGTTCAGAGTTTTTATTAGAGCATGGATTCTTAGATATGATTGTTGATCGAAAAGATTTGAAAGCTAAATTAGCACAGGTATTCAGTATGCTGAAAGTGGAAAAAGCGACAGAATAAGATAAAAACCTAAATAAATAGGTGGAAAATAGCCGCTATTAGAAATTAGTACTATATTTGCCGACGATAAGAGTATATTACATAAGAATCATTGAAATAATATTGGCATGTATTTATCAGCTGAAAAGAAAAAAGAAATATTTAAAAAGCACGGATCGGGTGACACTGATACTGGTAGCTCAGAAGGTCAAATTGCATTATTCACTTACAGAATTGCACACTTGACTGAGCATTTAAAAAAGAACCGAAAAGATTTCGGTACACAACGTTCACTTCAATTACTCGTTGGTAAGAGAAGAAGCTTATTGGACTACTTGAAAAAGACAGACATTGAGCGATACAGAGCGATTGTAAAAGAATTGAAATTACGTCGATAATTAATCGATTGAAATATTTAAGAGGGGGGCAATTGAAACGAAAGTTTCAATTGCCCTTTTTGTTAACGGACCTGAGTAAACGTATTAAAGAAAAAAATAAATAAACAACCGAAGTGGGACCCCGTATAAACGGGATTTAACAGAGGCCCCCACTTCAAAATACACACACATATGAATGTAATAACAAAAACAATTGACGTAGGCAATGGTAGAGAAATCTCGGTAGAAACTGGGAAACTTGCCAAACAAGCTGATGGATCAGTTGTTGTAAAATGTGGAGGAACAATGATTCTCTCTACAGTAGTATCTAATCAAGATGCTAAACCCGGAGTGGATTTTTTACCACTCACAGTAGACTACAGAGAGAAATTCTCGGCAGGAGGTAAAATCCCTGGTGGTTATCTAAAACGTGAAGCAAGACCATCTGATGACGAGATTCTTGTTATGCGATTAGTGGATAGAGCATTAAGACCGCTTTTCCCAAGTGATTATCACGCCGACACACAGTTAATGATGCAATTGATTTCATTTGACGGTGTTAACATGCCAGATTCATTGGCTGGATTTGCAGCATCTGCTGCAATTGCAGTTTCCGATCTTCCATTTGGTGGACCAATGTCTGAAGTACGTGTAGGACGCGTTGACGGTAATTGGGTGATTAACCCAACATTTGAAGAATTCGATCAATCGGATGTAGATGTTATCATTGCTGGTACAGCAGATAATATTGTGATGGTTGAAGGTGAAATGCACGAGATTTCAGAAGCTGAGCTTGTCGAGATTATCAAAGTCGCACACGAAGCAATTAAAAAGCAATGTGCTTTTCAATTAGAACTTGCAGCTGAGGCTGGCGTTTCTGCTGAAAAACGTGAGTACTCTCACGAAACACATGACGAAGATATTAAGGCTAAAATTCATGCAGCGACTTTCGATAAATGTATGGCTGTTGCTCGCCAAGGATTAGCTGATAAGTCCAAAAGAGCTGAGCTATTCAGAGAGATTTATCAAGAATATGTTGATGGATTAGACGAAGAAACGTTAGAAGCTGAAGCGCCGTTTATCTCTGTTTATTTTAATAAAACAAAGAAAGAAGCGGTTAGACGCGTAATGTTAGATGAAAGAATTCGTTTAGACGGAAGAGCAATGGACGAAATCAGACCAATTTGGTCTGAAGTTGACTATTTGCCATCTGCGCACGGTTCTGCGGTATTTACGCGTGGTGAAACACAATCATTGACGTCCCTTACCCTTGGTGGTAAGTTAGATGAGCAGATGATTGATACTATGGCAGATAAGCGCTATGAAAAATTCTTGTTGCACTATAACTTCCCACCATTTTCAACAGGCGAAGCAAGACCGATTAGAGGCGTTTCACGTAGAGAGATTGGACATGGTAACTTGGCATTAAGAGCTTTGAAGAACATGCTTCCAGAAGATAATCCATATACTATTCGATTAGTATCTGATATCTTAGAGTCAAACGGTTCGTCTTCAATGGCAACAGTTTGTGCAGGTACATTAGCGCTTATGGACGGTGGTATCCAATTGAAAAAACCAGTCTCTGGTATTGCAATGGGATTGATAACAGATGCAGACGGAAAATACTGTGTACTTTCTGATATTCTTGGTGATGAAGATCATTTAGGAGATATGGACTTTAAAGTAACAGGTACTGCTGACGGAATTACTGCTTGTCAAATGGATATTAAAGTTGACGGTTTACCTTACGAGGTTTTAACTGAAGCTTTAGAGCAAGCAAGAGCTGGTCGTTTACACATTTTAGGAGAAATCTTAAAAACATTGGATAAACCAAATACTGAGTTAAAACCAAACGCACCAAGAATTGAAGGATTGATCGTACCTAACGATTGTATCGGAGCAATTATTGGCCCTGGAGGAAAAATCATTCAGGAAATGCAAAAAGAAACGAATACAACCATCACCATTGACGAAAATGAAAATGGCGAAGGAAGTGTTCAAATCGTTGCTAACAATGTCGAAGACATGGATGCTGCATTAAAACGTATCAAATTGATCGCATTCCCTCCTACTGTTGAAGTTGGTGCTGAATACGAAGGTAAAGTGAAATCGATTCAAGCTTATGGTTGTTTCGTAGAAATTTTACCGGGTACGGATGGTTTAATTCACATTTCTGAATTAGAGCACCGACGTGTTGAGAAAGTAGAAGATGTGGTGAAAGAAGGTGATGTATTGAAATTCAAAGTAATTGGACAAGATCCGAAAACGAAGAAATTCAAGCTTTCTAGAAAAGTTCTTCTACCTAAACCAGAGAGCAAACCAGCTGAATAAGCTGTTTGATATACTCTATTCATTCAAAGGGTTACTCTTCCGTCTTAGGCGGATGGTAACCCTTTTTTGATTGTAAGCTATAACATTTCCTGGAATAATTGTTTGATAATAAACATTTGACGTAAATTTCAATATTCTAAAAGATCTAGGCATCAATTTTGTATTTTGCAACGTAAATCTATACCTATGAAAAATATTTACTTGTTCATTTTTGGTGCATTTATTCTACTTGCATCTAGCTGTAAACAAAGAGTTTATTTAACGGTAGCTGAACCTCCCATTGTACATTTGGATAAATCCTACACTAGAGGTGGAGTGATTAACCGAACCTATGCATAAGGTGGATCTGAGATTTTAGAGACCATTGACAATGCCCTTACGCTTGAAGGAAATTTAGATCATAAAGGTTCAAAGGCTGCCGTTCAAGGTGCCTTTGATGAATTAACAACCAATAAGCGGTTTGAATTCTTGACACTTTTAGATAGCATGCATGTTCAGAATGGAGGCATTGATATCTTTCCTGCTCAATTGGATTGGCAAGAGGTTGAATCGATCTGTCTAAAAAATGATCTCCATTTTCTAATTGTATTGGAAGTTTTTGATACGGATACAAAAATCGCGTATTCTCAAGGTACAACAAAGAAGAACACACCGCTAGGCTCAGTACAGGTTCCGGTTCATAATGCGACAATGACCACCATTATTAAAACAGGGTGGCGTATTTATGACCCTCGCAACAAATGGATTCTTGACGAGATTTGGCTAACGGACCGACTCGTTTCGCAAGGCAGCGGTATTAATCCGGTTAAAGCGGCAGCAACGCTCATGAATCGTGGTCAAGCAGTAAAACAAATTAGCACACAAGTTGGAAGAATGTATGCAGGGCGCATAGAACCGCAGTTTTTTCGAGTTTGGCGAGATTATTACAATAAAGGTAATAGCACGCTAAGAATGGCTAATCGACGTGCAGAGGCAGGTGATTGGGATGGTGCAGCAGAATTGTGGGAAAGAGATATGAGCAGTCCAAAGCGAAAAATTGCTGGTCGTGCTCTTTATAACATGGCCATTTACAATGAGATTAATGGTGATGTATATAAAGCTTTAGAGTTGGCTCAGAAAGCCTGGGGTGATTATCGTATCAGACCAGCGCGTGATTATGCTAACATCCTACGTAATCGCATTGCGCGCATTGAGCGTGAAAAAGCATTAAGTGAAGGAGAGACGGGTAATTTCTAATTCTTAAGTTTTAACATTTTTTAAAATGACATGGTGAAATTTTTGTCTTGTTTTTCGTTCTACTAGAAGAAACAAAGGACAAACTAAAATTTCAATCAGATGCAACATTCATTTTTAAAATTACTAGGTGCAGCCGTTTTAGGTGGTGCTATAGGCGCAATTATTTTAACACAATTTGAACATCAAGAACCTGCGGTTATTGCTGTTGATAGCACCCACGACGAATTGCCCAAACCTGTTGTTTTTCATACTTCTTCTACTGAACAAGAGGTTGCCAACGAAGGTTTTGCCAACTTAACGCCAGCTTCAGAAAAAGGCGTGCAGTCGGTCGTACACATTACCACGGAATTTGTGAGAGAAGAGATCACTTATGACCCTTTTTTGCAATTATTTTATGGTGAGGACGCCTATAAAATTCAGAAAAGAAAAGGTATGACCAGTGGCTCAGGAGTTATCATATCACCAGAAGGCTATATTGTCACGAATAATCATGTTGTTCAGGATGCAAAAAAAATCACCATTCATCTGGATGGAAACAATTATGAAGCGGATCTAATTGGCACGGATCCTTCTACCGATTTGGCAGTGGTCAAAATCGATCGAAAAAAATTACCCTATCTTGATTTTTCAGACTCCGACAATCTGCGATTGGGAGAATGGGTCTTAGCAATCGGCAACCCACTCAATCTGCAAACCACTATTACGGCAGGTATTGTAAGCGCTAAAAATCGAAATATTGATTTATTATCTGGAAATTATAATCCGGAAGAAAAGGTATTCCCTGTGGAGTCATTCATTCAAACCGATGCGGCAGTCAATTCAGGAAATAGTGGCGGTGCCTTAGTTAACCAAAATGGAGAATTGGTCGGCATTAATACAGCGATTGCCTCGGGTAATGGTTTTTATACAGGATATTCCTTCGCCATACCTTCTAATATTGTTAAAAAAGTCACCTATGATTTAATCAAATATGGTGAGGTCAAACGCGTTCAATTAGGTGTCAATATTATGGAAAATAATAGTGAAATCGCAAAGCTCAATCATTTAGCAACACAGGAAGGCGTTGTCATTGTAGGAATCATAAATGGTGGCAATGCTGCAGATGCTGGTATCAGGACAAAAGACGTGATTTTGGCGGTCGATCAAAAAGAGATAGATTCGGTTAACAAATTGCAAGCTGAATTAGCAACAAAACAACCCGGAGATCAAATAAAATTAAAAGTCGCTCGAGGCGAACAAATCAAAGACATAAGTGTTTCACTTAAATAAGATAAGTATATCTTTTCATAGGTTGGTTGGTACAATGACAGCATAGGTCATTGGAAACGTCCTCAAGGAACACTTGAGGACGTTTTTTTTATCATAAGTTTTACTGACATTCATCACTTTATTAGATGTTGAATTGATTTAATTTTGCGCATCTATGTCAAAGATTATGCGATTAACCTTTTTTATCTCTTTTATATCCTTCCTCAGTTGCGGAGATAAAAGAGAGACAACATTTCCGCAAGAAAAAGATATTACGGAATCCATTTATGCTGCTGGCTACCTAAAAAGCAAACACCAATATGACGTTTACGCAACCGTAAATGGTGTTGTAAAGCATTGTTATGTAGAAGCAGGAGATCTTGTCTCTGTAGGTGATACCCTCCTAACCATTGATGCCGAGGCTTTGGAAATCCAACGTAGAAATGCCGCGTTGTCCAGCGCCTATTATTCTGTTGATAACAATAAAGAGCAAATTCAAAATCTGGAAAATGCCATTCGATCATCGCGATTAAAGATGGTCTTTGACTCCACCCAATACGGCCGTCAACAGCGGTTGATGAATCAGGGTGCGGGAGTTGAGATCGAGCTAGAACAAGCGCGACTACAATATGAAAACTCTCGGCTGAATTATGAGAATGCCATGATCCAATACAGCGACTTCAAACGGTAATTAAATTATAATGCATCTCAGTCTCGCAATAACCTATTATTATCAAAAGTAAATGAAGCCGATTTGATTCTTAGAAGCGCAATTGATGGAAAGGTTTTTAGCTTAAACTATGACTCAGGTGAATTAATTAGTCCGCAGCGACCTGCTGCTACTATTGGTGCCAAAGATGATTTCATTTTGGAAATGGCGGTGGATGAACGGGATATTTTAGAGATAAAAATCGGACAAGAGGTATTAATTCGTTTAGATAGTTATGAAAATCAAATCTTTAAAGGGGCAGTAACCAAGATCTATCCGTATATGGATACGCAAAGTAAATCTTTTAAGATTGAGGCTTCCTTCTTGGATCCGCCAATGACGCTTTACCCAAATATGAGCTTCGAAGCGAATATTGTGACAGGGTCGAAAGAAAAAGCTTTGTTGATACCACGTAATTATCTTATTCGCGATTCGCTTGTTCTGCTCAAGTCAGGTGATACGGTAACGGTCAAAACTGGTTTAATGGATTTTCGAAGTGTGGAAATTCTTGAAGGGATCGAATTGTCAAATGAAATCATGAATCCAGAGGAATGAAATTAAAGATCATTCTTCAAATCGCATGGGGACTGCTAAAGGCTCGTAAACGGCAAACCATTGTTGCTGCCGTAGGCGTGACTTTTGGTATTACCACATTCATTACCCTTCTCGGGTTTATGAATGGGTTAAACGACCTCTTGGATGGGTTGATGATGAATAGAACACCTCACATCCGACTATATAATGAAATCACCCCTTCCTCTACTCAACCGATTGATGAGGCGTCAA
>Ga0181553_10005294_pt1 | contig 10831 bp, 10 predicted proteins | sample 011ome_17_FD_133753 | JGI IMG/M metagenome (GOLD analysis project Ga0181553, IMG submission 133753) | Coastal salt marsh microbial communities from the Groves Creek Marsh, Skidaway Island, Georgia - 011502XT metaG (megahit assembly) | ecosystem: Environmental > Aquatic > Marine > Intertidal...
ATACCTGGCCTTGGAGAAATAATATCAGGAGAAACAGAATTAAGAGACTGTATTTTAAAAGTACCTGGAACAGAACTTTCAATAATAACATCAGGTGAAAAAAGATTTGATATGTCAGATATAGTCAATAAAGAACAAATTAAAAAATTTTTTGATTTATTAAAAATGGAGTATGATTATTTAATTATTGATAGTCCGCCAGTGCAACCTGTTTCAGATACATTAATTTTAGCTCAAGCATCGGATTATAATTTATTTATTATTAGATCTGAAACATCTAAAAATGCAGCTTTTATTTCATCTATGAAAAAAATGCAAAACGTTAATGCTAATATATCTGGAGTTGTTCTTAATGATTTAGACACTTCTAAAGATAGTTATTATAGCTATTATTACAATTATTCTTCAAATTATTACTCAAAATCATAAAGATATGTTTCGTTTAGAAAAAGTTTTTCAAAACGATGATAAGTTTTTTATTTTCAATGCAAATATATTAAAAACTTTTTCAATCTATATATCAATCTATTTATTTTCTATTTTAGAAAATGATTCAATTTATCAAATTTTAAATTATAAAATTTATCAAAATTCAAACTATTTTAAATTTTCATTTAGCATACCAATAATATTCTATTTTTTCTCATTAATTTTATTTAAATCTCAAAAAAATTATTATTATTATAATAATAATATTATTAAAAAAGATTTTGGTTGTCTTATTTTATCTCTACTGTTTTCAATTTTAATTATAAAATTTAATACAAACAAAACTATTATAAATTCTAATTTTATTTTTTTAATTTTATTTTTATTTATTAATTTATTTTTTTTTAAAAAATTAATAAATAAAATTTATTACTTATTAGTAAAAAAAAATATAATTCAAAAAAATATTTTAATAATAGGAAATTATGAAAGTGTAAAAAAAATTATTAATGAAAAAAAAAATGATATTTATGTTTATAAATGTTGCATGATAATTGATAAAAATTTAGAAGAAATAAAAAAAATTAGATCTGAAATAAGAATTCCTATTTTTAATTTAAATGAAGATGTAAGATCATTATTAGAATATCATTCCTTAGGACAGATTTGGATACTTGATGATGATAATATAAATATAGATAAAACATTAAAAATTATTTCAAAATTTTCAGTTGATATTATTATTTTATATTTATTTAAAAAATATAATAATCAGAATCTTATCAACTCAAAATATAGTTTCAAAAACTTCGAAGTATCAAGGTTTTATGGGATGAGTCTTTTTTATAAATTATTTTTAGATAAAATCTTAAGTTTATTTTTTTTACTAATTTTGTCACCAATTATATTATTAAGTATTTTAATGATTTATTTAGAAGATGGATTTCCTATTTTTTTTTCTCAAGATCGAACCGGCTGGGATGGAAGAAGATTTAAAATTTATAAGATTAGAAGTCTCAAAAATAGTAAGTTTAAAAAAACTGATCAAGTAATTAAAGGCGATACAAGATTATTAAAAATTGGAAAGTTTATTAGGAAATACAGCATAGACGAAGTGCCACAATTTTTTAATGTCTTAAAAGGCGATATGTCGATTGTTGGACCAAGACCACACATGGTTGAACATGATATTTATTATTCAAACTTTTTTAAAGAGTTTTTAAAAAGGCATAAGGCAAATCCAGGTTTAACTGGATGGGCACAAATTCATGGTTTTAGAGGACCAACTGACAATATTGAATTGATGGAAAAAAGAATGGAATTAGATCTTTGGTATTTGAACAATTGGTCATTATTTTTAGATTTTAAAATTATCTTAAAAACCTTTTTAGCCATTTTTAAATATAAGGGGACTTAATAGTATCTATATATAGTATGCAAATAATTCTAAACTACTAAAAATTAAATATAACAATTTATAGTTGAAAAAAAATATTTAAATTTAGAGTTGTATGAATGAAGATAATAAAAATCTAGCTGAAGAAATTAAAGCTTTTAGAGAAAAAATAAGGTCAAAAAAACAAATAATAGTATTTGAACCAAATAGATTTGACTTATTTATTGATGAGGTTTTTAATATAGTTACTAGCAAATACAATAAAATAGATAAGTTTTTTGTGAAAAATTTATTAATTAAATCGGGTTTATTTTTAAAAAATAATCTTAGTTTTTTTAGAGGTTCTTTAAAGAATATTTTTAGATCTATAAATTCTCTCGAAAAAAAAATTGAAGCTCAACAAGAATTACTTTTAAAAACGATTGAATTTAATCAAGAGCTATCAATTAAACTTAATAAATTCGATGATAAAATTAAATATATAATTTTAGAAAATTCTCATAATAAAAAACATGATAATATTTTAAATGAGAACAATGAGGATACAAAATTAAATATTATTCAAGAAGAAAACTTAAGAATAAGTAATGAGCTTTTTGAAAGTAGACAAAAAATTGAAATTATGAGGCAAGAAGTTGAAAAATATAATCAACAAAGAACAGATTTAATAAATAAAATTAATTCCGTTAATGAGATTGTTAATGATTCAAATGTATTAACAACTGTATTTGAAAATAACATAACAAGTCAAAAAATTAGAGTTTTAGATCCTGAAAAGCCAATTGTTAAAAAAATAAATCAAGATCAAGTAAATTTAGAAGAAAAAGTAAAACAAATTTTCACAAAAAAATAATTTTTCGTGAAAAAAAAAATATTAATTTCATTTGGAATATGTGATCTTGAAAACACACTCGACATTGCAGATATTGTAATTCTATTGGTTGATCATAATGAATTTAAAAATATAGTTGTAAATAAAAAGTGGACTATTGATACTCGAGGAACCTGGAAGTAAATTTGAAAAATATTCTATATACTTTTTTATTTACTGGTCTTGGCTACTCAGCAACTCTTGCTTATACATATTTTGTTTTAAATACAATACCCGTTGAACAAATTGGTGAACTTAATAGATATGAAAGTTTCTTTGCAGTACTTGTGTCTTTAATTTCACTTGGTATTGTTCAAGATGCAACAAGAAATATTGCATTGACCCCCAAATCATGGCTATCTATTTACCATAGTGCTCAGTTTTTTCGCCTTAAATTTTCTTTTTTTATTTTTTTAATATGTTTGATATTATTTTTAATTTATAAAGATAATATATTTCTTATTGGTATCTGTGGAATACCTATTGCACTCACAGGTGAATACGTTTTTTATGCTCTAGGGAGGCCTATAGAAGGAAGTATTGCATCATTCCTTAGAGTTAGCTCTTATAGCGCTCTAATAATAATGAGTATCTATTTGTTTGGTGGGCTTAACATAAAGATAGTAGCATTAGCTTTTGCTTTTAGTTTCTTAATATGTGGATTATTTGTATCACTTAGATTAAATATAAGTTTTATATCATTCGAGTACAAACACCTAAAAGTGAACTTATTTTCAATAGGGTTCCTAGCAATTTTAATTTTTTTTTACAATACTTTTAAACCTGCATACATATTTCTTATATATGAAAATCTAAGTAAACTAGATCGAGTCTATTATTTCGAGGCATTTAAAATTTTTTTTTTACTTTTTTCTGTTAGGCGAGTAGCTGTTCAAATTTTTTATAAAAAAATTATAAGATACCCAGAAAAAGTTCAATATGATTTTTATATATCATTTATAGTTATTTTTATACTATCAATATTATGGATGGTGAGTTTAATAATTAATTATCTAAATTTAGGAATAGAGGGTCTTTCTTTTGATTTGCTTTGTGATGTAAGTATTATGACAGTCTTGATGATTGTCTTACCCTCGTCTTTTACCAAACTTTTTGCATTAAAAAAAGATTTCTTAATTGCGGCACCCGTTTTGATTGGCATGATTATAGTTATTGTAGGATCTTCAATTCTTAAGTCTTTCAGCGTGACAGTTTCATATTATCTCTATCTTTTGGGGGTAACAGAATTTTTGATGAGTATCGTCTCTTTTATTATTATAAAAAATATATCAACAAACACCTCAGGAAAAATATAGAACTTCCTATAAAGCATAAAGCAACAACAAATCTTTTTTTTATAAACATATAGCATCCCTTTTTATATTTTTTAATTGTATTTTTTATAGAGATTTTTCCTATGTGTTATTTAATTTTTTTAATACTGGGCTTATTGGGACTGGTTTATTTCTAATGTTAATCTTTTCTGTGTATAAAAAAGCTTTTAAAGCATGTAAAATTTACCAAAGTAGCCTCCTTGATTGTAAGTTAACAAGTCTTCTTGTTGGAAATATTGGAATATGGTGTTTTCTATGTTTAATGTTGTCCTTGCTAGTCCATATATGAGTGCTGTTTTATTTTTATCCCCTGGATTAATAACTAATTATGCGTACAATGCTCAACATAAAGAATATAAGTCTAAAAATTCAACATAAATTTTATATTAATGAGCAACATTAAATATAAATCATTTTCTAGCCTGTGGAGTAACAACAATATTCTAATAAATGTAGAAAAGAATTTTATTAGTAACTATTTTTTAAGCATATTTTTTTCAACATGGCATAAAAGAACTCTTACATCACAAGAAAGTATAGTAGTGAATTTTAGAAATAAAATACATAGCAGAACTGTTATTGATAAAAATTTTTTTTCCTATAAAAGAGTTGTTGATACTGATGGAGTTATTTATACACAAATTCTAAATATAAAATGGGTTAGGGCTTTTCTAAGAAGCTTATTTAAATTTGTTTATAAAAATAGTTCAGTTGTTGGTATTCCTGAACTATTTCTCTCTATATTTAGAACATCCATCATAGAGCCTCTAGAGTATCATGCTACTAAAAATGGATGGATTCTCTCTCATGCAGCAGCCATAAAAGATAAAAATAAAACCATTATGATTGCAGCAAGAAGCAAACATGGAAAATCAACAGTTTTGAATAATTTACTCAGTTGTAGTTCTGCGAAGGCTTTATCAGATAATTATGTTCTTTTTAATGGTAAAGCTGTTAGAACAATCGATGAACCATTTAGAGGAGGTAAAGCATCCTTTTTTAAGTTAAATTTTTACGGAAGATCAATTAATGGCTCTCCTGCAATTTTTGATTCTTTCCTTACTGACCTATTTATATTAGAGAGAGGTAGCAAAAATATGCTAACTAAAATTTCATGTGAAGAGGCTCACAAAAAAATTAAAAACATTAATATCTTAGAAAAAGAAGGAATAAAACACCTTGATAGTGATGATATGTTATTTTCTTCATTTGTACCTAAAATTAAAATAAATTCTGATATAAATTGTTATAAATTAGAGATTGCAGAAGGAGAAAAAAATATAACTAATGCTTGCGCAAGTATAAAAGCTATTATCAATGAATGAAATATCTTTTTCAGTAGCTTCATTAGTAAATATAAAAATCTTTGGCAACCTAACAAAGTTAAATTATGATTTTATAAAATTTATTTATTCAGATTTTGATAAACCAATAAAAGACCATAAATTTGATATTATTGTAGAGATAACCGATAAAATTCCTTCTATAGAAAAAAATGTTAAGCTTGGAAAAGATGCCTATTTTAAGGAAAATTGTCTTGTATTAAGCTCAGGACACTTTTATTTTCGTAAAGGTAATACTCTTCATATTGGAGTACCGTCAAAAGTTAAAAGGGGAAGAGTGCCTTTCAAGCGTTCAACTGCAGGAAGACATATTACAGATGAGATATTAGAACCAATTTTGGGCTTAGCATTACTAGAAAATGGTGCTGCATTTCTACATGCAGCCTCTTTTGTTGAAGGCAATGTCGCTAAAGTCATTATGGGTTGGAGAGGCACAGGTAAAACAAATTCGATTTTAAAAGATTTTCCAAAAAAAGATATTTGGTCTGATGATCTTACAATTATAGATAAGGATGGTTATATCCATCCATACAGAAGACCTATTCGTATTTACTCTTATAATATTGATTTGTTAGATAAAAATTATATAAAAAATAATCAGTTAAAACTAAAAAGTCTGTTTGTTCCCCCATGGAGGCCTGTTCATTATCTACCACTAGCTAAAATTGATTCAAGATTAAAAATAAAATTGGGCGAATTAATATATTTGAATAATGATAAAAATAATAATATTGCTGAACTTTCAGAACAGGTGATGTGTTTTGAACAAATATTTTTTGAAGATACAAAAATCATGCTAAGTATGGCAAATATTTTTAATAATAAATTAACTACGAAGGATATAGTAAATTCAGCATTGTTATCAATGGATGCTTGATTTGAAGCATCTATATTATTATGAGAAAAGTTTTTTTTTTAATACCACTTCCACCACCCGTTCATGGCGCTACATTTGTTAATAATGAAATATATAAGAGTAAATTAATTAACAAAAGTTTTACAACAGTATTTTTAAATTCATCACCATCAAAAAAATATTATGAAAATTTATAATTATGTTATTTTAGATAAGTTAATATTATTTTTTACATTGATTTATATTTTTCAGCTAGGTAGATTAGAAAAATTTGGAAGCATTTCGTTAATCATATATTTCATAGTAATTTGTTTTTACGTTTTTTATAATTTTTTCTTTAATAAAAATTATTATTTAAATTTAACATTATTATTATGGATTTTGATCTCTATAATTTACATATTTTTTAGTTTTTTAGAAATTTTACCTGGCAATAGAAGGGTGTTTTATGAAGATCAAATCTTTAGGACATGCTACTTCATTTTTTTATCTTACCCAGTTATTACATCCTCATATATTTTTTTTTCAAAATTCAAAAACTTAACTCATTTTAAAAATGAGTCATATATATTCTTTTTGTTAATAATTTTTTTATTATGCTTAAATATAATATTTCCTATTTATGATGATTGGTGGATGCCAGAAAGTCAATCATATTCTTTTCTAGAAATTTTAAGAAGAAATTTGTTTAAAGGAACAAGTAATATTTTTATTTTTTCTTATTTTTTTATACTATTATATCTTTATCAAAAAAAAATATTATCCTTAATTTTATTTTTACTTATAGGTATTTTTTCTATGACTACACAACTTTTATTATTATCTATATTACTTATTTTAATTTTATTCTTTAATTTAAATTTATTTTTAAAAAACTTATTTATTGCAATTATTATTTTATTATTTTTTTTACCGTTTATTAGTTTTGAAACTAATGACTTTATTCGATATTTTTATAGTAATGATCCCAATATTTATACAAGATTAAGTAGAATTTTTTATTCATTAAAAGCTCTGTACAGTAATTTATTATTTGGTTTAGGTTATGGGGCAGATAGTATAAATGATATTTACGCTGTCCAAGAGTTGAACACATTGTGGGGGCAAGGAAAATATACCAACGCGAAATTAATATTAATACATAATTCAATAATATATATATTTTATTCAACGGGATTATTTGGTGGGATATTATTTTTATATTACTTTTTTAAGAATGTTTTTCCAAAATTAAACATAGAAAAATCTGAGCAAAAATTTAGCCTTTATTTATTTTCTATAATTTATATTTCTTTGATGACAAACACCACTCTTGAAAGTCCAAATTATTCAATTTCATTATTTTGGATAATTGGTTTTCTTGTTAATTTGAATGAAAAAAAAATAAATTAAACATAATAAAAAAAAATAAAAGTGATTAATAAAAATTTAATCAATTCTATGTAAAAAGCATTAAATGATATTTAATTTTTAATATAATTTATTAAGAATTTTATTAATATCTGATTATAAAAGAGATAAAATCTTATACAGCCTTATATGAAAAAAAAAATTTTATTTCTAGTACCACTTCCACCACCTCTTCATGGTTCTTCTTTTATTAATAACGAAATATACAAAAGTAAAGCAATTAAGAAAAATTTTTCAACTGTATTTTTGAATTCATCTCCATCAAAAAAATTTGAAGAAATTGAAAAATTTAGTTTTAATAAAATTTTAAATTTTATTTTTATTTTGATAAAGTTAATTTTTAATATTATAAAATTTAATCCAGATTTAACTTATTTTTGTCCATCACCTAGGGGTATTGGCTTTTATAAAGATTTAATAGTAATTTTTATATTAAAACTCTTTAGAACCAAATTAGTTTTTCATTTACATGGAGTTGGTTATAATAGATTGACTAGAGAGTCTAAATTAAAAAAAAAAATTCTAGTGTTTTTTTTTAAAAATGTAAATTTAATTTGTCTTTCTAAACTTGCAAAACATGATATAAAAAATATTTATGATCCATCAAAAAAAATTTTTATTTTAAATAATTTTGCAAAGACAATACCTATGAAGAAAAAAAATAAGTCTATTTTGACATTTATATTTTTCTCAAATTTAGTGCCCTCTAAAGGTATTATGGTATTTTTAGATTCATTAAAAATTTTACAAAAAAAAAAAACAAATAGGTTTAAGGCAAAAATAATAGGTGATACTTTTAATGAAAAATTTTTTAAAGAGTTTAAAGATAAATTAAAAAAAATTAACAACATAAAGTATCTAGGACCATTGTATGGTAAAAAAAAATTTGCTGAATTGAGTAAATCAGATGTCCTAGTGTTTCCCACAAAGTACAAAAACGAAAATTTTCCTGTTGTTTTATTAGAGGCCATGGCTTATGGTCTACCATCTGTAGCTTCTGCTAATGGATCTATTCCTGAAATTATTGAAAATAATTTTAATGGTATAATTTTAAAAAAAAATAATGCAAATGAATGTGCTAAATGTTTGCAAAAATATATATTAAATTATGAATTATTAAAAAGGCATTCTTTGAACGCTAAGAATAAATATAAACTAAATTACACTTTTCAAAATTTTGAAAAAAAACTTTTTAAAATTTTTCACAAAATTAATTAACGTATGTGTGGTATTAATGGATTAATAAAATCAAAAGTTAATCAAAATGACATAGACAATGTCATTATGATGAATAAAGTGCTATCTCATCGAGGTCCAGATAATTCAGGTGTGTGGTCAAATTCTAATGTTGTGTTTGGGCATACCAGGTTGTCAATAATTGATTTAAATCCAAGAAGTAATCAGCCCCTAAAAAAAGATAATTTAATAATCACCTTTAATGGAGAAATTTATAATTTCAAAGAGTTAAAAAATAAGTTAGCAAATGTATCATTTATAACTGACTCAGATACTGAAGTAATTTTAGAGCTTTGGAGAAAATATAAGGAAAATTGTTTAAATTTTTTAAGAGGAATGTTTGCTTTTGCTATTTACGATGTTGATACAAAAGAGACAGTTCTTGTCAGAGATCATTTTGGAATTAAGCCGCTTTATTATTATAATGACTCTAATCAAATAATTTTTTCCTCAGAAATTAAAAGTATAAAAAAAATAATTGGTAAAAAATTAAATATCTCAAATGAAGCTATAGTAGCATCATCATTATATTGCTGGATACCTGAAAAAAATTGTATTTTTAGTGATATAAAAAAACTTCAACCAGGAGAATATCTTAAAGTAAAAAAAAATAAAATTTTACATAATCAGTATTGGTCAAATAAATCCTTAATAGAAAAAAAACCAACTTTAAATAATTTAAATGACGCTCTTCATAAACTTTCAAAAACATTGGAAGATAGTGTTGATAAACATCTAGTATCTGATGTTCCTATAAATGCCTTTTTGTCTGGGGGTTTAGATTCATCTTTGTTAGTTGCAATTTCAAGACAAAAATTAGATCAATTAGATTGCTATAATATAAAATTTACTGATATCGATCAAAAACATGAAGCTAACTCTAACGACTCATATTATGCAGATAAAGTATCAAAATATTTAAATGTTAAGTTAAATACCCTAGAAGTAAAGCCCAACTTATCAAATTTATTAGAAAAAATAGTTTACCACCTTGATGAACCAATAGGAGATTCTGCAGCTATCAATACATATTTGATTTGTGAAAATGCAAAGAAAAATGGAGTAAAAGTTTTATTATCTGGAATGGGTAGTGATGAAATTTTTTCTGGATATAGAAAACATCGAGCTTTACAAATTAAATCAAAATTAAATTTTGTACCAAGTATTACTTTTAAATTTTTGGAAAAAATTAGTCAAAATATTCCAGTCAACTCAAACAAAAAAGGCCTCAAACTAATAAGATGGTTTAAGAGGTTTACAAATATTTTAAAGTATTCAGAGAATAATAAAGCTTTTTTGAGAAGTTATACTTATTACGATATTGATAAATTTGATGAAATTTTTCAATTTAATTCAAAAGATTTTAGTAATTCAATTTTAAAAAATTTTAATGATAATTTTGCTTTTGCAAATAATAAAAGAGATTTATTAGATACAATGAATTTTGTTGATATAAACGATTTTATGGTTTCTTTAAATTTAAAATATACTGATCTTGCTAGTATGGCTTCATCTACTGAAGTTAGAGTTCCTTATATTGATACAGAGGTCATAAAACTTGCCTTTCAAATAAATAGTAAATTAAAAATTAAACATAATGAACAAAAATTCATTTTGAAAAAAGTTGCAGAAAAATGGTTGCCTAAAGAAATAATTTATAGGCCAAAAGCAGGCTTTACTCTACCTTTGAGAGCGTGGATTAAAAAAGATTTAAATTCTTTAGTTTCAGAATACATAATTTCCGATACTGGTATAAAAAAACGAAATTTGTTTAAAGAAGATTTTTTAAAAAAATTAATTGATGATGAGTATAATAATATTTCCGATAATTCGCAAAAAATATGGCAACTTTTGACATTAGAACAATGGTTTAGAAACAATGAAAAATAAATATATTAAAGATTTTTGGGAAAATAATCCAGTCGGAGAAAATTTAATTATTAAGGAATTAGATTG
>Ga0181553_10005299_pt1 | contig 10822 bp, 15 predicted proteins | sample 011ome_17_FD_133753 | JGI IMG/M metagenome (GOLD analysis project Ga0181553, IMG submission 133753) | Coastal salt marsh microbial communities from the Groves Creek Marsh, Skidaway Island, Georgia - 011502XT metaG (megahit assembly) | ecosystem: Environmental > Aquatic > Marine > Intertidal...
ATTTGTCTGCGATTTTCTACCATGCTGTTTAATTTCTGTGATTTTGTCATGATTTCTTGTTTTAGTGTTTTCCTTAATGTTATGATACAAATATATATAACATTTTTGTTCTATGCAAGTATCAGAGCAAAAAAAGTAAAAAAAATTTTGCCGTTCTGAAAATAGCCAAGGTTATTATTTGAGTTATTCATTTTCAAATACTAACATTTTCTCAAATGGATTAGGTAGCTCGCTTATCTCCGAATTATCGGCAGCGTCACGAAGTTGGCAGGGGATCCCAAAATCTTTGTCAGTAAGGATAAACCCCATACCATCATGCCCAATTTCAAGGCCAATATCCTCTAAAAAATCTTCAAGCTTTTTAAGTTTCTTCGCTAGTGTGTGCGTTGGTAGTAGTCTTTTCATAGTGTTTTGTTTTAATTCCTAATGCAAGGTTGAAAAAGGGCGGATTACATACCGCCCTCATTCCTTTCTGAATTTTCCGGTGCTGCCTGCACTCGGTTGAACTTAATTTTGAAAGAACGTTGTATCTTTAGGGTAGCCTATTCTCAGATAGCTACCGCCTTCTTAGCATCTTCCAGGGCGCTGATATGGGCCTCGAAAAATGCGCAAGCTTCCTCGGCTTCCTCAAAGCACAGGGCAAACTTATCCATATTCATTAGCCCTGTATGGGGCTGTATCTTCACGCATTTGAAATCGTGAGATCCATAAACTCCCTGTATCATTTCGTAATGACCAATAACTACTGATTCGAAGTAATTATCTTCCCAGCTAACTGGCACGCCAACCTTTTTAGCTTTCTGCTCGACACCATCTACCACTTCCCACAGGAGGCGGTTTTCCTGGCGGCTTTCTGCTTCGGGATCTCTGTCATCGTATCGGGGGTCGTTGCTGTGATATACCATAGTGCTATTGCTTAATGTTTAACTTACCTGCAAATAAATACATTTTGCCCATTTTTGCAAATTTTTATTAAACTTTTGCAAATTTCGTGCAATAAAAAAGCCTAGCGTAATGCCAAGCTTAGCTTCCTATATCGTTTATCTAGCTTCTGTGTGACTCTCAGTAGTACCTTGTCCCTCTGCGGCCTTCTCTGGATGCGTTTAGGCTCTTTCTTGCGACTAACTGTCCCGTCCTGGTATATCCATAGCAGCCCAGCATACTTAGGGCATTCTGAGGGCTGTATGAGGCCCGCAGGACAGGCGTAGTAGAAAAAGTTAGCCGGGTACTTACCCCTCTTTATCATTCGGTGCTTACGCTTCCGAATATCCCTAGCAAAATCGCCCCGGCTAATCTTAACCTCTACATCAATAACGTTCTTTACCTTTATGCTAAAAATATCAACCTCAACCCCTCGCACGATATACACATTTGGTATAACTGCCCAGTGGCCCTGACCTCTCAAATATTTACAAACTATCTCTGTAACTCGCTTGGTGTCGAGTTCCACCCTTCGAGGTGTTCCAAATAGTCGGTAGATATATCCAAACATGGCTCAGGGAATTGGCTTTTTATTTCTTCGATGTGTTGTTGGTACATTTCTTCGAGGTCATCTATTAGTTCGTAAATGGCTTCGGCCTTCGCTTGCAGTATCATCTTTTCTTTCTTGTTCTTGTGTTCGGCTGCATACTCTGTAAAAGCATTCGCCCGGTCTAGCATCCGGCTTTTCATGCCGCCCCACACTCTCCCCTTCCCCTCAATTAAAAGACGGCTTAATATCTGGTTTATCATATTTATCCTTGAAGTAATAAGCGAAATTTTTAGGCTTACTTAAATCTTGCTCCTCGCCAGGATCGCCCACGCTTTTTAGTTTCTCATTCTCCCACAAAAACACCTCAATATCACCCTTTGCCTCTGGGCCATAGATTAGCCCGAAAAGATCTAGTAAGAAGGCTTCGTAATGGTCATTTAGATTAATTATGTCAATACCATAATCATATAGGTCATTCCAATCCCTATTAACTGTTAGTAATCTCCATCTTTTAAAGAAGCTTTCCCATTCATCAACAAAGCGATTATTTCTTTGTCTAATATCTAGCTTCGCCCAAGTTTCTGGCTGAAATAATACACCCATAACCATCGCACCAAATAGGCTTAGTAATCGCTTGCTTTCTGTTAGCACCCCTGTTATATCCAGTCCAAGTCTACGGATGGCTATTTGCTGCATTTGACCATCGTTAAAATCATCAAGGGCTGACCATATAGGGCAATGTATTTCTTCGTGCTGTGCCATACGTAAAAATACGTAAAATTATCTGTTTTGCAAATTTTACAAATAATGTTGCAAATATTATGCAAAAGATAAAGCCGCTGTACCAATTAAGGCGCAGCGGCTTATTCCCTCTGTTTTAGGCAAGCGTTACTTCACTACCTTTTTCCAGGTTCCTTCTGATGAATCAATGTAGATATAGGTTCCTCTCGGCAGCGCTTTGATATTTCATGATCTATAAAAAATATTGATGTAAAGTATATCATCCACCGCAGGAGTTACACCGCTTGGTGGATAGTATTGAATTGTACCGTCAGTGTTTATCTTAATCGTGGCAATATGGTAAGTGCCAGCGCTATCGTCATAGTAGCTGATAGGCTTAATAACCGCCCCCGAAGGTCTCCGAGATGCTGGTATAGGGTCGATATCAACGAGCGTATTGCCGGTATACCCTGTCGAATTAGTTAGCGCTTGACTAATTAACATTAACTCCCCATCAAAAAAGTAGACAATAGCCGCAGCGCTCCAATCTGCCGAGCTGTCAAACGTCCCGGCGATGAAATTCACATTAGATCCGCTTATCGCATCATCGACGTACTTCTTGGTAGCCGCATCGTAATTACTGGTCGGTGTTGCAAGTCCTGTAATCTTATTACTTCCTGCTGCTAGGCTAGTAGTCATTGGGTTAGTAACCCCGCCCCCTGTCCACTCCGTGATAGTCCCATCATTGTCATACCATATTTTAGGGGGGGTTACATTCATCTGCCATGCGTATGTACACCCTGAAGGGATGCTTACTGGCTTCCTGTCTACCTTATATATTTTCTCGTATTCTGCCATTTCTCTCACTCATTATGTTTTATTCTTAACTTATTTGTCGTCATAGTCTGGCGTGACTCCGCTTGGTGTCCAGTTGATTTCATGATTAGCCCTGATATAGCCTTATACATCTTTTTTATCACCTCTTCCTGAGATGATGCGATAAATACCAGATACTCTCCTACCTTGATCTGATTCATGCTAAAATATGGAGGTTTTAGGGGTAAAGGTGTCTGCCGTTGGCTGTGCTTCTTCGCTTCCTACGGTGTAGAATGTTGTTGGGGTGTTTTGGTTTGTGTATTCGGCAGACTTCCATGCATTGCTTCTTGCTGTATCGGATATTCTTATCTCGTCAATTTTCCCATTCATCTCCCTGTTTCCCGGAAACAAACACCCTATGTATAAATTTCCAGCACCGTCCCTTGTTGCAGCCGGAAAGCCTGCACCATCCTCCGATTTTGTGGCAAATGTTTGGGATACATCATCAAGAAAAAAAGCGCCGGTTTCTGTCCCACCAAGGATTAGCTCTATATAAACATGCTGCCATGATCCTGTACCGAGCACACTTGATGAGTTCTCATATATTTGGCCGTCATTAAGCCCGGTTCCATCAGAGCTTGCATAAACGAGAAGCCCCTGTGATGATGTTGAAACAACATAAATATTTCTATCCGCGAACGAGGCAGAGCAATGTGAAATAAACCCCGTATTGCTAGGGTCAGAATCAAGATTTACCCAAAAAGAAACCGAATATGCACCCATGCCTGCCAACTCAGCAAAGTCACTAAAGCTCATATACTGGCCAAGCCCACTTAATTCAACAGCATTGCCAGACAATTTTCCGGCGGTCGTAGATGGGCTTCCGGTTGCTGTCTTTGACCCCGCATTCCCTGTCGAGTCATCCCCCGTTGTTGACTGCATATGATCCGCACAGATATACCCATTCGTCCAGACGTTATTGCTCCCATAAGTCGCATCAACAGCATAAGCACTAGCACCAGCATTACCGTAGTAAATCTTAAAACTCGTGTCAGAACTAGATGATAAGAAATTAGCCTTAAAATGTAGCTCCCCCGTTTTGGCGCTTGTGTCAATCGCTACTATCTCAAAGGCACATTCTGTAGTCCCGTCTGACCTGGTAATCCTGATGTCTGCCCCTGCACTATCTACATTTGTGAAGAAGCTTTCAGGCATATCAGATAGATCTACATAAACAGGGAAGTCAGATACATCTCCATCTACTTGAGTATTATCTACTGTGATCTCTACCCTATAGTCCCAGTCCGTGTCATACCAACTCATTAGACATAGTCTTTAATCTGCCATGTGCTTCCAGCAAGTTGAATGTATTTTTTTATTGATTCCTTATTCGCTCCTGCATTCTGATAGACAGTAACCAAGGCAAACTGTACCTGCTCATCTACTTCATCAATTTTGTATTTTGTATATCCTGCAAGCTTGAGTTGTTGTTCTACTTGCTGCTCAAATACTTCAGGAATCTCTGATTCCTTCCATGCAGATTCATTTTGCTGCCCAGGTCGCAGAATGAATACTTTTATTGTGCTTTTACTTGTCCTTCTTCGTAGCCTGATAAGGAGATTAATCTGCCAGGTCTGAAAATTTACATTTACCTCACTGAGAGGGTCAGTAAGGTTTTTAGATAGGTTTTCTACTCTTTCGGTAGTAAGTCGAGTTACTCCTGGGAGTGTGTCTATTTCTGTGAGAATATCTTGAAAAGTTGCCATATTTTTATTCGAAAATTAAGTTAACTATTAAGCCCTTTGGCGTTGTGGTAAAAGTTGAAGCACCTATCTGTAGCTCTAGTCTATCATTTGTGACTACATCATCTGCCGCTGTATTGATTGAGCCTGTAGATGAGTCTATTCCTCCTGCTGCTATAGTCAAGTTTGCAGAAAGCATATTTGCGGTGTCTGTTCTATTGTATAGCATCGCGTTGGTGCTGTCTCCTGCTCCTGCTACATCATGATGGTACGTCATTTCTATCAAATCCATGCCTGTAAAAAGGGAAGGAATAGGCCCTATTTTGTAATCAGTAGAGACAGTGATGTCTGTTGCTGCATCAACAAGTCTCACCATCAGCCCTTTTTGTTTGGTGATATCAGGCAGTTCTGCAAGGGGAACAAGTGCCGATCCATCTAGGGAAGCATATCCAGATGCTGCGCTTTTTTCAGATAGAAGCTGATATGTGCCTGGTGCAACTCCCCCGCCCCCTGTCCACTCCGTGATAGTCCCATCATTGTCATACCATATCTTAGGAGGGGTTACATTCATCTGCCATGCGTATGTACACCCTGAAGGGATGCTCGCTGGCTTCCTGTCTACCTTATATATTTTCTCGTATTCTGCCATCAATTAAGTACTTTTTGAGGTGTGTCCGGTAATTTTCGGTATGTATCGTAGTTATAATCAAAGTCTACTGCCGCTGGGCACGGATCAATCTTGATAGTAAGGAAAAAAGGAAGCTCCGCTAAATTGTCTCCCCAAAAGCCATACCTAGGGGTAGTGGTTAATTCCCTATCTACAATTTTGGTCTTTAGCCAGTTTTGCCGCTCAATGGTATATCCTTCTGCTTGCATCCAGCGATCAGAATACCAGCCCCATGCAGAGAACCCGCCGCCATCATCATATCGGGAATAAACAAACTGGGCCAGCTCATTGGTTAGCTCCGTGAGTAGCTGCCTGAGATCCGCTCCTATTTGCTCGAAAGTCCTTTGCTCGGAAATGTCGGTTACCTCGCTTGTCTTTTGCGGCATTAAGTCTGTAAGGTAGAAAGCCAGGTTTACCGTATGGCCTTCTGTCGGCTGGAATAGATTGGTAATATTGTCTCGGTTTTCGATAACCTTTAGGGCTGGATAGTCAAAGTTTAGGGCAGAATCCTTAGATCCGTTTAGCTCCCATCTGCGGGAGTAGAAATAGGCTTTATCTTTGTACCGTGAATCTTTGTCTAGGTTCGGTGTATTTTGCCCAGCCTTTGGCGATATTACTGCAAATGTGTTTATGCGCTTGTGCCGGTAATATACGCCATCCGTGACCGTTTCGGGCCAGGCTCTAATGATCCTTGCAAGTATCTGGTAAAAGTCTATTGTGTTGGTTAGCGTTCCTGCCATCGCCTCATAAATCTATAACTGCGAACTATATCATTGATGGCTACTGCAAAGATAAAGCCAAATATAATAGCGAATGATATTATTTGTATATCGAATGCTAACGGGTATAGTTTCCAATGGATCATTTTATCCTCTTCCTAAATCAGTTGTTTCTGCCAGCCAGGTAAGCGCTTGCAGGAAGTTGGCCCTATATGCTGACTCTATGGGTGTCAATCCCTCCTGGTTAAATACCCCTCCCTCTGCGATGTGATGAACTATTGAATACCATCCCCACCGCTTCCACTTAGCCTCGAACTCCTTCTTTCTTCTGGCATAGTCTTCCAATGCTGTGCCAGTCAAGCCGCTGGGCTTGCTTGCATTAAAGAGGACAGCGATAAGGGGATGCTCTGTGATAAAGCCTTTAAGCCTGTTGAAAAAAAAACCACGTCCAAAGCAATATCCATTGGTATATCCTCAAAAAGCTCCTGCCGCTCCCATTGCCATTGCAAATAAGCAGGGCCATCAACGGGGGGCTTCTCCACCTTTCCGCCCTTCAATACCTCGCGGCTGAGTGCCGCTAATACCCCAACGTTGATATTGTACTCGTTGGCCCTGTTTTCTGTATGGTTCTCCCAGCTGTGTTCTATCTGTAAAGCGTTGATCGCATCCCTAACCGTCATATCCGCCCCCGGCATTTCCTGTCCTGCGATGGACTTCGATACAAAGGCTTTGAACTTGCGGCCTCGATGCTCAAAGGTTTCCCTAGATATAGGCTTGTAGCCATAGACGGTATTTACTGTAAGGAGGAAAAGGGAAAGGAGACTATCAGCACTCTCGGCTTCAGCTCTACCTAATGGCATTTCTAGCATATCTTCTAGCCTCGCATTATTAACAAATGTTAACGAGAGCTTAGCAAATAGCACATAGCTTTTTGCCCACTTCTCGCTTGTCCATTCCTTTTGTAGCTCTACCCTTTCGGCTTCATCCTTCGCATTATGAAACTCTTTAAACCAATCGGGCATTTTGTCGAGGCGTTGAAAATACGATGCCCACCTTTTCAGGGTAATCTCTGAGGGATGGGTTAATATCTGGGCATTGACCGTTTCCATTTCGGTCGTACCGTCCTCTAACTGCGTCGATATGTCAATAGCAAAATTTAAGGGCATCTACTTGGCTTCCTCGATCAATCTCTCCAATGTCTCTACCTTCATTGTCTTGCGAACCTTCAATCCCATTGCCTTGGCCTCCCGGTATAGCTTTTCCTGTGGTGTCTGTACGGGTTCCTTCACAATCTCATGAATAGCTTCCTTCAATCTATCTTTCGCAGCCTGTGGACTGGCCATAAATTCCTTGGCGCGAGCTTGGTGTAACCTTGTTCCGGCCCTTTTGATGTCTCCTGCGATAACTGCCCAGTTTGGATGAATGTCATTCTGGTACATCCATATACCGATATGTGCCTCCTTCATCAAGTCAAAAAGCTCGTTTTTGTTTCTCAGTCGTTCCGTATCTGTCATGTCGGATAAAAATATTAGTAAAAATATACAATCGTGTGCAAACATTGTGCTAAAAATAGGCAAAAGGCCCAAAGACAGCATTTTTTTTGCGTTTACCCTACTAAATTAATTAGCGGGGATGGACACAGCGGTGATCGACAGACGTATAAACTCCTTTTATAATATTCACAACAAGGGCGAGGACACAGCAGTAATCGACCTTATCGGTGTTATAAATGACTTCTGGACAGGCGATAACTCGAAAGAGGTTTTTCTGGCCCAGCTCAAAGGCATTAAAGCCTCCAACATTACAGTAAACATTTCTAGCCCTGGGGGCGACTCTGCCGATGCGATGGCGATATATGATGCTCTGAAGGGGCACCCTGCCAGAGTTACAGCGCGCCTCTCTGGCTTGGTGGCTTCAGCCGCTACTACCGTAGCCTGTGGCGCTGATGTAGTAGAGGCAAGTCCTACCTGTATTTACATGATCCATAATCACTGGATTTTTACAGCTGGGGATAAGAAGGAAATGGAAAAAACCATGAAGGCGTTAGACACCTTCGATAAGGTCGCGGCTGGCATCTACAAGAAAAGAACGGGACAGAGGCTAGACACCATCAAGCGAATGATGGATGAGGAAACCTACATGACAGCACAGGAAGCAAAAGACTTTGGCTTTGTAGATAAGATCATAGAGGGTATCACTTTCGAGAACCAAGTAACGCTTGAAGATCTCGAAGTAAGGAACTACATGAGTAGTACCCTAAACTGTGCTAAGCTACCGCCAGTCGCAGCAGGGGAAGCCCCCGAAATACCAATCAATAGTCAAACTGATAATAATATCATGGATAATCTTAACACAGAGCAGCAGGGCGCTTTTGTCCGCTTTGTCAATAGCCTTATCGGCAAGAAAAACGACGAAGCAGAAATCGCGGAAACGCCCCAAGCAGAAACCAACGAACTTGAAGCCCTTCGCAATGAAGTGGCAGACCTGAAACAGCAACTTTCAGAAGCTAAGAACACTGAGACCTTCGATGTCCAGGCTTTTGCTAATTCTATCGCTAATGCCATCAACGGCAAAGTTGAAGAGGTAGCCAAGGAGGTGGTAAACGAAGCGACCGAGGCTGTAAAAAACGAAGTAACCGAGCTTAAAGCAGAGGTGGAAAAAGTAGCCGACAAGGTTAACAACAGCACCGAAGTAGAAGCCCTCACCGAAAAGGTGGAAGAAGTAGCCAAAGCAGTCAACAAAACAAAGACGCTCGAAGCGCAGCCTGAGACTCCCACCAATAATGGTGAAGGGTTGGAGAAGGTAGTAGCGCCCGAAAATACCTGGCTTCACACTGTCAAAAATTTCTCCAAGAACTAATAATAAAAAATAGCAAGATGGGAATGGTAAATACTGGTGGAACGCTTAACGCAGGATACCAATTAGAGGAAAGCAGGGAATTGCTATTGAAGCCGGTTTTCGAGTCAGAGAATGTTCTGGCCCAGGCTGCAAATGCCCTCAATATTAACGTGTATGATGTATCGTATGGCGTTAAGAACAAAAAGAAATTTAAGCGTATCGGCAAAATGGGGCCGATCGCCAAAGCAAGAACGAACTGTTCCACATGGGATCCTGTGGTTATCCAGTCAATGGTCGATGACGAGTTTACTGTACACGCTTTTGAGGTGGAAGGGGAGCTTTGTGCTGACGAGTTTACTGGCATCTGGGAAAACATCCGAGGCGCAGGAAACAACATGAACAGCACAGAGGGCGACCTTGCAAATCAGTTGGAGCAAGCTTTAATTACCCGCGTTCGCGGTGCGCTCAAAGATGATATCTTCCGTCAGGTATGGTTCTCAGAAACAACTTTTACTACCACTTACGCTACTGGGCTTTCACAGCTTGATATGCGTACTCGCGGAGTCCTGGAAACGCAGATGGCCCAGTTTGATGGCCTGTGGGAGCAGATTGAGGACGGTGTAACCGCTACCAATATCGCTTATGTGGACAGCTACGATGGCGCTACTCGCTATGCTACCAGCGCAAATATCTCCTCATGGTTCGAAGCTATGCTCGACGCAGCAAGCAACGAACTGCGTCACTTCGTTAACCAGGGACAGGCTGTATTTTTAGTACAGCGTGCATTCCTTAAAGCATACCGCCAGTATTTACAGGGATTGGGTACTGAGATGTCTAACCGCTTCATCGTTGAAGGTAACGGACAGCCGCTTCGTACAGTCCTGTTTTATGATGGCATTCCGGTGATAGAAGTCCCTGAGTGGGATGACTTTGATTCAATGTTGCCTATTTCCGGCAAAGCAAAAGAGCGCGGCCTGTTGGTAGCCCTCGAAAATTTGCAGATCGGTACTGATGCTGATAGCTCCGCTTCTACTGGAAACGGTCGCGGCTTGGTTATCTACCAAAACCCTGAGCCAAGCGCGAAAGGTCGCGTTGAGATGTATAGCGCCTACCGTATAGGTTGTGGTGTTGCTTATGACAATCTGATTGTAGCGTCTTACAACGGTACAGTACTGCCATAATGAACCCCCAAGACAATTTTATTAACCTAATATCAAGATAAAAAAATGGCTTTTTTACCAGCTTGTTTACCCGCAGCCGTATCTCTGGCATCTTGCCCAGATGGTAGTCCGGGGGTAGCTAATATCTACTACTGCCAGAAGTCTGATATCTCTGCCGTTACCGTTACTAGCGGTGACATCACAGGGTTCACCATGACAACAGGCAAAATTTTCTACGAAATCCAGTGCGATGACCAGGTTTCTACTCTCGTTGAGGAAAGCGCAGATATTCGCTACGCTTCCAAAATTACGCAGACGTTGACAGCGCAGATTCCTGGCCTATCTTCTTCCATTCAGCAGCAGCTTCTGAGCATCAAAAATTGCTGTGAGTTGGTTCTGGTTCTGAAGTTCAATAACGGTATCTATAAAGTGATGGGCTACGATGTAGACTACGCAGCCGATACCGCGACCTATAAGAACTGCCAGGTAAACGTCCTCGGATGGGATTCAAAGGCGACACAGGACGACGACTACGCGACATTCAACTTAGGTACTACCTGTACCACTACCGGACTCGCTCCGATCTTTACGGGTACGTTGACCTTATCATAATTTTTAGCTGACTATGGCTAAAAGAAAGAACGAGGAAGGAGTATTTAACCGTACTTCTTCCCCTTCCAAAAACCAGG
>Ga0181553_10005301_pt1 | contig 10821 bp, 7 predicted proteins | sample 011ome_17_FD_133753 | JGI IMG/M metagenome (GOLD analysis project Ga0181553, IMG submission 133753) | Coastal salt marsh microbial communities from the Groves Creek Marsh, Skidaway Island, Georgia - 011502XT metaG (megahit assembly) | ecosystem: Environmental > Aquatic > Marine > Intertidal zone...
ACCACAAGACCGGAGATGATCGAGCCTGACTCCATATCAATTGTCTGCAAACTTTCGGCAAACAAGTCCGCAAAACTTTCCATCGTGTTTGTCAATTCATTCATGGATTTCTCTTCCTGCGCCCAGTGGGCCATTTCTACCGCCATAACCTACTTCTTCCGACTTCGGCGGGTCTGATCATTAATAAGGTTGACCTCGAGAATTTCGGAGGGTTTCTCTGCATCAACCAACTTGTGGTGCTCTTTTTGCTATCCTGCTAGACAGTTTATTTCTCTGCCTACTTGTCCTATTTTTTCAATCTTTCCACTCTTTCCAATCTTTCCAACCTTTCCAACCTTTCCACCTTTTCTCACAGCTGTTGTTTCCTAGCCCGTTTGTTCGGCGGGTTTAGTCGCCTCATCTCTGGTCTAAACAGCATCGATTCAGGCCTAAACAGCCTCAATTCACTCAGCGAGCGCGGCCTTAGCCGACGCCAGAACCCGGTTAAATACTTCGTCCAGACTCATCTCGGTACTGTCGATAATCAGCGCATCTGCGGCCGGTTTCAATGGCGCTACCGAGCGATTCATGTCCTGATCGTCACGGCTTTGAATGCTAAGAAAAAGGGCGTGAAGACTAACACCCATTCCTTTATCTTTCAACTGCTTATATCTTCTCTCAGCCCTGGCCTCAGCACTCGCAGTTAAGTAAATCTTGAGCGTCGCATTGGGAAACACAACCGTACCCATATCTCGACCATCAGCGATGAGCCCGGGTAATCGAGCAAAGTCACGTTGACGTTGGATCAGGGCATTCCGAACGCCGGGCAATTTAGCTACCCTGGATGCATCAGTACCCGCATCATCGGTTCGAATCAAGCGAGTGACCTGCTCTCCCTCGAGCAGTATTTGTAAGGGTTCTTGCGAATCTTGCGTAGGGAGAAACACGACATCCAAATGCGCCGCAATCTGCGCGAGCGCCGCTTCATCTGCCAGGTCCACCTGATGCTTGCGGGCAGCCAGACCCACCAGGCGATACAGAGCGCCACTGTCAAGAATTTGAAAACCCAAAGCCGCAGCTAGTCGATGGGCAATTGTGCCCTTGCCAGAACCGCTGGGTCCATCAATCGCAATGACTGGGATGCTGCCGGACTGATTCAAGCAGGCGCTAGTTGTCTGTTGAGTCACGGCTTTTCCTTCGTATTGTAAGGTTGATCGCGCTGGCTCAGAAGCACCGAGAAATGATCTCGAGCCAGTTTCGCGCGAGTCAAGACTTCCGTCAATTCGGTGGAACGGCCGGATTCTATCAACTGCCGAAGCACCAGCAATTCCTTCATATAGCGATCCAGGATCTCCAGCACTGGACCACTGTTAGCCTGATAAATATCACGCCACATCACCGGATCAGAGGCAGCGATACGGGAAAAATCCCGCAAACCGCCAGCCGCATACTCAAATATTTCCAGCGAATCACCCTGCATTGACAGGGTATCGATCAGCGCGTAAGCCAGCAGGTGTGGCAAGTGGCTGGTCTGAGCTAACACGGCATCATGATGGGCTGGCGTCATCTCAACCACGTCAGCCCCCAGTTGAACCCAGAATGCTTTTACCAGCGCCAAGCTCGCTGGTTCCGTCTCGAGTAGCGCTGTCAGAATGACTTTATGGCGCACAAAGAGATTAGCATTCGCTGCCTGCACTCCATGTTGTTCAGATCCGGCAATAGGATGGCCGGGGATGATTCGAGGCAAGAGTTTTGGCAGCTGGCGCCTGGCTGCTTCGATGATCGACGACTTTACACTGCCGACATCTGTAATGATCGCCGAGGTACTCGCCGAGTTGCCGATTTCGATTAGCAGCGATTCTATGGCCAGCACTGGTACAGCAATGACCACCAGATCGGCAAGTCGAACAGCTTCCGCAACCGAACTCGCCGCTTCATCGATGACGCCCAGCGAGAGGCCTTGGGCCAACTCATCGGGCGCAAGGTCGAACGCGGTCACTACCGACGCCATATTCCGGGCCTTGATCGCTGCCGCAATTGAGCCGCCCATCAAGCCTAGACCAATAATGGCAACGCGCTCCAACCTTGGTCCAATTTGCTCAGACACAGGTTCAGCTGGCACCCAGGACAAACTTCAGCGCCTGAATAAATCGCACATTTTCTGCCGGCAGGCCGATGGTGACTCGCAGATGATTCGGCATTTCATACACGCCGACGGGCCTGACGATAACGCCCTGATGCAGCAAGGCTTCGTAAACGGGCATGGCGGGCTTACGCAGATCGATCGCCAGAAAATTACCGACTGAAGGAATATAACCCAGACCCAGCTCATCGCAGGCTTGGGTCAGGGTTGCCATACCGATGGAATTGGCCTTGACTGCTGCTTGTACATGCGCCTGATCGTCCAGCGCAGCAACGGCTGCAGCGAGAGACATGGCGTTAATGTTGAATGGCTGCCGTACTCGGTTCAGCAAATCGGCGATCGCAGGCTGGCACACAGAATAACCCACTCTCAGCGCTGCTATGCCATAGGCTTTTGAGAAGGTTCGAGTGACCACCAGGTTCGAATAACGCCTGACCAACTCAACGCCATTGGGATAACCGGGCGTTTCCACATATTCGCAATAGGCTTCATCCAAAATGACAAGCACCTGCTCTGGCACTTGATCCATAAATCGAATCAAATCTCCCTCGTTGACCCAGGTACCAGTGGGATTATTTGGATTAGCGATAAATATCATGCGCGTTTTATCGTTAATCAGTGCGGCTGTGGCCTCAAGATCCTGACCATAATTCTTAGCGGGCACTACTCTTAGGGTTGCACCCAGGGCCATAGTGACCAGTGGGTAGACAACAAATGAATGCTGCGAAACGATAGATTCAAGTCCAGGCGCGAGAAATACTCTGGCCAACAACTCCAACAGCTCGTTCGAACCATTGCCGATCGTCAGCATCTGCGGCGGCACACCCAGATGTTCGCTGAGCTTCGCTTTCAAGTGGTAGGCACTACCATCCGGATAACGAGCAAGCTCCGGAATTACAGCCGCAAGGCTATTGATCACCTTCGGGCTTGGACCTAATGGATTTTCGTTACTGGCGAGTTTGATAATGTCAGTTAATCCTAACTCTCGCTGAAGCTCCTCGATGGGCTTACCTGGCTGGTAGGGTTGCAACTCGCGCACACCAGGTGCTGCTAATTCGAAAAAATCACAGGTCATTTATACTGTACTCTTATACTGTCACTCTGGTTTGAATGTCGAGATTTGATAGAGCCTCGTGCAGCTTGGCGACTCACTAGTTTCATCATGGAGATGTCAAAAGTTGTTGATGGCACGAGGGTAGGAGCCGAGCATCTTGACCTCAAGGGCATCACTATCAATTTCGCTGATGACCTGTGCAACGATCTCGTCCTGAGCATGACCTTCAAAGTCAATGAAAAACACGTAGGACCACATCCCTGTTCTGCTTGGTCGGGTTTCTATCGAAGTCAATGACACGTCGTGACGATGAAAAGGCTCTAACAATTTGTACAGGGCGCCGGGCTGGTTATGCGTCGAGACCATGATGGATGTCTTGTCCTTGCCACTAGGACCGACGACCTCACGACCGACTACAATAAATCGAGTGGTATTGTCTGACTCATCCTCAATTTTCTTCGACAGAACAGTCAGACCGTAGGTCTCTGCAGCTATCTCACCCGCAATTGCCGCAGCCCCTTCTTCGACCAGCGTCAGACGCGCTGCTTCAGCGTTACTGGTGGCCGTCATTCGGGGAATACGTGGATAGTGACCATCGAGCCATCGACGGCACTGACCGAAAGTTTGCTGATGGGCATAAATTTTTGTGATTTTGGCTGGATCTGTACCTGGCGCTACCATCAAATGGTGATGAATGCGCAATTCCACCTCACCGCATATCCGCAGCGAGGAGCTCAAAAAATTGTCAAGCGTATGACTGACAACCCCTTCGGTGGAGTTTTCAACCGGAACCACGCCGTAATTACAGTTTTCTGCAGCCACCTCTCGAAAGACGTCATCAACCGTAATCATAGGCATTCCAAGCACTGCATGGCCGAATTGCTTGAGTGTTGCCAATTGCGTAAAGGTACCTTCCGGACCCAGATAAGCTACCTTCAGTGGCTCTTCAAGCGCCAAGCAAGCAGACATGATCTGACGGTAGACCTGCATGACTTTCTCATCGCTTAGAGGCCCAGAATTTTTTGCAGCGATGTTTCGTAGCACTTGGGCTTCACGCTCTGGACGGTAAAAAACCGGAGCAGCATCACCGGAGGCCGCCTGTTTGACCTCAGCGACTTCAAGCGCGCAGCGCGCCCGTTCATTCAGCAGCGTTAAAATTTCACCATCCAACAGATCAATTCGTTGGCGCAACCGCTCAAGCTGCGCCTGTGACCCAGCACCGCTTTCAATCGTCGTCATCGCAGCCCTCGGCAGCCATTATTCGAGTGATATTCGAGCACCCCTTCGGCTTTGCGACAACCCACTTTAGCTCTCAGCTTCATCGTTAATACCTGCCGAATCATCAGCCGAACTTTGGTCACCAGACGCCTCCCTACCGAACCCGGTCAAAGCCGCTGACTCAGATTTCTCGGCGTCGATTTCTGTCACCAGATCCGCCTCTTCGACTCGAGCGAGGCCGACGAGGCTTTCATCTTTCACCAGATTGATCAGTCGCACACCTTGCGTGTTGCGACCTTGGATCGATACTTCTTCGCCGCGAATTCTGACCAGAGTTCCCTGATCGCTGATCAGAATGACTTCGTCTCCACGATATATTTGAATCACACTCACAACCGGGCCATTGCGATCACTGACCTTCATGCAGATGACGCCTTGCCCGCCTCGGCCGATAACGGAATAGTCATCGATGCTGGAGCGTTTACCATAGCCATTTTCACTGGCTATCAATAACTCTGCACCAGGCTGAGGAATAATCAGAGCAATCAAGCTTTGCTCTCGCTTCAGCTTGATGCCGCGCACGCCACGGGCAGTTCGCCCCATGGCACGAACATCCGCTTCCGCGAAACGTATTGCCTTGCCGCCACTGGTGAACAACATCACATCTGAATCACCCTGAGTAAGGGAGGCACCCACCAGGGTATTGTCGTCTTCAAGCTCAATGGCAATTAACCCCGACGTTCGACGGCGAGAAAAATCCATGAGCGGCGTCTTCTTCACTGTGCCGTTCGCAGTCGCCATGAATATGTACTGGTCATCCCGATATTCTTTGATCGGCAACATGGCAGTAATTCGCTCATCGGTGCCCAATGGCAGAATGTTGACCAAAGGTCTTCCGCGCGCGGCTCGACTGGCGACAGGAATCTCGAACACTCTTAACCAATAGACTTTTCCGAGGTTGGTAAAGCACAAAATTGTATCGTGCGTACTGGCCACCATCAGATGCTCGATAAAGTCTTCATCTTTCACAGCACTGGCAGAGCGACCACGGCCACCACGACGTTGAGCCTGGTAATCGGTAATGGGCTGGGTTTTGGCATAACCGGAGTTTGACAAGGTCACCACCATATCTTGCTCAGTGATCAGATCCTCAGTCGTCAAATCCTCTTGCGTGCCTATTATTTCTGTTCGTCGCTCGTCGCCATACTCTTCTCGAATCACCGTCAGCTCTTCGCGAATAATTTCCATGAGACGTTCAGGATCGGCCAAAATAATGAGTAACTCAGAGATAGTACTGACAATTTCTTCATACTCCGACAGTAACCGCTGTTGCTCCAGTCCGGTCAGTCGGTTCAAGCGCATTTCCAGAATGGATTGCGCCTGATCAGGCGACAGAAAATAGTCGCCATTTTCCTTCAGCCCATAGCGCGCATCCAACTCCTCAGGCCGCGCCGCGTCTGGTCCGGCGCGCTCGAGCATTTTTTGCACATTGTCAGAGCGCCATGAGGTCGCGACGAGCGCATCTCTGGCATCCTGCGCATTGGCTGAACCCTTGATCAACTCAATAACCGGGTCAATATTGGACAGGGCTACTGCCAGGCCTTCGAGGATATGCCCTCGAGACCTAGCGCGACGTAAAAGGAACACAGTTCGCCGCGTAATCACCTCGCGGCGATGCAACACAAAGGCCTCTAGAACCTCTTTCAAGTTCAGTACGCGGGGCTGACCCTCAACAAGCGCAACGATGTTTATGCCGAAAACTGTCTGCAGCTGAGTCTGGGCATATAGATTGTTCAGTACTACTTCACCCACCTCGCCTCTGCGCAACTCGATCACGATACGGGTATCTGTCGAGGACTCATCTCGCAGCTCTGAGATACCCTCTATTTTCTTTTCTTTGACCAGTTCAGCAATGCGCTCAATAAGCCGGGCGCGGTTCAACTGAAAGGGAATCTCCCGAATAATTATCGTGTCTCGGTGGGTTTTCGCATCTGTCAGGACTTCACACCGGGCTCGAACCTGAATTCGTCCGCGGCCAGTTCGGTAAGCCATAACAATACCGGCGCGACCATTGATGATGGCCCCCGTTGGAAAATCCGGCCCTTGAATGTGCTCCATCAGGCCATCCGTATCAATATCCGGATTCTCTATAAGGGCCAGACAGGCATTGATGACTTCTGTGAGATTATGGGGAGGGATATTGGTCGCCATACCGACGGCAATTCCACTGGAACCATTCACCAGCAGATTGGGCACCTTTGACGGGAATACCACGGGCATCTGCAAAGTCCCGTCGTAGTTGTCGGTGAAGTCCACGGTTTCCTTATCGAGATCGGCCAGCAGCTCGTGGGCGATCTTTTTCATACGGATTTCGGTATACCGCATGGCTGCCGCGCTATCACCGTCAAGGGAACCAAAATTGCCCTGACCGTCGACCAGGGGGTAGCGCATATTAAAGGTCTGCGCCATTCTGACAATTGTGTCATAGGCCGCTGTGTCGCCGTGGGGATGATACTTACCGATCACATCGCCGACGATTCGAGCCGACTTCATGTAGGCTCTGTTGTAGACGTTGTTGAGCTCGTTCATGGCAAACAACACACGCCGGTGCACAGGCTTTAACCCGTCTCGAACGTCAGGGAGAGCACGGCCGACGATGACGCTCATTGCATAGTCCAGATAGGACTGCTTGAGCTCATCTTCGATGTTTATCGTAGTTATATCGTTATCGAAATCAGACATGTTTTAGACGGTCTTTATTAGCCGCCGGAACCCCTTAAACAATCACGCAATGATACCATGCTCAGACACCTAAACACACGCCTGGTTGAGTTTTTAGCCACCCAATAGAGATTCACAGGTATAATGCTCGAGCAGGCAGCCACCAACCCGTGAAGTCAGCCTCAAATGGCAGCTGATGGTGGGTATCATCGGTTTCAGACCCGTGGAAAAACATGATAGAAACGACAAATATTCACCTCGTTAGTCCAACCTGGATCGTGCCAGTTGTACCGGCGGGCGTCATTCTCGAGAACCACTCACTGGTTATATGCGGGAACCAAATTCTGGCCCTATGTCCCACTATTGATGCGTTGAAAAGGTACCCCGGCGCACCGAACCTGAGACTTGAGGACCATATAGTGGCGCCAGGGCTGATCAACGCCCATGGTCACGCTGCCATGACCCTGCTTCGAGGCTATGCCGATGACCGCCGACTCATGGAATGGCTAAACCATCACATCTGGCCTGTTGAGGGTCAGTTCGTCGATTATGACTTTGTTTACGATGGTACCAGCCTGGCTGTGGCTGAGATGATTCGTGGCGGTACTACCTGCGCCGCTGACACCTATTTTTTTCCGGATGCTGTAGCTAACGCCTTTACCCACAACCACTTCCGTGGCCAGGTTTGCATGCCGATCATTCAATTTGCTAATGCCTGGGCGAACTCCGAAGATGAGCACATCCACAAGGGTCTGCAGTTTCGTGACGACCTGGTCAAAAACAACCCTCTCATAACCACGGCATTTGCGCCCCATTCACCCTACACGGTGACGGATCACGGCTTTCAGCGTACATTATTGTACGCAGAAGAACTGCAGCTACCGATTCACCTGCATTTGCATGAAACCCTTGCCGAGGTCACTGAGGGTATTCGCCAGCATGGTCTGCGACCTATTGCTCGAATGCACCAATTGGGCCTGTTGTCGCCATTATTGCAGACCGTCCATATGACTCAGCTCGACGCCAGCGAAATCGCCTTACTGGCCAGCAATAATGTTCATGTCGCCCACTGTCCTGAGTCAAACTTGAAACTTGCGAGCGGCTTTTGTCCTGTTGCTGATTTGATGAAGGCCGGTATCAATGTTGCGATTGGCACCGATGGCGCTGCCAGCAACAATAACCTGGATATGCTGGAAGAGATGCGAACGGCCGCCATCCTTGCCAAGTCTGCTAGCCAAGATGCAACGGTTGTCAGCGCCCATGAGGCCCTCGCAATGGCGACCATCAACGGCGCCTTGATGCTCGGCCTTGAGGACCGAATCGGCAGCCTTGAAGCGGGTAAGCTTGCCGACTTTATCGCCGTCGATCTCTCACCATTGAGTTTCCAACCGGTTCATAATCCAGTATCACAACTGGTCTATGCCGCTACAGGCCACCAGGTGAACCATGTCTGGATTAATGGCCTGCAGTTATTGAAAGATGGCGAATTCACTCGACTTGATAGCCAGCGAATAGGCGCAAACACACGCCAATGGCAATCTAAAATCAGCGCATTCAGTAGGACAACATGAACGAGAGCACCAACAGCAATCAAAACTGGGATCCGGCCGAAGTCGCTAAATTCGACCAGCTGGCACGCACCTGGTGGGACGAGGATGGCGACTTCAAACCCCTGCATGCCATTAACCCGCTACGCCTTGGTTATATTCAGGCCAATGTTGAACTGCAGGGCAAACAGCTGCTGGACGTAGGCTGTGGAGGCGGCATCCTCAGCGAATCACTGGCTCGCGCGGGCGCTTTGGTGACAGGCATAGACCTGGCAGAAAAACCGCTGCAGGTGGCGCGCCTGCACAGATTGGAAGCGAACCTTGAAATCAACTATCAGTTAATCTCGATCGAAGCCTTGGCCGAAAATCAGCCACAAAGCTTTGACGTGATCACATGCATGGAAATGCTCGAGCACGTGCCCGATCCTGCTTCAGTAATCAATGCCTGCAGACGCCTTCTAAAACCTGGAGGCCAATTGTTCTTGTCGACCATTAACCGCAATCCGAAGGCTTATGCGTTCGCCGTGATTGGTGCCGAGTATCTGCTCAAGCTGCTACCTCGTGGTACTCACGATTACGATAAATTTATCAAGCCTTCAGAGCTGACCCGGTGGCTAAGGGATGAGAACTTCTCCCTCCAAAGCCTCAAGGGCCTGAGTTTCTCGCCTTTTTCCCAGGTCTATGCCCTGACGTCTGACACCAGCGTTAACTATCTCGCGCACGCCAGCCTGGCGTCTGGGGCTTGAACCAGCGGACAGAGGCCAGGTGCTCCAACCGAATCTGAACACTTTATTATCGAGGAAGTTGCCGTTCCATGGATTACCAAGCCCCACAGGATTTGCTCGTAAACAAGGTAGTACTTGTCACAGGCGCCGGAGACGGCATAGGTCGAGTCGCAGCAAAGACTTTTGCCCAGCATGGCGCGACCCTGGTTCTGCTCGGCAAAACTACCGCGAAGCTTGAGCAGGTCTATGACGAAATTCTGGCCCTGGGAGCACCCGAGCCTGGGATAGTACCTATGGATCTGGCCAGGGCCACTAGCGAGGAAATCGGGCAACTGGCTGCTATTCTGCAGAACACCTATGGCCGACTGGATGGTTTACTGCACAATGCCGCCCAGCTGGGCGCTCGCATTCCCGTTGAGCATTATGATATCAATCAGTGGATGACTGTCATGCAGGTCAACTTCCATGCGACCTTCATGCTCAGCCGTTTGCTATTGCCTCTGCTCAGACAATCGCCGGCTGCGTCCTTGCTGTTCACCAGCTCCAGCGTTGGCTCAGCGCCAAAAGCTTACTGGGGGCCTTATGCGGTATCAAAGTATGCGCTGGAAGGCCTGGCTAAGCTCCTCGCCGAGGAATTGGACAATACTTCTCAAATTCGAGTCAACATCATCAATCCCGGCGCGACGCGGACCCGTATGCGGGCTGCGGCCTATCCCAACGAAAACCCCGCCTTACTCAAATCTGCTGAAAGCCTGATGCCACTCTACTTGTACTTGATGGGGGACGACAGTCAGGCGGTCAACGGCGAAACCTTGACCGCCAACTGACGCCGCGCGCCGACTGGCTGTGCTTTTACCTGCTCGTTCGACCTGCTCTATTGCGAAAAAGGGCCCCTTTAAGGGCCAGCGGCGACAGGCAGGCATCAGCGACTTTTTCGGCTTCGATGTCCCATACCTGCCATATGGTAAAGCTCTTTAACTTCCTTCAGCGGCAGCTCCATATAACGACCTGCCGTGATCGCCGATGGAATGAAGAAGCTGCCAAATCGTACGCGCTTTAGCCGACTGACCGTGATACCCTGGGATTCCCAAAGGCGCCTGACCTCACGGTTTCGACCCTCCATTAATACAACGTAATACCATTGGTTGGCACCTTCCTGCTCTTCTCGACCCCGTTTTATATCGCTGAACTTAGCCAGACCGTCTTCAAGCATGACGCCATCACGCATATTTTGCAGCACTTCGTCTGTGACATTGCCCAGCACTCGTACGGCATACTCTCGGTCAATCTTGCTGGAAGGATGCATCAACTGATTCGCGAGCTGCCCATCGGTTGTGAACAACAGCAAACCACTTGTTGAAAAATCCAGGCGCCCCACCGCGACCCAACGCTGCTTGGAAAGCTTCGGCAGCTGATCCAATACCGATTTACGAC
>Ga0181553_10005315_pt1 | contig 10804 bp, 8 predicted proteins | sample 011ome_17_FD_133753 | JGI IMG/M metagenome (GOLD analysis project Ga0181553, IMG submission 133753) | Coastal salt marsh microbial communities from the Groves Creek Marsh, Skidaway Island, Georgia - 011502XT metaG (megahit assembly) | ecosystem: Environmental > Aquatic > Marine > Intertidal zone...
AGAGAGGGGAGAGCAGTCGATCGGCCTCATTTAATTTGTTTTCAAAAATTAAAATTTCAACTTGAAATAATTTTAGGTTTAAAGAAGTAGGATGCTGACTTAAACCGAGGTTGATCGCTTTTTTTGCAAGTGCAATTTTACCACTTTCTAAATAGTGATGAATGATGTTTTCAAACTCATTAGAATCAAAGAAAAACACGCTATTGGTTTTTAACATCGACTCAAATTTTGAGAGCGCTACTCCTTCATTTTCTTCAGATTGACTGAACTCCATAAAATGATTTTAATTACACTAATAAATTTAAGGTTATATCCGCTTGATACACTCAAATATTTTGAATGTTTTCAACAAATTAATTAACAGTTTGTGTTTAGAGAGAATTTAGAATATTCAGAATAATATGACATCCTTTTAAAATTTCTTCTTCGGAGATCGTAAGGGGTGGAGATATTCGTACTGCTTTTGGTTCATAGAGCAACCAAAATAGAATCAAGCCATCTTCCTTAGCTTGTAATACAATTTTATTGGCAATTTCTGAGGAATCAAGCAATAAAGCAAGCATCAAACCTTTTCCTCTGATTTCTCTTATTAGAGGGTGTTGGAGGTGTTTTCGGATCAAGGCTTCTTTTACTAGGGTTTCTGCAATTAAGTTGGTTGTGGTCACTTCTTTTAAGGTTGCTAGTGCAGCAGCAGCAATGACAGGATGCCCACCAAAGGTTGTAATATGGCCTAGCTTAGGATGGTCAGATAAACTGTCCATCATTTGTTCAGAAGCTGAAAAAGCCCCAATAGGCATGCCGCCACCAAGTCCTTTTCCGGTTACAACAACATCTGGAACACAGTTGTAGTTTTCAAAACCAAAGAGTGTTCCCGTTCGTCCAATTCCAGGTTGTATTTCATCTAAAATTAAGAGTGCACCAACAGCGTTGCATTTTTCTTGAACCTTGGTCAAATAGCCGTTTTTAGGCTCAATAAATCCTGCACCTCCTTGAATGGTTTCCAAGATTACCGCCGCCGTTTTTGTAGTGATTTTAGAGAGGTCTGAAAGATTATTAAATTCAATAAATCGGATGTCTGGAATAAGGGGTCGAAACGGTTGTTTTCGTTCTTCAAACCCCATAATGCTTAGAGCCCCCATTGTATTTCCATGATAGGCGTTTTTGGCAGCGATAATTTCAGACCTTCCTGTAGAGCGTCGTGCCAATTTCATAGCACCATCAATCGCTTCTGTGCCCGAGTTTGTCAAGTATGTTTTATCGATTTTTGAGGGTAAATGCGAAGCAAGTAATTTAGACAGCTTTACTGCAGGAGATTGGATGTATTCTCCATATACCATTACATGCATATAGGAGTCCAATTGCTTTTTAATTGCTGCTACAATCTTTGGATGCCTGTGCCCTAAACTACAAGCTGAAACGCCTGCTACAAAATCTAAATAGGGTGTTTTATTTTGATCATAAATGTAGGAGCCTTCCGCATAAGATATTTCCATCGCTAACGGATGTGGCGTGGTTTGTGCTTGGTGTTTAAAAAAATCGTTTGTAATCAATTTTTCTTTTTTGGTTTTGTAAGTTTTTCAGGCTTGTTTAAAAATTTCTTTGGCAATTTCCGAGCCGCTTTGTTTTTTATTTTTTTTGGAGATTCTAAATTCTTTGTTAGGGTTGGACTTGCTTGATCTACTCGTTCTAACAATTTAGTGTCAAAAAAATCCTCTTGCGGTATGTAGGCATCTAAACCTTTAATAGTGGGAAGTTCGAGTGGTGCATCGTCTTTAAATAAATCTTCTACACTCGTTGGACGCTCAGTTTCACGCCAATGAAACCCTTTAAGAATTTTTTCATTTTCTGGGAATTCAATTTCAGGATATGTTTTTCCTCCAATTTGATTGTATTTACGCATTTCGTCAATCGTGTTTTCAGATACCCACACTTTAATCGAACCCGATTTTGATTTATCAATCCCAACCAATTCATTAGCTTCATTTCTGAGGTAGTAAATACTTTCGGCATTTTTAATAATGTCAATGGTCGATAAACTATTATTTTTAAATAAACCATATAATTTTTGTCCTGAAATTTGATTATAACCATCTCCAAGACTGTCCTTACTGATTATAAATGCATGGTCAAAGACTTTTAAGGAGTCTAAGGTTTCGGTTTTAGAATTTGAAATTAAATGAATAGAATCTCCAGTGATTTGGTTTTTTGTATTCCATAAAATGGGATGCTGTACTTTGTAAAATGGATCATTTGTGGTGTTTTGATCTAAATTAATAAGTTGTGTCAGCCCTGTTTTTTGATTCATGTGTATAGAATCGGCTTTGCCACTTAAATCAGATTTATAAATTTTTGCATTATAATAGGCTCGGGTAATTCTTTTGTCTGGTTTCCCAGTTACCATTAAGGTGTCACTATGAACAAAAATAGAGTCGTTTTCTTGAAGGGTTATTGCCAATGCACGTTTGGTTACAAATACAGAATCTTTATCTCTAAAAACTTCAGCATAATGACTTTTAACAAGGGTGTTATTCAGAGTATCGGTGATGGTTATATTATTGGTTGCAGATGCAAAACTTTTGTTGCGATCAAAATAGATGCTATCGCCTTCTACAATCCGTTCGTCATAATTTATTTTAGAGTTCTTTATAAAATAGCCTGTATCGTTTTGGGTGTCGTAAAATCCGCGTTCGCAATAAATCACACTGGTTTCACTGGTAATTGTTGTGGGACCAAATAAAAATGCAAAGCCTGTAAGTGTATAAAAATCGAGTCGGTTGGATTCAATCACGTATTCTGGATTGACAAGCTTGACATTATTTACAAACTGGTATTTTTTGGACTTCATGTAATAACGCCCAATTGTACTTGTGATGGTTCCTGTGGTATCCCGAACCACTTTTCCTGAACTTCTATAAAAAGCTTCTTGTTTGACTCTGTCAAAATACAAGGTATCAGTGGTGATTTCTGAATTTGGATCGGTTAAAATTACTGATCCGCTGGCATATGCCAATTGTGTTTTTCCGCTGTATTCAACATATTCTGAGGTCATATTGATCGTATCCCCCTGTTTTACATGAACTTTTCCGTAGGCTTCTATAAAATCTTGCTTTCCATAATAGATGGCTTCATCACACCACAATTCAATCCCCTCATGTTTGATGTGTACTTGTTTTGAATTGTCTCTAGTAAGAATTGTCGCATCGGGTTTCGATTCGTCAAATGTCATAAACGGAGCATAATCAATTTCAATTTTTCGTCGCTCTTGTGCATGTAATGTGAACCCTACAAAAAATAGAATGCATACAAAGTAATAGATGCTTTTATGTTTCAACGTACTATAGTTTATTACAAAAATAGGTAATATTGAGTTCTTTAAATAAAACTTAAGATTATTTTAAGTCCTAAAAAAAATCTACCCATAGGATAGATTTTGATTCTTATCTAAAAATTGTTTGTTTTCGATCGGGTCCTACAGAAACAATTTTGATTGGAATTTGTAATTCTTTTTCAAGGAAATCAATGTATGTATTTAATGCATTTGGAAGTATTGATTCATTATTCATTTCTGTTAAATCTTCTTTCCAACCTTCAAAGTCCGTATAAATTGGTGTAACGTTTTCGGGCTCAACATTGTACGGAAGATGGTGAATAATATTCCCTTTGTAGTTGTAGGCAGTACACACTTTTAAGGATTTAAAACCAGATAGCACATCGGCTTTCATCATCATAAGTTGGGTGACTCCATTGACTTGACACGCATAGCGTAGGGCTACAAGATCTAACCAACCACAACGACGTGAACGTCCTGTAGTGGCACCAAATTCATTTCCTATACGTCCCATAGTTTCTCCGTCTTCATCAAAGAGTTCAGTAGGGAAGGGGCCCGACCCAACTCGTGTGGTGTATGCTTTAAAAATCCCAAAAACGTCTCCAATAGAATTCGGAGCAATTCCCAACCCTGTACAAGCACCAGCCGCTGTTGTATTTGAAGAGGTTACAAATGGATAGGTTCCAAAATCAATATCTAACAAAGAGCCTTGAGCACCTTCTGCTAAAATTGATTTTTGATCCCGTAATGCTTGGTGTAAATATTCCTCAGAATCTATGAATTTTAAAGATTTTAAGACGTCAACTGCTTTAAAAAATTCAGTTTCTAATTCCTCTAAATTATATTCTAAATCAACGTTATAAAACTTAACCATAGACTCGTGCTTATTTGCTAAAGCACGGTATTTATCTTTCCAATTGTCTAATTCTAAATCACCAACACGTATGCCATTACGACCAGTTTTGTCCATGTATGTTGGGCCAATTCCTTTGAGGGTTGATCCAATTTTAGCTTTTCCTTTGGAGGCTTCTGAGGCGGCGTCTAACAATCGGTGAGTGGGTAAAATTAAATGTGCCTTGCGAGAAATTACTAAAGATTTTCTGTAATCTACATCTTGAGTTGCTAATTTATCTAATTCATTTTTAAATATAACCGGATCAATTACAACGCCATTTCCTACTAGATTCACGGCATCTTCATGAAAAATTCCAGATGGAATTGTATGAAGAACATGTTTCATCCCATTAAATACAAGGGTATGACCTGCGTTTGGTCCCCCCTGAAATCTTGCTATAATATTGTAATTGGAGGTCAAGACGTCCACAATTTTCCCTTTGCCTTCGTCACCCCATTGTAATCCAAGTAGTAAATCTACTGCCATGCTATTTAATCGTTAATTTTAGTATTTTTTTTTGTTCCGTAGAAGTAAAGTGAATGTTTTTGAATATCAATATCAAATACTTCTTCTATTGTTTTTTGAATGGATTGAATCCTTGGATCACAAAATTCAAAGACCTCTCCAGTGTCTGTAAGGATGACATGGTCGTGCTGTTTGTCGAAATATGATTTTTCATATTGCGCTTGATTTTGTCCAAATTGATGTTTTCGTACTAAAGCACAGTCCAATAATAATTCAATCGTATTGTAAAGCGTTGCTCTGGAGACCCTGTAATTTTTATTTTTCATTTTGATATAGAGTGATTCTATATCAAAGTGATCGTCGTTATCATAAATTTCCTGAAGTATTGCATAACGTTCAGGCGTTTTTCGATGACCATTTTCTTCAAGAAATTTCGTAAATACATTTTTTACGATGTCTTGATTTTTATTTTTAGCTTTTACACTCATAACAGGGTCAAATTTAAACTAATTTTTAGATTCTATAGACTTTTTCGATACCATTTATTTTTTGGAGTCGTTCCATTAATTTTTCAACAAAATTATTATTGTTGACTTCCAAGGCAATTTGCCCTTTAAATGTACCACTATCTGAGTCAAAACTTATGTTTTTGATGTTGACATTCATACTTTCAGAAACTACTTTTGTAATTGAATTAACCAAACCGAGTTTGTCTATTCCTGTGAGTTTAATCACGGCTCTAAACACTTGTTGAGAGGAGTCAATCCATTTGGCTGACATAATTCTGTACGCATAATTGGATTGAAGACTTACTGCATTTGGGCATGTCTTTTTATGAATTTTTATTCCTTCCTTGATGCTTAAAAACCCAAAAACAACATCGCCCGGTATGGGATTGCAACAAGACGAAAGTTTGTAACTTAATTTTTCTTCTTCCTTGCCAAAAACCAACATGTCGTATTTGGAAGTGATTTCATCGTTTTCAACGGTTTCTTTAGTATTCCCTTTTTTACGTGTAATTTTATTTTTAATGTAGCTAACAAGTGCATTGCTTCTTGAAGTAGCAAACTTTTTAAGCATTGTATTATCAATACTACTAATTCCAACACGGTAAAATAAATCTAAACTTGTATTGAGTTTAAAATAATTTACCAATTCATTAATTGATCGTTCGTTTAGGGTGATTTTAAGTTGTTTGAGTTTTCGTCTCAATATTTCTTTTCCTTCAATCGCAACGGCCTTTTTGTCTTCTTTTAAAGAGGATTTTATTTTGCTTTTTGCACGCGTTGTGGTGACATAATCTAACCAGTTTACCGTTGGTTTGGCACTTTCAGAAGTAATAATATCAACTTGATCTCCACTCTTTAATACATGGTTTAGAGGGACTAATTTACCATTGACTTTTGCACCTCTAGTTTTCATTCCGATTTCGGTATGAATACTAAATGAAAAATCTAAGGGCGTTGCATCTTTTGGTAGCGATTTTAAATCGCCATTTGGAGTAAATACAAATATCTCTTTTGCATAGAGATTCAGTTTAAACTGCTCGACAAATTCTACAGCATTCGATTCTGGATTTTCAATAACTTCCTGTAGTTTTCCAATCCAGCTTTCTAAATTTTCATCGTGTCCTTTATCTCCTTCTTTATATTTGTAGTGTGCCGCATAACCTTTCTCAGCAATTTCGTTCATACGTTCACTTCGTATCTGTACTTCGACCCAGCGCCCTTTTGGCCCCATTACTGTGATGTGTAAGGCTTCATAACCTGTTGATTTTGGAGCAGAAATCCAATCTCTTAAACGTGTTGGATTCGGTCTAAAATGATCGGTTACGATTGAATATATTTTCCATGCGATAAATTTTTCATCTTTTACATCAGATTTGTAAATGATTCGTACCGCAAATTTATCATAGACTTCTTCAAAAGATACGCCCTGATTTTGCATTTTTCTTCGAATCGAGAAAATAGATTTTGGACGCCCTTTTATGACATATTTTAATTTTTCTTTTGTTAAGGCCTTTGTTAAAACCTTGCTAATATCCTTTAAATAAAGATCTTGTTCCTCTTTACTTTCTTTTAGTTTAAATAAAATATCATTGTAAACTTCTGGTTCTGTATATTTAAGAGCAAAGTCTTCTAACTTTGTTTTAATATTATACAATCCAATTTTATGAGCAAGAGGTGCATAAATATAAAGCGTTTCAGAAGCAATTTTTAGTTGTTTGTCTTCAGGCATGGAATGAATCGTCTCCATATTGTGAAGGCGGTCGGCAATTTTGATGATAATAACCCTAATGTCGTCGTGAAGCGTAAGGAGCATTTTCCTGAAATTCTCAGCTTGCATTGACACATTCATATCTTTATTTAATGTAGATATTTTTGTCAGTCCATCAACAATTCGGGCCACAGTTTCCCCAAATAATTGTTGAATATCGTCAATAGAATAGCGCGGACAATCTTCGACAACATCGTGCAAAAGTGCAGCCGCAATTGAAGTCGCATCCAGCCCTATTTCGGAAGCAACAATTTTTGCTACAGCAATGGGATGAAAAATATAGGCCTCACCTGATTTTCTTCTTTGATTGGAATGGGCATCAACTGCAACATCAAATGCTTTTCTAATTAATTTTTTGTCGGCAGCTGACAGGGTTCTATAGCTGATTTTAAGGAGTTCTTTATACTCCTTAGTGATGGCTGCGTTTTCTTGTGCTATATCGACTGCTGTCATAATCTAAAATTACTACAATCTGACGGAACACGCAATAACAAAAGTTAGTTTTTTACAAACATTGTTTTAACAATTCCTTAAAAGTAATTGTTAGCTAAATTTTCGCTGTCTTTTGGCTTCAAAAACTAAGATACCAGCGGCAACAGATACATTCATAGAATCAATTTTTCCTTGCATTGGAATACGAATTTTTGTGGTAGCAGCTTTGCGCCATAGTTCACTTAATCCTGTGGATTCCGTACCAACAACCAGAGCAGTTGCTTTCTTAAAATCAATGGTATCATAGACAACTGAATCTTGAAGCGTCGCAGCATAGATAGAGATATTTTGCTTTTTTAAAAAGTCTATCACCTTTTCAGAAGATCCCATTGCTATTGGAACTGTAAAGACCCCACCCACACTGGATCGGATGATGTTTGGGTTGTATAGGTCTGTGAGTGGATTTGAAATGATAATGGCATCCACGTTTGCTGCATCAGCTGTTCGAAGTAAAGCACCGATATTTCCCGGTTTTTCTGGGGCTTCTGCCACAAGAATTAATGGGGTTTTACTTTTGAATTCTAAATTTTTTAAATCAAAATTTTTGGTTTTTGCCACAGCTATAATACCTTCAGTAGTGTCTCGGTGAGCTACTTTTTCATAGACTGCTTTGGTGATCTCTATCACATCAATTCCATAAGGCTCTAAAGAAGCCGCTTCTGCTGCAGAAAATAAATTGGGAAAATAATAAAGCGTTTCAATTCTGTAGTCACTCTTAATGGCTAGAGACAATTCGCGTTTTCCTTCAATAACAAACAAACCTGTTTGTTTTCTTAGTTTCGACTTTTCTTTGAGTTGAACCAGTTGTTTTATAAAAGGATTTTGAAGACTGCTTATTGTTTTGACCATACAACAAAAATAGTGTTTAATTTTTAAGCCAAAACAAAAAAGTCCAAGCCGAAACTTGAACTTATATTTTATAATAGAGAGAAAGTATTAGTTTTTCTCATATTTTTTTGAATAGCGTTTCCAGAGTTCGGTTTGATGGCTTTCTAAACTAATATTTCGACCATCTATAAATGCATTCGTTAAATTGTTTGTTCGCATGTCTAAAGCATCACCACTGCTTATAAATAAAGTTGCACTTTTCCCTACTTCCAAAGAACCATATTTCGTATCGATGCCTAGAATTTTAGCGGTGTTTAAAGTTATTAATTGCAACGCTTGTTCTTTTGAGAGTCCATGTGCCACTGTTGTCCCTGCATAAAACGGAAGGTTTCGTGAGTTCATACGTTCCATATCGCCACTCGTTTCTAAGCCTACAGTCACACCTGCTTCAACTAAAAGATGAGCCATTTTAAAAGGTAAATCATAATCATGATCATCATGATTAGGGCGAGAATGTACGCGTCTGAGTAGGACAGAAATTTTATTTTCTTTTAAATAGTCTGCGAGTTTGTAAGCCTCATATCCACCAACAATAACGACTTTTGACAGTTCTTGTGATTTGGAGAATTCAACGGCATCTACAATTCCTTTTTCATCATTTACATGAATATAAAGGGTTTTGGATTGATCAAAAAGGCCGCGCATTGCATTTAATGGTAAGTTTAATTTTGCTTTAGTATTGTTTGAATTTGCTTTGGCATTATTAAAATAGGCTTTAATTTCAGATGTTTGATTGCTGTATTTTGGATTGCTTTTTAAACCTGGGTCTTCACCTAACCACCAGCGTCCACGACTAAATGTGCTCGGCCAATTTAAGTGAATTCCATCATCCACTCTAAGGACGGCATCTTCCCAATTCCAAGCATCGAGTTGAACGATGGAGGAGGTGCCTGAAATACGTCCACCTCTTGGTGTGATTTGAGCTATGAGTACTCCGTTTGGTCGCATACTCTCCACGACTCTAGATTCGGCATTGTAAGCGATTAAACTTCTAATATGCGGGTTCCAATTTCCTAGTTCTTCATCATCATCTGTTGCTCTAACAGCATCAATTTCTATAAGTCCCAAGGTTGAATTCGCTACAATAAACCCAGGGTATATATGTTGGTTTTTTGCATCGATCACTTCCATTTTAGAGAGATCTTCAGATTTATTGTATTCAGATACGTTTTGTAAAATTCCATTTTCAAAAATGATTAAACTATTTTGGATGATTGATCCATTTCCTAAATGGGCAGTGCCGCCTACAATTGCTACAGTCTTTGATTGAACTTCTGCGGGAGTTTGTTGTGCGTTTGCTATAGATACACAAACAATCGATAGTATAATTAATTTTATAAGTTTCATATATTGTATATTTATAGTTGATTTATATCTATTGAATCACAGTGTAAAAGTTGCTTGTCTTTTTTCTTTATTGGCTGTGTTTTCATTCCTTTATTTTTTTCTTTTAACATCATAAGTATGAGCTCGTCTCTCTCGTTTTGAATTGATGCTCTTAGTTTTGAATCCCGCTGGATATCAAAATAAGTTACTCCTTCAATGAGTGTTTTTTCAGCTTTTAATATACGGATAAGGGGTGATCGCTCCAAAGTACTAAATCGGCATCTTTTCCAACTTTAATACTTCCAACTTTATCATCGATATGAAGTAATTTTGCAGGATTAAGCGTTACCATTTTCCAAGCATCTTCTTCAGATGTGCCACCATATTTTACTGCTTTTGCAGCTTCCTGATTAAGGCGTCTTGACATTTCGGCATCATCACTGTTAATCGCTGTCACAACACCCAAAGAATTCAAAATAGAGGCGTTATAAGGTATGGCGTCATTGACTTCGTATTTATAGGCCCACCAGTCACTAAAAGTTGAAGCGCCAGCTCCATGTACTTTCATCTTATCAGCAACTTTATAACCTTCTAAGATATGGGTGAAGGTGTTAATGTTAAAATCAAATTTTTCTGCGACTTTCATTAACATATTAATTTCACTTTGAACGTAAGAATGGCAACTTATGAAACGTTCCTTATTTAGAATTTCTGAAAGCACTTCCATTTCGGTGTCTTTTCGATACGGTTTTCCGCTTTTCTTTAGAGCGTCATAGGTTTTTGCTCTTGTAAAATAATCGATATAAAGCTGTTCAACACCCATACGTGTTTGTGGAAAACGGCTGTAACTTCCCCAATTGGATTGTTTGACATTTTCACCAAGTGCGAATTTTATAAATTTTGGCGTGTTTTTGTAGATTAAATTTTCTGCAGAATCGCCCCATTTTAATTTAATGATTGCAGAACGTCCTCCAATCGGATTGGCAGAGCCATGTAAAATTTGAATCGTTGTAACCCCACCAGCTAAATTTCTGTAAATATCCACATCATCGGCATCAATTACTTCTTCTATATTCACTTTAACGGACGTGATTTCTCCGCTCTCTTTGATACTTTCTGCTGCGATATGCCAA
>Ga0181553_10005322_pt1 | contig 10794 bp, 17 predicted proteins | sample 011ome_17_FD_133753 | JGI IMG/M metagenome (GOLD analysis project Ga0181553, IMG submission 133753) | Coastal salt marsh microbial communities from the Groves Creek Marsh, Skidaway Island, Georgia - 011502XT metaG (megahit assembly) | ecosystem: Environmental > Aquatic > Marine > Intertidal...
AATCCTCTCTCATTCAACTGTTCTTCTTTCAAAACCTGCTCAACCAATCCTTTCATCATTGATTCTGTTATCTTCTTGCTCATCTTAAATCTCCTTTAACAATTTCTTTAAGTCTAAACCGGCACAATCGATCTTGCGGTTAGTCAAATGATAGTGGCTCACAAAGCCCTCAAATTTGCCACTGGCGGCCTTTTTGCTCACGGTAGTGTTTGTGTTCTTCGAACGGTCCAAAGGTGCCTTCAAAGGGATTCCTGTGGCTTTATTCACTGCTTTTGCAAGTGCCTGAAAGGCTTTAAGTTGTTCTGGGTAGAATCCGGTGAATGGCTTAAGTCTTTGGCCATGAACAATTGCATCGTCAATTATTGGTCTCTCGCCCAAGCCTTGCTTTACATACCAGTCTTGATGCTTTGGATAGTAAGCATTTGAGATCTCGACACCAATCGAGTTATTATTCCATGTTCTAGATCCTGCATGATAAGCAACGTCGTTGATGTCCATTGTCTGATAGATGGTTCCGTCATTGTCGATTAAGAAATGAACAGACAAGCCACGCTTTTGCAATACATTAAAGCAAGATTGCGATGATAGACACACATCCCAATGGCAAACAAAGAAGTTTGGCTCTCGCTTCTCGAACACTCGACGGAAGCCTTTGCGTTGCTTTAGACCGTCTCCTTCGAACCATAGGTTTACTTTAGGCCACTCTATGTCGAAATACTCAGAGTTATAAACAATGAATGAGTCGTGGTTGTTCTTCGTGCTGGGCATGAATGTTTCGATTCGCTGTTGTCTATCGGTATAGATTCTCCGGTAAGTTCCGGGACCGCAAAGTCCATCAGCTGTTAAGCCTTTGGACTTCTGGTATTTCTCAATAGCCTCATTAAGGTCGTCGTTAAATCTGGTGCAACCGAACCAGGAAGGCTCCCAACCCAATTTATGGGCTGAGGCTTCATTGTAGAAATACTTGTCCACTTTACTACTCCAAAATTTCGTCAGCAAGTCCTTTTTCGATTGCTTCTTCAGCAGTCAAATAGACGTTTACTTTACGATTAATTAGTGTTTGGATCTGTCTTTTGGTCATATTAGTTTCATTGCTCATCGCTTGAATGTAAGAGTCTTGAAGTCCAACAGTTTGTTCGAGTTCATTCTGAAGATTGTGAATGTCTCCAACTTGACCACCGTTGACCGCATGGATCATAACACGACAGTGTTTTCCAATCTTACGTTTGCCTTTAGTTCCCGATGCCAACATCAGAGTTCCGGCAGACATTACTTTTCCAAGTCCGATGGTCTCAATGTCACAGAACTTCTTACAGAAGTTGATAACATCATAGATTCCAAACATCTCATCAGCCGAGCCACCATAGGTAGAAACATATAGTTTAATTGGTTCTGCTCGTTCTGCATCTTCATCTTTAGTTTGAGATAGAACTAACAAAGCAGAAATCAAATCTGCTGCTCTGTCTTCATTAACTTCTCCAACAAACATGATTGAGCGCGCCTCGGGAGACTTTGCTCCGCCTGGGCCACCGCCAAGTAGATCCATCAAAGTTAATTGTTGCTCCTCTTCTTCTTCGCTCTCCACTTCTTCAGGAGGCTGGGTTTCTTCTGATGATTCCTCTTCAGAGATTTCTTCCACTTCTTCGACTTTCTTTTTAGTCTTTTTTGTTTTTTTGCTTAGATTGCGCATATTTTCTCCTAAATTGTTGAGTGATGTAAAGCTTCAATTGCTCGAAGTTTTTATATTTTATAATGTTGGTGTGTGCCAACGGAATGTGCTTTAATGCTTCTTTTATCTTATTGTTCGCGAATGATTCAAATTCGTTCTTGTGAAGCTTTCGAAGGTTTTCTGCGTCTAATCCTTCGATCCTGTTCGCAACGATTGCTTGTTCAAGTTGTTGAACGCTGACTTCGTAAGCGCTCATTATCATGAGAGCGTGCGTAAGCATTGCATTTTCAAGAATCTCTGAGGATCGGATGGATGACGATAAGACCGTTATAAGATAAGTTACTATCGAACCAATCGCAAAAGATAGAATAAAATTTAACATTGACATTCCTCCATTAAAAAAAGAGAGGACAAAGCCTCTCTTTAATTATAACATGAAATCAAATGATTGTCAAGTGATTTATTTAAATTACTTTCGTCGACCCAAAGCTTTGTTCAACTTTGCTTCGTGCAACTTAGCTGTCTTCAATCGCTTAGCAACACGCTTAGCAACTTCATTTACAATTTCGCTTTGTGAAGGTTGGTATGAGATTCCAGAAAGAGCTTCCATGATTGCATCAGCAGCATCTTCTTCTCCACCTTCATCAGCAGCAGGCATGTCATCCATACCTTCTTCAGCATCCATGTCAGGCATGTCATCCATGTCGTCCATGTCACCACCACCAGCGGCAGCGCTAGCAAGGGTTTGTAGTGCAGGCAATGCATCAGCGATAGCTTGAAGCTCGTCTTGAGTCAATTCAAGATCTTGCTCTTCGCCCATTGCGTCATCTTCTGCGCCCATTTCATCAGCAGGCATTTCATCAGCGGGTGCTTCTGCAGCTTCTGCTCCCTCTCCTTCACTCATGTATCCTTCATTAGCATACATTTCATTGATTGGGCTCATGTTCGCAAGTTTTTGGAAACGACGAACAACTGCCTCTTTTAAAATTTTCTTAGCCATAGCTTTATCTCCTTAAGAATAGAAAAACGTTTTCCCATTAAATAGGTGGGTAACCCATAAAAAGACATCCTGAAACCTAAATTTCAGGGTGATCCTCTTCAATTATGTCAAAAATGTCTTGAATGTCATCTCCGCTCAACCCTAACTCGGCCAAAAGTTCATCTGAGACTTCTCTATCTTTTTTAGCGTCCTTAATCGATTTCTTCGAGTGTTTTTCGCTATGTTCTTTGTAGAAGTCAATGAATTGGTCCATGATAGGGTTTCCGGATAACACTCCATCAGCACAAACACGGACAAACTCTGACATACTCATTCGATGGAAGTCTAGCTTGACCTTTAGGTCCATGTGTTGCTTTTCATCCATATAGATGTAAATTCGTTTAACCGTGTTTTTCTTGTCTGACATTTTATTTTCCTGTGCTTCCGTAACCTTTTGAGCCACGTTCTGTTGGTGTTAGGCTATCAACTTGGTGAAAGTCAATTCTTGGGTAAGGAACAATAATTATTTGCCCAACCCTGTCGCCTATCTCATACTCAGTCGCATAAGGAGAAAGAGTGTATTTCAACATGATCTCGCCTCGGTAACCGCTATCAATCACTCCAACGCAATTGGTTAATGATTGGCCAGTTTTATAAACCGATGACCTTGGAAACAAAAGACCTACGTGCCATGGAGGAATCTCAATGGCTAGACCAATCTTGTAAGTCAAAGTGTGCTCGTCGGCGATTACGTCAACCGCTGTTAGGTCGAGACCAGCATCGCCATCCTTAGCATACTCTGGAATGACAGCATCCGGATGTAGTTTTTTAATCTTGACTTTCATCAACTTCTCCTTTGGGTTGCTGATCTATTTCAGAAGCGTCTTGGCCGCTTTCTTGAAGGACTTTGACTAAAGAGTCAAACTTTGCAAAGGATGTCTGCAATGCATTCATGGATGTTTCCATTTGCTCTTTGGACATTTCTTCATAGTCTTCTCGCTCATATGACTCAAGATAGGCATTAAAGCATTGACTGATTGCATATGCTGCAATTGCAAGATCGCCATTTGTTAACAATGGTGTCTCTGTGTTTTGTTCGTTTGTCACTTCCATTTTAAACTCCTTGTGTTAGTGAAATTGTTGACGCTCGTTGAATGTAATCAACGGCATGGTGAATATCGGTAAACCGACTTTCAATGCAAATCCGATTAGTCAGATAAATCCAGACAACTTTTGAATTTTTGTCAAAGTGCATATCTGAGACCGTGGTTGCATTCACGGCATGGACTTTTCCATGCCTGTCTTCTATTTTAATGAATCTCATAATTTTCTCTCTAAAAATTTTATCGCCTCATCGGCTTCTGTAATTTTTTTAGTCAATTCAATTATTTCATTGACCAAGTCAGGGTGTTCCCCAACTCCTACTGAACCTGTGAGATAAACCTCCAGATTTGCTTCGGCTCGAGCCTTTACGGCTTTGAAATGCAACAAAGCCGCTTCAAGCAAAGAGTCTCCAATCATTGGCCGACTCCTTTCGTCTTAAGTGCCTCAACCATATCAATCAATTGTGACATGTCCGTGTCATCTTTCGCAAGGCGATAAGCCTTTACAGCGAGAGAGATCTCTCCCTTTGTAAGCCAACCGTTCTCAACATAATTTGCCTTCAGGTCACGCTTTTGTTCTTTGTAAGGTTCCATCTCTTCTTCAAGAACCTTTAGGCTCTCAAGATAGTCAGACATGTGCTCTTCGGTTGTCTTGGCATCATCTGCCTTCTCTACGATTGCCATTGGTGTTACTTGGTTAATTCCAGTTACGAATTCAAAACTCATAATTCCTCCGTTGTTGTTTTGATTATATTATAATATAACATGTTAGATTTCAGTTGTCAAGTATTTTTTGCAATAAAGATAAACAATTTCTTCTTTTGAAACACAGGTTGCACCTGTGGAATACTTATAGATGCTCTCATAGTCGAGAGATCTCAATCGCTTTGTCAACTTTTCGTTTGTTAATTCATCATTGTCAATGTTGATGAACCTATGTGTTCTTGTACTCTTTGAACTAAAGTTCTTTGGGTGCACTTTTCCAACACCACTTCCATGGGTGCAAATTGCGATGTCAACGCCTTTTGGAACCTCAGCAGGGCGTTGACTAAAGGACTCCTTTAAAAGCCCTACAATCTCCTTACGCAAGCCTTTATCGAGACCTTTCGCAATTATTTGAGACACGACTGATTCAAATGTTACCTCAGACGTTGTTGCAAATGAGAAATCTGAACAAGATGTCTTCTTTTTGGGGTCGACTCTTAACTCTTCTCGACGTTCCCATACTTGGAAGACGGTTGAAACGACTTTGCCATCGCGTTCGAATCTGAACGTTTCAGTCAATAAGTCTTCTTGATGGATCAAGTGAAGCCGAGGATCGATCTGTCTGATTTGCGTTACCTTTGCCATAGAGGCAGGCAAAATGAAGGCTATGTAGTCTCCAGAGTTTGCACAATGGTTCATGAATGCTTTTGCAAGTTTGCCCATGCGGCCGAATGGTGGATTACCGATGTAGAGAGTTTTGCCCTCAGTCGAACCTACGTCGTAAGTCAACCAGTCATCGACCTTTTGCACAGAGTCATGCATTGGCTCAATATCATAAGCCTCGTCGACTTGTAGTCCTACATCAAGCCAAGCACCGTCTCCAGCACTTGGTTCAATTGTTCGGGTTATGCTTGAATACCAGTCTTGTTCTTTGATCCAAGTTGCCAGTCTTCTGGCTGTGTCATAGTTCGTGAAGAACTGTTCGTTGTTAATGTTTTTACGCTGCGTTGTCATGTGTTTCTCCTTTGATTAATTGTGGGTAACGGCTTAAAAAGTCGTCTTCTTCGATTGATGAAAATGGAATTTCAAAAGAACAGGCAACCTCAAGTACGCCTTTCTTTGCAAGAAAAGGAAGAGACTTTCTAGAGATAGTGATTCCTCGATTGAATGAGGTTGATTTCTTATCTTCTCCATCCTTTTTCTTTTTAGCTTTTGCACGGTTAATCATAGACACGATGTTGCGACCTTTGCCATCCACAGTTGTGACACCTTTCTTATCGATTAAATTTTTACCATGCATAGTTGTCTTTCCACTGTCCTCCTCCGCTACAGAGAAGAGGTCGTAGAACGATTTCATTGAGCCATCAAAATAGTAGACATCACAAGCGGAAGTTTCTGGATAGAAATTAAACAAAACAACTTGTCCAATGTTTACGTAGTTTTTGGCCACGAAGGAATCATAGATAGAGCCATCTGCATCATTATGCAAATAGATCTGCGCTGAAGAGTCTGATGTGGATGTCTTAAAAGATACAGAGTCAACCAGTTTCAATGTTTGCTCTTTGACTTCAAATAAAAACAAATCAGCAGAAGAAGCGATGTTGTCGCTTGTTTCTATTTTAGATTTAAGTTGCTTTAAATCTTCCGCTCCTACAAGGGAAAAGTCAAGCGTAAAGTCATCTCTTTGAGCAATGCGAAGTAATCCTTTGTTGCTTACGCAAACGTAAGGAAGGTTCTTTGATTGAAACATATCGTTCATTCGACGTTCCACTTCTATCTCCATCGTAACGCCACCAGCGTTTGCAGAGTCGGTTGCAATCTTTAGCACCATGGCTGTGCTGAGTGCTTCAGATAAAATTGATTTATTGTTCTTAATGATGTTGATAATCTTCATAATTCCTCCGTGATTGATTATGTTTATAATATAACATGTTTGAACATGTCTGTCAAGTATATTTCAATACTTTATTGCATCTATTACAACCTCTATCGGTTCTCTGCAATATTGGTCCCATATCCACTGTCTTAAAGACTCAAGCGGAATGAAGGTAAAGAGCAAGGCTTGTCTTCCTTGCTCATATTCCATGACCATGTCTTCGATGTCTGCGTGGAAAAAAGAAATGTAAGACATCGAATCACATTCTTTAGTCCAAAAAACTGTTACGTCAATTCTTTCCGGCATGATCACCCCAATAGTTTCCAGTTCCTTGATAAGCCACCGCGAGTTGAGAATCCCCAAGTCGCATTGAATTGTGGCCATTCCAACACATAAAGTTTGTGAGGATAGATGAAGTCTCTCGTTGGATCAACTCCCCAACAGTTAATGCGCTGCGTTTCCATGCTGCTGTCAATTACTGTCACTTGATAGTAAGGCTTCCCAGTCTTTGTCTTTTTAAGATTTACCTCTGTTGGGATGCACCAGCCTTTACCAAGTTCCTTATCGTATTCTGATAGGGGCATGATGCCTTGCATCTCGAAAAAGTCATAAGCTTTCACTGGGACAACCATGTTAATTGGATAGATTCCAGTAAGTGCTTGCAAGTGATTGATTTGCTCACCTTTGCTGAAGTTGCCTTCGTCTTTATATTTCTCAATGTTCTCTCCAAGTTTCTTCTTGTTCTTCGGCTTATCAACAACAACTGCTGACCAGAAGTGCTTGCTTCCAAAGAAGCGTTCATCCATCAAGGATTCCATCGCTCCGGCTCGACACATGGCGTCTAACGACTTTTTATTGACTTTCCGTGCAACCACACCTTTGTCAAACAAAAGGTCCTCCACGGACGAAAATGGGCGTTTGTGAATAATCTCATCAATTGCTGCATCGCCAAGACCTTTGATTGTGGTCAACGGTGGAACCAACTTGTTATCAACGACTTGCCATCTCTTCTCTGAAGTGTTGATGTCCAAACCTTTTACTTTATATCCAAAAGAGCGGGCAATGTTAATTGCTGCTTCTTTACGCTTCTCGGGTTCGTGGTCCAAGAAAGAAGAAACCCACTGGTCTTGATAGTAAGTTTGAAGCCAAGCACACTGATAAGAGATGATAGAGTAAGGAATAGCATGGTTCTTTGAGAAACCATAGCCAGAGAAGTATTCCATCTTTTCCCACAAAGACTTTGCTTGAGTGAAAGACATGCCTTTCTTCTCGCAACCTTTGACAAAGCGGTCATAAAGATCCTTCTTCTTTCTCATCTTTGTCTCAGACAAACCCTTCTTCGTCAACAATTTACGCAACACATTCGCATCCGTCATCGTAATCTTGTCTCCAAGAACGTTTACCAAGTTCATGATGTCCTCTTGGAACACAATCAAGCCAAAGGTTTTACCAAGCACCTGCTCGATGAGAGGGTGAGCATACTCTGGCTCTTCGATTCCTTCTTTCGCTTTCACATACATCTTATCAACGCCTGCTGATAATGGACCGGGACGATAGATAGCACTTACAGTCGCAATTTCTTCAATCGAAGACACTTTTGCATTTGTTCCAAGTCGCTGCATGCCACCGTTCATAAACTGAAAGATGCCTGCGTAATTTGCTTTGTGGAACACGCCTTTGTAGACCTTTTGATCTGTCATGTCCAAGACTGACGGGTGTAAGTTTTTATAGTACCAAGACTTGATGTCTTCGAACGATGGCTCTCGAACACCTTCGCTTATCAAAATGCGCTCAATTGTGTCCTCGAATGTCTTAAGAGTCTCGAGACCAAGAATGTCAAACTTGATGAAACCAAGAGGCTCGAGATGGCGAACGTTCTGTCCTTCGGCCCAAGGTGTCTGTCTAACGCCTTTTGAAGTAATCAAAGGCATCTTGCTTGGAAGATAGTCTCCAATGATAGCACCAGCCGCATGGCGACCGATAGAGCGTGGAGAACCAACAAGTCCAAGAACTTGAGATTGAATGTGAGGATATTTGCGGAAGAAGCCTTGAAGAGTCTCGGAGTAATCGCAAACCTCTTGGAAGGTTGGAGTATACACACCAGCCTTGATGCCATGCTTTTTCTTCGCAATTGGAGTTGCTTCTGCAAACATTGCTTTCGTTACCACATTTACTTCTGTGAACGGAACATCCTCACGCTTGGAGATGTCTTTGATCAACGAAGACAATTGCATTGTGTTGTAGTTCGAGATGAACGCAACAGAGTCCTCGCCCCATTCCTCAACCATCTTGTCTTTGATAAGAGAGTTGTCTGAGAAGTCAATGTCGATGTCCGGAAAGCCAGTTGAGCCGCGAGTAAGGAAACGTTCGAAAGGAAGGTTCCACTCCATTGGATCAATCTGTGTAATCTTTAGTAAGAAAGCAAGTAACGACCCAGCCGCACTACCGCGAGCAGGACCAACAAAGCAATAATTCCATGAGAAATCAGTAATTGCTTTGGTCGCCAAGAAGTATTCACTAAACTTTTGAGATGAGATAACATCTAATTCCTCCGCTAATCTTTTTCTATAATGTCTTTTCTTTGTTTTGTCAGAACCTCGCAAGTATAGCGCCAAAGCTTTCTCAGCGAGATCAGCGAGAGCATCATCAGCACTCTGATCGCTTGGTACCATAAAAGAAGGAAGCTGGACAGAAGTATCAGGAAGAAAATCTTCAATCTGTTCAAAAGCGATGGAGGCTGTGTTGGTGATAGATTCCATAACCAAATCATCGTCATAGTCAAAGTCACTATCATCAGCGTATCTCTTATATGAGTCCCACATTTCGTGAGCGTTCTTTGGATATAGTTCATAACCGATCTCCTCTACTGAATCTGGGACACTGTTGTCCATCCATGCAGGCATCTTACCTAGCCAACCGAGTCGTTTGTAGACTTCTCTATCTCTCCACGCATCTGGTGTTGGATAGTGAGAGTCACATGTAGAAATGAGTTTGATATCAAGTTGCTGTGCTACTTTAATTAGACATTTGTTTAATAGATGCTGTTCTGGGATGTTATTCCACTGTAATTCAGCATAGAATCTGTCTCCGAATGTGTCTCGGAACTTTGCGAGATTACCTACCATGTCCTCGACAATGGCTTCCTCACCCTCTTCTTGCAGTTTCCACATAGAACCAGCGGCGATGCCTCCAAGACACGCTGTAGCTACGATAACGCCTTCCTGATGCTTCTTTAGGAGAGCCCAGTCAATCCGTGGCTTGCGATAAAAGTAGTCACCAGAGTAAGACTTGGAAACCATCTCGAAGATGTTCTCGAGACCTTTCTGGTTTTGTGCGAGGAGAACGATGTGACGCTTGCGAGACAAGGCTCGCTTGTCGTTGCGTTGTTCATCTTCGACAACCATGGCTGAGTCACCTTTGTCAACTTCTTTCGCACGCTTCTTGTCTTCTGCGATCTCGTTACGTAGCATCTTCCACTCTTCAAGTGAGTCGATGTAATAAGCCTCAACACCAAAGATTGGCTTGAAGTCTTTGCCTTCTGCTTTCATTTCCTTTGCGCGAAGTAGTTGATACGATAGACCATTCATTGAACCATGGTCAGTTAGTGCCAATGCTTTCGAGCCATTGTCGTGGGCAAAGTTCATGTGCTCCTGTGGGAAGCCAAAGCCATCAAATAGGCTAAAGCACGAGTGTCCGTGCAAGTTTACAAATTGTTCTTTCTTTAATTCCATATGTCCTCCAAGACGTGTGTTGTGTTAATAATGTAACATGTCATGCTTTCTTTGTCAAGTAAAAAGCTAAACTTTTTCCAAATCTTCTTCGTCGACCCAATAGACTTGAGATGTTAAGAAGTCGTAAACGCGGCAAATGTAATAACTTTCTCTTGCTGATAATTTTCTTTCTTCAATATCTGTTATGATACAAAGACTTTCATTAAGCCATTTGCATTTTACCAAATCTCCAACCATCACTCCTCCAAGTGTTCGAGGTAGAACTCCATCATTCTCTCCTCTTTATCCCAAGGCATCCAGCGCACCACGATAAGGTCTTCCATGTGATTATCATAAGACATGAACACATTTCTTCGAACCGATATGACGATGCCTATTTTTTTATCTGGATTGTATCTAGACTTTGCGATGCCTTTGTTTTTAAATCTTACAAGGTCTCCAACGTTAAACATCATCCACTTCAATGGTTTCCCACCCGAATTTTCCAGACAAGACCTCCCACTCGAACGGGCTAACCACCATTACGTCTTTGTCGAACTTGTCCTCAAGGAACTCTTCCCTCTCTCGTGCCTCACATAGAGATGGCGCTCGTGGAACGTAGATAATGTCTTTGTAGGCAATGTAGACATAGGTAGTCTTTGGTGGTGCTAGATCTTGTGTCTCCATCCCATCACAGTCGCATGGGTCGCAATCACATGCTTCACAATAATTATTCATAGTTTTCTCCTTAT
>Ga0181553_10005325_pt1 | contig 10791 bp, 8 predicted proteins | sample 011ome_17_FD_133753 | JGI IMG/M metagenome (GOLD analysis project Ga0181553, IMG submission 133753) | Coastal salt marsh microbial communities from the Groves Creek Marsh, Skidaway Island, Georgia - 011502XT metaG (megahit assembly) | ecosystem: Environmental > Aquatic > Marine > Intertidal zone...
AAAAGTAGATCCGTCACCTGTAATGGTTCCTCTTGAATACACATTTTTTAACTTCCCACTACTTAACCTTCCTACAAGACCACCACCCTTATAAGCAGTAATTTCTACATTTGAATACGAATTTGTTATTTCTCCAGAACTTTCGAAAGGTGTAAATCCTCCAAATAAACCTCCAACATAATGCCTTTCATTCAGGTCAATAATTTTCCCTTCAAAAAATAACTCATCTAATTTTATGGTTTTATTAAAAGTATACACACTCCCAACAATACCTCCAATATAGTCACCTCCACTTGAGCTTGAAACAGTATAATTACAGTCAATTAATCCTAACCTAACAATACCAGATTCTAGATTACTTCCATAACCCTCCATTTTTGAAATAAATCCAATTGGGTCATTATTTGATGATCGAGTTATCGTAAGTCCAATTATTCTGTGGTAATTACCATTGTAAAAACCTCGAAAACTCCCCTCGTACGATATAGGAAACCATCCTTCATTAGCTCCTGCAGATGAACTGTCATTAGGATCGTTATAATCATTTCCATCACTATCATCGCCTGAAACATAATCATCCCAATATTTTGTTTCCGAAGCATCAATATCAGCAGTTTGCAAGAAAATTTTTTGATAGGCCCAAGTATCATCATTGTAAGCTCTTTCCGAGATCCATAACAACTCACTTAGATTACTAATAAGGTACACTGTGTCTGAAGTATCTCCATCAAGATTTACATCCATACTTAAAACAGACTCTAGAGCTGTTGTAGGAGTGGTAGAGGTAGTCTGCGAATAGCTGTAGGCAACAAAAAGTAAAGTAAGTATAAGGACTCTATTTATCAAAATAAGATTTACTTTAAAATGGCGTAAAAATACTAAAATTATAGTGAATATATATTATTATTCAACTGTTATGTTATGGGTTTGGGTGGGGCTTAAAACGAATCACTGCTGTATTAAGCGAGTGGTGTTAATTTGAATCAAACGAACACCATTACAAAGAAACCCCTAAACACAACTTTGTATTCAGAGGTTTTTTTGGTCTATTCCAACAATAATTTAATAATTAGTTTTTCATTTGTGTTGAAGAGGACTCTCTAAAAGTCTTTTGTTTCTCTACCATCTGCTCTACGTCTTTCAATAATGCTTTGGCGTCATATACAATTCCGTCTTTTATGGTATATTCCACGCCACCAACACGTTCCACTTGTCTCGTTTCGTCATTTAATTTAACAGCGCCCGTACCGTAAAGAACTTTTAAGTTTTCAAGTGGATTTTCATCAAGTACGACCAAATCAGCCAGCAGTCCCTCACGAACCACCCCATATTCTATGGGTTTTTTTAAGGGATAAAATATTTCTTCCGCACCGTGCAGGGTTGCCGCTCGTATTACTTCTAAAGGATGAAAGCCCGCTTCTTGTAACATTTCCATTTCTTCAATGGTAGTGAATCCATAGGTTTGGTAAATGAATCCTGCATCAGACCCAACAGTCACCTTACCTCCCCTGTTTTTATAATCGTTTAAAAATTGCATCCAAACTTGGTAAAACTTTTTCCAAGCAACTTCATCGTGCGTGGTCCAATAAAACCAGTAGGCCCCATGATTTTCTCTACTGGGTTGAAAATAATCCATCAAGGTAGGCAAGGTGTATTTTGAATGCCAATCCGCATTTCTCGCTCGCATGACATCCCGACCTGCAGAATAGATGGCCATGGTAGGATTTAAAAAATAATCCAACTCTAAAAACTCTTCCAACAATGCATTCCACTTTTCTCCACCCGGATTCACCATATTCCACTGTCGAGCAACCTGTCCAAATCGGTGTTGTTCGTTGTTGTAATTCATATCTACAGGCCACGGTTGGACATCCAGGTTTTCATACATGGATTCAAATAAACCATAAAAATGAGTCATCCCAGTCAATCCCAGTCGCGCTGCATCTATCGCATTCATTTGAGCTACTCCAGTTTGTGCTAAGTGAGCGGTACTCCCCATACCGAGTTTATTCGCTTCGTCCAGAAGTGCCTTCATGATTTCAGGACGATGTGATCCCAACTTGAGTCCATCCACTCCCTTTTTGTGGGCATATTGCACCCATTCTTTGGCATCTGCTGGGGTAAGAATTTTACGGTCTTTCCACTCCTTACCCGATCCAGGGCGATGAAAAGAAATCATTCTGGGAGCCGCAATCTTATTTTGTGCACTTCTCTTTTTTTCAGAAAGAGACCATTCTAGATCTCCAGAAGGAACCCCCCGAACTGTAGTAATACCATGGGCAAGCCATAATTTATATACATATTCAGCTTCTGGTGCTTTCGTTTCGCTCCCAGTATGGATATGCAAATCTATGATTCCAGGCATAACATATTTGCCAGTTGCGTAAATTTCTTTGGTAGCTCCCTTGGGACGATTCTTCTCTTCAATCGGAAGCATGGGGGTACCCACACCTTTAATATCTACAATTTTGTTTTCCTCAATAACTATATCAACAGGCCCTCTAGGCATTCCACCAGTTCCATCGATTAGAGTTGCCCCTCTGATAATTAAACGATCATAAGGACCTTCTCCTTGGGCACGGTCAGGAGCTGGTTTTACTTGGCCAAAAACAAGGGTTAAATTCAATAAAAAAAGTATCAAAACACATGACACTCTGTAAACGAATAAGGGGCTTTTAATAGATGCTAGTTTGCTTAATTTTTTCATTCTAATGTTTTAAATATTATACAAATTACAATAATTCTTTCATTGTGTTGCTAACCCTTATTCAAACTTTACGGATATACTTTTAGGTACAACAAAATAAACTATACAAAAACCTAGTTCAATTTTTGTACTTTAGAATTATAAAAAAACAGCAATGAAAAAAAGTTCTTTATTTATCCTTTTCCTTTTTTGGAGTCTTATTTTAACTGCTCAAGATCGAATTACAGGGGAGTCATTTGCAACGCGTTCTGAAGTTTTAGCACAATACGGTATGGTTGCCACCAGCCATCCCTTGGCAACACAAATCGGTTTAGATATGCTTAAAAATGGTGGAAATGCAATTGATGCTGCTATTGCTGCCAATGCAGCACTTGGACTGATGGAACCTACCGGGTGTGGAATCGGAGGAGATCTTTTTGCAATCGTTTGGGATGGAAAGACAAAAAAACTCTACGGTCTAAATGCCAGTGGACGAAGTCCTAAAAACCTCTCTTTGACGTATTTTGAAGAACGAAAAATGAAAAAAATTCCCTCTCATGGTCCACTTCCTGTAAGTGTTCCCGGGGCAGTAGACGGTTGGTTTGAACTCCACAAAAAATTTGGATCAAAACCTATGACCGAAATCCTTGCACCCGCCATTGATTACGCCAAAAAGGGATTTCCCTTGACCGAGCTCATTGCGTGGTACATGCATCGGACAGTTCCTTTTTTTGAATCCCAAGGATTTCCCAATATTGAAGATACTTACAAAACTCAAAATGGAGGGCGACTTCCTAAAGAAGGGGAGCTCTATCGAAACGAGTATTTAGCTAATACCTATCAAAAAATTGCAGTTGGGGGTAGAGATGCATTTTATAAAGGAGAAATAGCAAAAACCATTGAAAAGTTTATTAAACAACAAGGGGGGTTTTTATCGGCAAAAGATTTGGCAGCGCACAAATCCGAGTGGGTGGAACCTGTATCCATAAATTACAGAGGCTACGACGTTTGGGAATTGCCTCCCAATGGGCAGGGGATTGCCGCATTACAAATGCTAAAAATTTTGGAAGGGTATGACTTTTCAAAAATCAATTTTGGAAGTCCAGAACATCTACACCTTTTTACAGAAGCTAAAAAATTAGCCTTTGAAGATCGCGCTAAATATTATGCGGATATGGATTTTGCGAAAGTTCCTGTTAAAGAATTACTATCCGATGACTATGCCAATACAAGAAGGAAATTGATTGGTGAACAGGCCGGAACCTATGCTGCTGGTAAAATCTCTGCCGGTGAAACCATCTACATGACCGTTGCGGATCGCGAAGGAACTATGGTCTCTCTCATTCAAAGCAATTATCGAGGTATGGGTTCTGGAATGGCGCCCCCAAAATTAGGTTTTATGTTGCAAGACCGAGGGGAATTGTTCAGCCTGAAACGCGGACAAGCAAACACCTATGAACCTGGGAAACGCCCTTTTCATACTATCATTCCAGCATTTGTGACTAAAAACGGAAAACCCTTTGTCAGCTTTGGGGTCATGGGGGGTGATTTTCAACCCATGGGACACACTCAAATTGTAATGAATCTTATCGATTTTGGCATGAATCTCCAAGAGGCGGGAGATGCTCCCCGATGGGATCATACAGGGGGAGCCAGTCCCACAGGAAGGGAAACCCATGACACGGGATTAATCCGTGTGGAATCTGGAATTACCTACCCTACCGTTCGTGGTTTGCTAGATCGAGGACATAAAATTGGAATTGCCAGAGGGGTATATGGGGGGTATCAAGCTATCTTGTGGGATGCGGAAAACAAAGTTTACCACGGCGCCTCCGAAAGTCGCAAGGACGGTCAAGCGGCTGGATACTGATAAAGCTTTTGACTTCTTTTTTTAGTTAAAGGTTTTTTAGCATTCTCAGTTTTTCAATTCGGCATCAGAAAATAGCCTTTCAATTGGTAATTGGATAAAACACTGAGACCTGACAAGGCTGGGGTAATATGAGCATCCAACTCTTCGGAAGTGATCTTTCTTGCCGCGGTAGCTTGCGAACAAACAAAAAGATCCACGCCGTGCTCTTTAAGTTGACGGATTAGGTTTGCATTCGGATTTGGTTTGCCGTATTTTTTTTGATAAGCTTCTTCGTTTAACGTTATAAAAGTTGCCGAACCGTGGATGGAAGCCACTAAGTGAATCTTTTCGGTAGGAACCGCTGCTACGGAAAGTAAGTTTAACATTCGCGCCATTACCCACAACCCCTTATTTACTCCACTTTTAGTAGCCTCACTTTTTATATCAAAAAGCAAATTATAGGATAATGAAGTATCGGGTTGTACCGCTGCTTCGCTGAAGTACTTAACCTCACCATAGCCTTCAATTACAGGAGTTTGCCAATCCTGAGCGTGAAGAGATTCTAGGGAAATAAATGCCAGTAAAAAGTAAAAATGAGTTTTCATAAAGAAGTTGAATTTGTAGACGCGAATAATTAATGAGCCCTAAAGATAGAAAAACCAAAAAAACAAATTTTAATAATCCCATGTAATACAGGTTACTTTAACAAGTAGATAAAATAGTATCTTGGATTCAAAATTGTTGACAACGGATGGAGCTGTTTCAAAATTTGATTAAAAAACTCATGGCCTTGGTAGGTGCCTTATTTTTACTGATGCTTGTGGTTTTTTTTGGTGTTCTTTACTTCGACAGAATTTGGAAACCCGAAGTGGAGAAACCCATCCAAGAATGGAATCCAGATGTTTTGGTATTGAGCAACCCTGAGGTTTCTGAACAGGTAAAAAAAGGGTATTTACTTTTAAGTGCTTCTTCCCAAAATATGGGTCCACTGCAAGAAAAGCCAAGTCTTCGGTATGCGGGAAACAATTTGTCTTGCACCAACTGCCATTTGAATGGTGGAACCCAGTCGGGGGCTGCCTCTTGGATCGGAATTGGAAATCGATTTCCACAATTCGGCGGAAGAGCCAACAAAACGGGTAGTCTGACAGAACGGATCAATGGGTGCATGGAGCGCAGCATGAATGGAAAAGCACTACCTGAAGACGCACCCCAAATGAAAGCAATGTTGGCATATATGAAATGGTTGGATGAAGGGCTACCAAAATTAAATTCTAAAAACTTTAAAGGCTACCCTAAAATAGAAATCCCCTCAGTAGCTGTTAATTTAACTAAGGGGAAAATGATCTACGAAAAGGAATGTACCCTTTGCCACGGTTCTAAAGGACAGGGCGTTCGCTACAATGATCCGAAAAAAGGATACCAATACCCACCGCTTTGGGGGGATGATACCTACAACGATGGGGCAGGGATGCATCGTGTACTTACCGCTGCAGCCTTTATTAAAAATAATATGCCCTACCTTCAAGCCCGATGGGACAATCCCAAACTTACAGATGAGGAGGCTTACCACGTGGCGGGAGACCTGAGTAGTTGTGCAAGCCCCCAAAAAGAAAGTGCAACTGCTGACTATCCTGATAAAAAATTAAAACCTGTATCCACTCCTTACGGTCCCTGGACAGACCCCTTCTCCCCTGAACAACATAAATACGGTCCTTTCCCCCCCATTATTCAATACTATAAACATACGTATGGTATTGAAAAAACGAAATAAACTATCTCGCATTTTCAGTGTAACCTAAATTACATAGGTTCTTTCTTGGGCATTGTATTTTTGATCCATGCAAGACTATATTGACGTATTTACTTCATCGTTTAAAGGCACACTAAATTGGACACTTAAATCTATTTTATTTGAAGTGCCTTGGTACCTCAACTATTTTTGGGGGCTGCTACTAATCTCACTACTTGTTTGGGGTTTAGAACTTTTATTTCCCTGGAGAAAACAACAAGGAGTTTTTGGAAAAGATTTTGGTCTGGATGCCTTTTATATGTTTTTTAATTTTTTCTTGTTTGCTTTAGTGATTAATGGTGTGTTTGGCGGGCTACAACTTTTCTTTCAAAAATTGGGAATTACCCTTACCAGCTTGACTCTTTTTGAGATTAAAAATTGGGCCTTTGGAGTCCAACTTTTTGTCTTTTTTGTGCTGTTGGATTTCCTTCAATGGCTTACGCATATTTTATTACACAAAATTCCCTTTTTGTGGAAATTCCATCAAGTACATCACAGTGTAAAGGAAATGGGCTTTGTGGCTCATTTTCGATATCATTGGATGGAAAATGTTCTGTACAAACCTTTTAAAACACTGGGAGTAATGGTCTTAGGAGGTTTTGAACCCGACCAAGCCTACCTCGTGCATTTTTTTGCTATCCTCATTGGGCATCTCAATCATGCTAATGTTAAAATTTCTTGGGGTCCTCTAAAATACATTTTGAATAACCCCATCATGCACTTATACCACCATGCCTATGCACTCCCCAAAGGAAAATTTGGAGTGAATTTTGGTATCAGTCTCAGCCTGTGGGATTATCTTTTTAAGACCCATTACGTCCCTGAAGCTAGTGGCACAATAAAACTAGGATTTCCAAAAGAGGAACAGATGCCTAAAGGATTTCTAAAGCAGGCCCTACACGGGTTTAAAAACTTTTCTAAACCGTAATTACTACTCCGGCAACTGTATGCTGATATTTCTGTATTCCACAGGTCCGTGATCCCCTTGCAGCATAAGAGGTCCAGGTAGTCCCTCTTTACTGTCCAAAGCGCCTCCCGTTATTCCAGGAATGATCTGATCGGTAATGATTTTCTTTCCATTGGCCACCACAGAAACTCTTCTTCCTTCTAAAGTGATGTCGTAACTCTGCCACTCACCTGCCGGCAAAGCGGCCATCTCGTTGGGTGTTAAAAAGCCATAAATCCCCCCAAAAAGGGTGGACGTAGGTTCTTTCCCATAATTGTCTTCAATCTGAACCTCATAACGCCCTCGGAGATACACCCCAGAATTGCTCCCCTTGGGATAGCGAAACTCAATGTGCAATTTAAAGTCCTCATACGTGTCCTCAGTGATTAGATTCACTCCTGAGCTTGGGTTTTGAAGAATCCCTTCTGCTGCAATCCATTGATTCGTTCGATCGAGATCTGAAGAACGCCATCCCTTGAGATTTTTTCCAGAAAAAAGAGTTTTGGGTTTTCCCCAAACCGCTTTTTTATTCCGAATCAATTTAGGGGCTCTTTCCCCTTTAAACGCATACGCTTTTCCATCACTTCCCAAAAGGGTTCCTTTTAAGCTCCCCTCTTTAAGTAGAGCGGTAAAATGCAAATCATTGAATCCATTCCATTGAGGCGGGATACTAAAGTCAACAATCCCTTTATGAAAGTGGACTTCTGAAATAGGACGTGCACTACCGTTGTATTCTACAAAATAGCCTATCAAAGTACTGACCCCAGATCGTTTTACCTCCAGCCAAGAAGGTGCTGTTTTTCCATTCATCTCAACCTCTAAATCCCATTTTCCAATAAGATCTTTGTCCTCTTGCGCAACTCCGCTAAATGCTATAAGGGCAAAGAACAGGTAATAGTTTTTCAATTTGTTTTTCATTTTTAATTTAAATTTAATTGTTAGTCAATCGATCGATTCCCAAAAATTGATCATTTGAGTTATAATACCAACTTCTATCTTTAGGCATTTTGATTCCATTTACGTCAAGCTCGCCTTCCAATACAATGTATTCCCCATCATTTTTGGATTCGTCATGATAAAACTGGTACTGCTTTAGGGCATAGGTTTTTTGATCAAAGTAAAAATACCATGTGTCCTCACCTACTTCCTTTTCATAATTCACTTTCAAAACCCAATACGGTTTCCCCTCAATCCATAGCTCATTTACTTTGGGGTCAATAAGCGTTCCCGGATTTTTGAGTTTCATCGGAAGACCATAGAGGTAGGTGTAATACTTTTTGTAAAATTCAGCGCGATCACAATCCAAGCGGTACTGCTTTCGGATTTCTTCTGAAAAATCAGTTGCTCCGTTAAAGCTCAGATGACATTCTTTCTTATCGAGTATCGAAACCAAGGTGTTTTCGTTTTGATACACTTCAAGGCTAAAAAATGAAGCCGGAAAATTCACGGTAATTATACTTTTCCTCTCAGGACGGTTTGGCGTTTCCATTGTTACCACAAAAGCTGCATTAAAGGTTTCCCATTTGGCTTCGGGATCGTGATAGGCGATGGCTTTATCAAGTAATTCGCTTCCCTCGAACCCTTGCGCTAAAGCAAATTGATGTCCTAGAAAACAAAGCAGTATAAAAATATTTTTATTCATAGTGGTAGATTAAAAGCAAGATAAAACAAAAATTAATGTGTGTTTGAATTGCCCATAAAGGTAATTAAATCACGTTCTAAAATCTTGGGGTTTGCGCCTGAACTTCCGGCGACAAGAGCTCCCATAGCACAGGCTCTGTCCAATGCATTCTTACGTGGTCTTTTTTCTAACAAACACTGAACTAAAGTGGCTAAAAAAGAGTCCCCCGCCCCAACGGTATCTCGGACCTCTATCTGGTACCCACTATTGTAAAACCATTCGCCATAGTGATATAAAACCGCACCAAACCTTCCCTTGGTAACACAAATGATTTCTGTTTGGGTTTGTTTTGCAATAAACTCAATGTGCTGGTCCAATGCGTGAAATGGGGAGTCCAACGCTGCCGCGAGTTCGTACAATTCCTCATCGTTGAATTTGAGCATTTCGGCCTGCTGCATTAAATCCTTTAACAAACTCAAGCTGTAAAAAGGAGGTCTGAGGTTTAAATCAAAAACCCGAAACTGTGCTACTCCTAAAAACGCATTTAGTGCTTCCAATGAAAATCCTCGCGCGATCAAACTACCAAAAATAAATGCAGGGGAGTTTGCCACGAGAGCAATCGTTTCAGGTTGGGCCACAATAAAATCCCAAGCGACATCTTTTTCAATTTCGTATTGCGCAGATCCCTTTGAATCCAAACTTACATGAACGACACCTGTCTTGTGCTTGGAATCCCGTTGTATCTGGTCTGTCGCGATTCCCTGAGCGTGTACAGCTGCAAGAAGCTCCTCTCCTAAGGCATCATTACCCACCCGACTAATAAAACGAACCTCTGCGCCTAAACTTTTTAAGGAGCTGGCTACATTGAAAGGGGCACCCCCTACTTTTTTTCCTTCGGGAAAAAGGTCCCAAAGTACTTCACCAAAACAAACGATTGTATTTGAGGTCATGAATTTTTTAAAAAGGAAAAATACTGTTTTATTATGAAACTCAAAATCAACACTACAAAAGAAAAGTTGTCAACTAAAAATTCTATTTCCTAATTATTTCTCTAAATTGAAGCCTAAAGAAGATTTAAATTCTATTTGACAATGAGAGTACACCTCCTTTTGATATTCCTTTTTTTGACCCTACCATTTCAGAGTTGTGAAACCCATGCCGATCACTCAAATCAAAACGATCAAATTTTATGGTACGAACAAGCCGCTTCTGTTTGGGAGGAGGCACTGCCTGTAGGAAATGGTCGGATAGGAGCTATGGTATTTGGAAATCCGACAAAAGAGCGACTCCAACTAAACGACGATTCCCTATGGCCTAAAGATTTGGGTTGGGATCACCCAGAAGGTACACCAGAAGATTTAAATGAAATTCGGCGTTTGCTTTTTTTGGGTGAAATTCAAAAAGTAGATTCCCTTTTAGTTGAAAAATTTTCAAATAAAACCCTAGTCCGGTCTCACCAGACACTGGGGGATTTAATTCTGCACTTTGATCACGATAGCATTACCGACTACAAACGAAGTTTAAACCTCAATTCCGCAATAGCTGAAACTCATTATAAAACCAATGGCTATCCCGTTTCGCAAAAGGTGTTTGCTTCAGCTGCTGACCAAGTGATCGTTATTGTCCTAAAAAGTGCCCATCCCAAAGGGCTGAACGGAAGGCTAAGCCTCCAAAGACCGCAAGACGAAGGGGTTCCTACTGCTAGAACCTCTACCTCGGAGGGCGATTTGATCCTAGAAGGAGAAATAACCCAACGCAAAGGGCGTTTTAACTCTCAGCCCGCACCAATTACCGATGGAGTTCGATTTCAAACCCGCATCAAAACAAAACATACAGGAGGAACGGTAACTGCAACTGACAAATCTATAACTCTCGATGGAGTTCAAGAATTGGAACTCTA
>Ga0181553_10005326_pt1 | contig 10790 bp, 8 predicted proteins | sample 011ome_17_FD_133753 | JGI IMG/M metagenome (GOLD analysis project Ga0181553, IMG submission 133753) | Coastal salt marsh microbial communities from the Groves Creek Marsh, Skidaway Island, Georgia - 011502XT metaG (megahit assembly) | ecosystem: Environmental > Aquatic > Marine > Intertidal zone...
TATGACCGGGTAATGATGCGGTTTTACCAAGCACATAATTACTTGCTTTCAGGTGATCATGGGCGTGCCCGGGCGGAAATTTTTAAGACCCGTCAGGCAATTCAGGACTCAAAGGATCTTTGGGAAATCGAGCTCGAAAAAGCAAGGGAGGCAGCAAAAAAGCAAAACCTTGACCTGAGCAAATCCTTGGAGAATCACGACCATACTGACCCGCTCCACCTGGAGCGAAAAAAAATACAAAGCCTGGTACCTAAAAACCTCCCCACCTTTGTCAATCCCGCCGCACTCTATTTAGAAGCCCTTTATTTTTTGCATACGGCGAAAGGGAGGGAAGATTTTGCCAAAGCCGAATTTTCATTGCGTCAGTTGAGTGCGATTTATCCCGAAAATACCTCGATAAGGGAGGATTATCAATTGGCTAAGTCCGGGACCCCGTCCAACCGGCCGGTGACCTATATCTTCTTTGAGACGGGGAGGGCACCCGTGCGTTTGGAAAGACGTTTTGATTTACCCATCTTCTTTCTTTCCGCCACTTCCAGGATACCTTACCTGGGAGTCGCTTTTCCAACTTTGCAAACCAATGATCAATATGTAAGAGATTTAGATATATTTACATCAGATGGGGATGAAAGCCCTCAAAAAACTGAGTTACTTTCTGATATGGATGCGATCGTAGCCCAGGAGTTTGAGGAATATTTTGATATCGAGCTCACAAAAGCAGTGACCGGTGCCATTTCCAAGGGTGGTTTGCAATATATGGCAACAAATTCTGTACGGTCTGAAAATGAGCTAACTCAGGCAGTTGTGGGGGCGGGGGTGGGAATGTTATCCCAGTTAACCACCCGTGCAGATTTACGTTCATGGAGCACTTTGCCCAAGCAGATAAGATTTTGTAAAATTGTCACACCCAAAGATCAGAAGTTGACCTTGCGGGGTACAGGTACGAAATTATCCACTGAAGTTATGCTGACCAATCAACACACAAACTTAGTATGGGTGAGAAGTGTTTCCAATTTTACTCCCTTACGCGTTGTTGGAGTCTGTTCCCTGTCCAACCAGTAGTCCGTTTATTTATGATTCAAGCCTTTATAAAAATTATTTCTGTGGGTTGTATGTTCGGAGTATTGTTGATGGTTAGCTGTGCCGAAAAAGGGAAGGTGGGTACAGTTAGCAAAAAAGACCCTAAGGATACGCGAGTGGTTCCTGAAATGAAGAAAGTCGAGTTGGGTGCCGGATTGGAAAAAGTCTTCGATGTGGTTCGCATTACCCAGGGAAAAAAAGCGGGCGATTTATTGCACATCCAAGTGGAAGTAAAAAACATCTCATCCAAAGAGGTAAGCATAACCCACAAGTTGGAATGGCTGGATGATAACGGGTTCCTTGTCAAAGATACCTCCTTGGTGTGGAAAGCAATGTTGGTACGCCCCGGTGAGTCTAAAATGATTGAATCCATTTCCACCCGCCCAGAAGTTTCTGCCTTTCGATTAAAAATACAACCTGCCAAAAACCAATGAGAATATTTTTCTGCCTATCTGTTCTATCCTTTTCCTTCCTCCTTTTTTCCTGCAACGAGCGAAAGCCGATCGGGCGGGCAGCGGATGCCAAGTATCTTGAGGACGGGAGCAACAAGGGGTTGGTGAACCTCGATAAGATCAATGCCCAGGATTTCACCCGGGCAGCCAATCAACTGGTGGTGGATCTCTTAGCTAGTGGCAGTCTGTCCGAAGCTCCTGGCCAGCCAGCCATTCTTCATGTTGGAGAAATTAGCAATGATACCCAGACCTACTTTGATACCGATCTTTTGTTGCAGGGAATGAAGCGTGATTTATTGGCCAGTAAAAAGGTGCGTATTTCCACAACGGCCGGTCCGGAGGGCAAAATCGCAGACTCCTATGCAGACTCAGTGCGTAAAGAACTTGGGGCATCGGGAGATACCAAGGTGAGCCAACCGAGGCCTTATTTTTCTCTGTCTGGTAAAATAATAGAGGAAACCTCGCGGGTGGACAAAGTCACCCAGAAGGATTTTTACTTCCTTCTTACCCTAACCGAACTGAACGGGGGCACGGGTGTCTGGTTTGGCCGCGAATTGATCACCAAGCAGGGGGCCCGGGGAGCGATTGGGTTTTAGCTACGCTTTTCCCAACGGGGAAGAAAGACGGGTGAAATCTGGTCCGCTTGTGCAATCCGTACCCGCTTTTCCTCGGTATTCACAACTTCAGAAATTTGAATGACATCTCCCCGCTGAAGCTCAAGGATGGACTTCTGCTCTCCTTTATCCAAATTCCGTCTCTGCCATTCGTACTCGGTTTCTTTTCCATCTGTACCAATTCCCCAAAAGGAAAGGGTTCCTTTTCTTTTTCGGACGGGAGAAATGATGCGCAACACCTTGGGCTCGTTAGGAAAACTTCGTGGCTGGGTTTTGGATAAGATGGTGAATCCAAATTTAACTTCCCTAATTTCTAGGTTTAATGGGCGGTTGATCCGTTCCACTTCGGAGGAAGGTGAGCAGGGACGTACTTCATGACTAAAATATTTGCTCTCGTTTTGTAAAAGCGGGCAGGGCATACCATGAAAATAAGGTGCCTGAAGGAAGAGCCTTTCGCTTTCCTTGGTTGCTTGGGCAGAGGCTGCATGGAGGGCACGGCACACTTGCCCCTCTGCGGGTTCGATCCATACAAGTTGACCCTTTTCTTTCAGTAAGCTTCCGAGTGTCGAAAGAATTTCCGTACAATTCGTTTGGTTTTCACCTTCCCAGCATTCATTGAATGCATAGCTGGAAAGAATGAGATCGTAATTGGCTTTGGTCTTGGTTGGTTTCGAGGAAGAAAGATGCCGGATATCCATCCGATCCGTGGAAATTCGGGTATCCGGCCATAAATGTTGGGCTTCCCGGTGAATGCGCCGAAGAAATGCCAGGCTCTTTGCGGAATAATCCCAGGCATCCAATAGAATGGGGTTTTGAATGCCCCAACTCCGCAAATAGTAAAGGGCTGCCAAAGAACTTGCCCCCGAGCCACAACCGAGGTCCAGAATGTGGATGGGGCCTTTCCCTGGTGCCCGCCATCCTCGGCAATTGAAAGCCTCGGCCAGGGAATACCCACAGGCTGCAAATGTGCGGGGCGTGTAAAAGTTACCATAGGCGAGCAGGGAGAGGTCCCGTGCACCGTAGGCAGATGGATCAAAATCACGCGATTTATTAAACCGGTTGCTTTGCCGAACAATCTCTTCGCGAAGTAGGTTGAGTACTTTTTCCTCCCCGTGGTCGGGCCATTTTTGGACTGCCTGGTTCCACCACCATTGAGTGAGTTCCTCGGGGTAAGGAGGCAATTGAATGGTAGGCTTCATCAGCTACGGGATAGAAAGAATCTGCCCCTCTGGAATCAAAAAGCGGTAGGCTTAGAGCTTTCCGCCGTAAACAGCAGAATCTCCCAGTTGCTCCTCAATGCGAAGCAATTGGTTGTATTTGCAGATACGGTCGGTACGGGAAAGAGAACCTGTTTTGATTTGCCCAGCGTTGGTGGCTACTGAGATGTCGGCGATGGTTACATCCTCCGTTTCTCCGGACCGGTGGGAAATAACCGAGGTGTATTGAGCTTCCTTGGCCATTTCCACTGCATCAAAAGTTTCGGTAAGGGAGCCTATCTGGTTTACCTTTACCAGGATCGAGTTGGCCACTCCTTGGTCGATTCCCTTCTTAAGGAAGTCCACATTGGTCACAAAAAGATCGTCTCCCACCAGCTGGACGCGATCGCCAATAGCATCGGTGAGCTTTTTCCACCCAGTCCAATCATTTTCATCACAACCGTCTTCGATGGAGCGGATGGGGAATTTGTTTACCAGCTCTTCATAGAAAGCAACCATCTCGTCGGAGTCACGCTCTGATCCGTCACTCTTGCCAAAAACATATTTCCCTTTTTCTCTGTCGTAGAATTCGGAAGAGGCAACATCGAGGGCAAACTCAATTTCGTCACCCAGCTTGTAGCCGGCTTTTTCCACCGCGGTGGAAAGAGACTCAAGGGCAGCCACATTGCTGGCCAGGTTGGGGGCAAACCCGCCTTCATCACCCACGGCAGTGGATAATCCCTGGTCCTTAAGCACCTTCTTCAGGGAGTGGAAAATTTCGCATCCCATACGGAGGGCTTCACGAAAGGAAGGAGCCCCTACCGGCATAATCATAAATTCCTGTACATCAATGGGGGCATCGGAATGGGATCCACCATTCAATACATTCATCATGGGAACGGGAAGAACCTTGGCATTGGGACCTCCGAGATATTTGTATAAAGGAAGCCCGCAAACCTGAGCAGCTGCATGTGCGGTAGCCATAGAGGCCCCTAAAATGGCATTTGCACCGAGCACAGATTTGTTGGGGGTGCCATCGAGTTCGAGCATGGCCCGGTCGATTGCAGTCTGATCAGTCGCATCCAAGCCAACCAAGACTTCGGCAATCTTCTCGTTCACATTGTCCACCGCTTGGGAGACTCCCTTGCCAAGGTAACGATCTTTATCCCCGTCGCGCAATTCTATGGCTTCATGTTCGCCAGTGCTCGCACCAGATGGAACTGCAGCCCGCCCGAAGGCACCTGAGCTCAATTCAACCTCCACTTCAACAGTGGGGTTGCCGCGCGAATCTATGATTTCTCTTCCGTGTACTTCAATGATGTGTGTCATGATTTTTTAAAAAGGTCTAAAAGGAGGTGTTGTGGATCAATTTTCGAAAGGTAGATCATGCCAAAGAGGGGAATTTTGTCAAAATTCTTTGAAATACATACAACCATTCAAGAGTCTCGCAATTTTCCAAGCAAGGGCATATCATCTCCCCTTTTCTTATGGCTAAGCAAAAAAATGCAATCTCTCCCACCCGTGATGAAAACTATCCCGAGTGGTATCAACAAGTGGTGCGGGCAGCTGACCTTGCCGAAAATACTCCGGTTCGTGGTTGTATGGTGATTAAGCCATGGGGTTATGGTATCTGGGAAAATATTCGAGATGCCCTCGATGGAATGTTTAAGCAGACGGGTCATAAAAATGCCTATTTCCCTCTCTTCATTCCCAAAAGCTTTCTCCAGCGAGAAGCCGAGCATGTGGATGGCTTTGCCAAGGAATGTGCGGTGGTCACTCATTCTCGCCTTGAGGCGGATGAAAATGGAATTCTGCAACCGGCTGGAGAACTGGATGAACCTTTGATCGTGCGTCCCACTTCGGAAACAATTATTGGTGAGCTTTTCGCCCGCTGGGTTCAGTCGTACAGAGACTTACCCTTACTGATTAACCAATGGGCCAATGTGGTGCGGTGGGAAATGCGCCCCCGTTTGTTTTTGCGAACTGCCGAATTTCTATGGCAGGAGGGGCACACAGTTCATGCCACATCGGAGGAAGCAGTTGAAGAGACCCAGCTAATGTTGCGTACCTATGCTGACTTTGCTGAAAATTGGCTGGCGATGCCGGTTCTCCGCGGTGAAAAAACCGAAGCGGAACGCTTCCCCGGTGCGGAATCGACTTTGTGCATCGAAGCAATGATGCAGGACCGCAAAGCATTGCAGGCAGGAACTTCCCACTTTCTGGGGCAGAACTTTTCCCGGGCATGTGGGATTAAATTTCAAGGAGTCGAAGGTAAGGAAGAGTTTGGATGGACTACCTCCTGGGGTGTCTCCACCCGATTGATTGGTGGTATGATTATGACCCACTCCGATGATGATGGATTGGTTGTTCCCCCACGGCTCGCTCCTACGCAAGTAGCCATTCTTCCGGTTACCCCTAAAGAAGACTCCCGCACACAGGTGCTGGAAGCCTGTGATGCCTTGCTCAAGGAATTGAAAGCGGTACAAGCGTTTGATCTCCCCGTGCGGGTTGAGATTGATGACCGTGACTTGCGCGGTGGTGAAAAATACTGGCAATGGGTAAAGAAAGGAGTTCCCTTGACGGTGGAAATCGGACCGAGGGATCTGGAAAACAACTCAGTGTTTGTGGGACGGCGCGACCACGGAGGGAAGCGTGAAGGGATGAACCGGCAGGAATTGGTTTCCTCCCTTGGCAACATGCTGGAGGATATCCAGGGTCGTCTATTTGCGAAAGCAAACGCCTTTCAGCAGGAGCATACCCATGAGATCAATACCCGGGATGAACTCTACGACTTTTTCACTCCCCAAAACCAATCCAAACCAGAAATACATGGAGGGTTTGCCAGAATTCACTGGAACCGAGATGCACAGTGGGAAGAGCAGTTAAAAAATGATCTAAAGGTGACTGTGCGGTGCATTCCGGAGGGAGAATCCGAGCCAGGGGATTGTTTGTTTAGCGGAGAAAAAAGCCCGGGCAGGGTAGTTGTGGCCAAATCTTATTAAAAACATCATCGGTTAAACATAAAGGGACGATGGAACTCATCACATCCGCAGCGGATATGCAGTCTCGAGCCACCAGGCTGAGAAATGAGGGAAAGACCATTGGGTTTGTTCCAACCATGGGCTACCTTCACCAGGGACACCTCTCCCTTGTGGACCTCGTTCGGGCAAAGTGTGATGCCCTCATTCTTTCTATTTTTGTAAACCCAACACAGTTTGGTGCTGGAGAAGATTTTGAAAAATATCCCCGTGATGTAAAACGGGACTTAGAATTATGCAGGGAAAAAGGAGTCGATTTTGTTTTTACCCCACAATCTTCTGAGATTTATGAACCCGACGCTTCCACTTTTGTTGTAGAGGAAGAAGTGGGCAAGGGACTTTGTGGTGACACCAGACCGGCTCATTTTAAAGGGGTGGCCACTGTCTGTGCTAAATTGTTTAATCTTTGCCAACCACACCTGGTTGCTTTGGGGCAGAAAGATGCACAGCAGGTGGTTGTTTTGAAAAGAATGATACGAGACCTTCACTTCCCCATTGATGTCCTCGTGGGACCGATTCTACGCGAAGACGATGGGTTGGCTATGAGTTCGAGAAATGCGTATCTGGAGCCCAACCAGAGAAAGGATGCCCTGCTCATTTCCCGGGCGCTCCAGGCTGCACGGGTCTTGGTGGAAGAGAAAGGCTCGTCTAATGTAGACCGGGTAAAAGCGGAAGTTCTCAACATTTTAAAAGAAGGAAGGTACCTTCGGGTAAATTATGTCGAAATCGTCGACCGGGAAACGATGGTTCCTGAGACTGAAATTATACCGGGTCGATCCATGCTCGCAGTGGCGGTGTGGGTGGAACAAGTCAGGCTGATTGATAATTTTTGCTTTTAGTGCATATGGGAACATCAAAAAAACCATCCAGTAGCTACGACCTTGTGATTGTGGGCAGTGGCATAGCGGGTCTTAGTTTTGCCCTTAAAGTAGCGGAGGCTGGTTTTCGGGTGGCTATTTTCACCAAAAAAAACAAAGCGGAATCCAACACCAATTATGCCCAGGGGGGCATTGCCGCGGTTACTTCTGCAGGGGATGATCTGGACAAACATGTTCAGGATACCCTCGATGCTGGGGATGGACTCTGCGACCCCAAGGTTGTTCGCGAAATTCTCAAAGACGGCCCCCAAAGGATTCAGGATCTTGTGCGTTTGGGGGTGGAATTTTCAAGCCTTGGCGATGGCCGGATTTCCCTGGGAAAAGAAGGGGGGCATAGCAAACGAAGGGTCTTACATGTAAAGGATGTTACAGGAAAAGCGATTGAGGATGCGTTGCTTGCCAACATTGCCAAACAGGGAGTGGATTTATTCGAGCATTATTTTGCCATTGATTTGATCACTTCCAAAAAATTGCAAAAACTGGGCATGGCCACGAAGTCCTCCCAAGATCAGGTGGAAGGGATTTACTTTCTCAATGCCGAATCAGGTGAAGTGATAACGGTTTCAGCACCAGCGGTTTTACTGGCAACTGGAGGGGCTGGACAGACCTATCTTTACACCACCAACCCATCCATTGCCACCGGTGATGGCATTGCGATTGCCTCGCGGGCAGGCTTACCGGTAACCAACCTGGAGTTTATTCAATTCCACCCCACCACTCTTCACTCATTGGAGGGGGACCGGTTTTTGATCACTGAAGCGGTTCGGGGTGAGGGGGCAAAATTGATTGATGCAAAAGGGCGGCCCTTTTTAAAAAAATATCATCCCCTTGCCGACCTTGCTCCGCGGGATGTGGTCGCCCGGGCGATTGACCGGGAAATGAAAAGGTCGGGCTCTTCCTGCGTGCGCTTGGATACTCCGAGGATGGAAGTAGACTTTAAGGATCGTTTTCCCAATGTTTATGAAAACTGCATCAAGCGGGGCATTGATCCGACCAAGGAGCCCATACCAGTTGTTCCTGCGGCTCATTATTCCTGTGGGGGCGTTCCCACCGCGCTGGACTGTTCCACCAAGCTGAATGGTCTGTACGCCTGCGGGGAGGTTGCCTGTACGGGCTTGCACGGTGCCAACCGATTGGCGAGCAATTCTCTGCTTGAGGCAGTGGTGATGGCCCACCGTGGGGCCGAATCGGTTTGCCAGTATTTGTCCTCCCACAGAAAGGGAGGAACTCAACTGCCTGAATGGGCGGATGGAGATGTGCCTGCTTCAGATGAGCGCGTGGTGCTTTCCCACAACTTGGAGGAATTAAAGCGGGCGATGTGGGATTATGTCGGGATTGTTCGTTCCACAAAACGGCTGGAGCGTGCCCACGCCCGTTTGCGAAATTTACGAAGAGAGATCAATGAGTATTACTGGAATGCGAAAGTCGATGTCCCATTGCTGGAGTTAAGAAACCTGATTTGTGTGGCCGAGCTGATTGTGCGGTCCGCATTGCAAAGAAAAGAGAGCAGGGGGCTGCACTTCACCATCGATTACCCTGATCAATCTGCCCAGGCCAAAAATACCCGGGTGGCTTCGGGTAAGTAACCCTATTTTCGATGGCTCAAACACTTGGGAAAATTGGCTTGGTCGGCCCCGGGGCAATTGGTGGATTTTATGGCGGAATGCTTGCAAATGCCGGTGAGGATGTACACTTCTTCTTCCGCTCGACCTACGATTCCGCCGTTAAGCACGGACTGGTCTTGGTACACCATGCAGATGCATCTAGGCAAACCAAGGTGACCCCCCTTCATGCTTATGATCATGCCGAGTCAATTGGAGTGTGCGACTGGGTGGTTGTGGCTGCCAAAGCCACTGCCAATGACCAGTTGGGGGAGATTATGAGCCCTATGGTTGGGCCTTCCACCTGCCTGCTTACTTTGCAAAACGGAATGGGAAATGTGGAAAACCTTTTTCGGTTGTTTGGAGAAGACCGGACCGTGGTGGGCGGGCTCTGCTTCACCTGTATCAACCGAAGCTCGGATGGGGTGATTGAGTGCCTGCTCCCTGGTTATGTGCAGTTTGGGCAAATTGGGCAGAAGCTTTCACCGGAAGCAGAAACCGTTGTACAAGCCTTTTCAACAGCAGGTATCAAAGTGCGCACATCAAATTCTCTGGACGAAGCTCTGTGGAGAAAGCTTTGCTGGAATGTTCCCTTCAATGGGTTGTCGATTGCTGCGGGAGGGATCACCACCGATTTAATCTTGGCCAATCCAGAACTTAAGGATCGTGCCCGTACCCTTATGCTTGAGGTGCAGGCAGCTGCCCAAGCCCATGGTGTGGAGATTGAGGATGCCTTCCTGGACAGGCAGTTTGAACTAACCGAGCCCATGGGTGCATACAAGCCATCCAGTCTGATCGATTTTCTTGCCGGGAAACCAGTGGAAGTGGATGCGATTTGGGGAGAACCTCTGAGGAGAGCCCGAGGCCATGGTCTTGCAGTGCCAGAAATGGAGAGGCTTCTGGCAGAGCTTAGAAATAAAACCAGCTAATTTAAAACACTTAGCTGACGGAGCCATCGATGGTAGGCCGGCGTTTGATCGTAAATCCCATAAAACGGAAAAACCAACGCCCTGCCTTCTTCAGGTCTTCCAGAATCAGATAGAGGCAAGGGACCATCAGCAGGGTAATAAAGGTGGCAAACATAACCCCAAACCCAATCGCAATCGCCATTGGTTTGAGAAATTGGGCCTGTAAACTTTTTTCAAAAAGAATGGGCATGAGACCGACAAAGGTGGTCAGCGAGGTTAGTAAAATGGGGCGGAAACGGGCCATGCCCGCAGTCTTGACCGCATCAAGAAGAAAGGTTCCTTTGGCCCGTTCGTTAACATAATGGACTAAGACCAGGCTGTCATTGATCACCACACCGGTAAGGGCAACCAGTCCAAAGTGGGATAACTGACTGAGCGGAAGGCCAAAAAGATAATGACCAATGGTTGCACCAATTAGACCAAACGGGATCACGGACATGATCAAAAAGGGTTGCAGGTAGGAACGAAATGGAATGGCGAGCAGACCATAAATCAAAAACAGGCAGATTCCACCGACCCGGGCGAGGCCGGAATCACTTTCCTCCTGCTCTTTTTTCTCACCCACAAAAGTGAACCTTAGCCCGGGGTGCTGGGCACGAAGTTGGGGAAGGAAATTTTTGGCGAGATCGCGTTCGATCCCGGGCACATTTGCCACAACTTTATCTGCAGACGATCCAACATTAATAATGCGGGAGCGATCGGTTCGGGTAATGGTCGAAAACCCAAGACCGATCTTGATTTCTGCAACTTCACCCAGGGGTGCTTCCACCCCGTTGGGGGCCCGCACCCGGAGGTTGGAAAGGGCGTGTAAACTTTTTCGGTCTTCAAGTGGATAAAGCAACATGACCTTTACCTCATCCCTGTCTCTTTGCAGGCGTTGAATTTCTTCACCATAATAGGCCTGCCTCACCTGTTTGCCCAAGTCTGCCTGGGTAAGGCCTAAAGACCTTCCCGCCGAATTAA
>Ga0181553_10005329_pt1 | contig 10784 bp, 7 predicted proteins | sample 011ome_17_FD_133753 | JGI IMG/M metagenome (GOLD analysis project Ga0181553, IMG submission 133753) | Coastal salt marsh microbial communities from the Groves Creek Marsh, Skidaway Island, Georgia - 011502XT metaG (megahit assembly) | ecosystem: Environmental > Aquatic > Marine > Intertidal zone...
GCGGTATGCCGCCAGGAGAAATCTTTATGCTGGCGGTGGCACTGGCCGTATCAGCCATTCCCGAGGGGCTGCCGGTAGCGTTAACTGTAGCCTTGGCCATCAGCATGCACCGTATGACCAAACGCAATGTCATCGTGCGACGTCTGGTGGCAGTGGAGGCCCTGGGTTCCTGCACCTACATCGCCACCGATAAAACCGGCACCCTAACTGAAAATCAACTGACTGTGCGACGCATCCTGTTACCCGATGGATCGGAGTGGGAAGTCAGCGGGGATAGCCTGATGCCCGAGGGATCAATTACACCAGTACCACCCACAATTATCGAACAACAAAATGACGCTCTGATACAACGCCTATGCTTAGCGGGTGTTCTAGTGAACGAAGCTTTTTTTGGGCATCGAAATGACAGCTGGACGCACCACGGCGATGCCGTCGATGTTGCCCTCCTCGTCATGGCTCATAAGCGCGGTATTGTCCGTCCGGAATCACTCACCATTGCACCAGAGCTGGCCACTATTCCCTTTGAATCCTCACGGCAACTCTCCGCCAGCCTCAATCTGATTGATGGAGTTCAACACGCCTCTGTCAAAGGGGCGATAGAAAAGATACTACCCCTATGCAGTCACATGGCTACTCCCGATCAGGACATACCCATCGATGAAGCCAAACTCGAATCACAGGCCATAGCACTCGCCAATCAGGGTTGCCGTGTGATCGCATTGGCCGGCGGGCCTATTACGTCTGAGCCCACAACCAATAAACTGAGCATGGCAGAGGATCTCGATGAAACAGATTTTAGTGAAAAACAGCTTGCCGGTTTAACACTTATAGGCCTAGTGGGCATTATTGACCCTCTGCGCCCGGAGGCAAAAACCGCTATCACCACCTGTCAGGAGGCCGGGGTGAAAGTGGCCATGGTCACCGGCGACCATCCACTTACCGCATTGAGTATTGCCAAAGAAGCTACCCTGCCCGTCTCTGAGCACCATGTGATTACCGGTCCGAAGCTGGCACAGGCAGGCACCCCTGATGCTTTGGACCAGCTCACTGCCGATGCCCAGGTATTCGCCCGTGTCGAACCTCAACAGAAACTTGATATCGTTGAATCCCTGCAGCGAAATGGTCACTTTGTAGCAGTCAGCGGCGACGGCGCCAACGACGCACCAGCCCTACGCGCTGCCCATGTCGGAGTTGCTATGGGCAAGACCGGTACTGATGTGGCTCGCGAAACTGCCGAGCTGGTCATTACCGACGATAACTTTGCTTCAATAGTCGCCGGTATTGAGGAGGGCCGCATTGCCTACGCGAATGTTCGCAAAGTGATCTTCCTGCTGATCTCTACCGGGGCAGCAGAGATCGTTCTTTTCACCCTGGCACTGATCACCAACCTGCCCCTACCTCTACTGGCGGTACAATTGCTATGGCTCAACTTGGTTACCAACGGCTTCCAACATGTTGCCCTGGCATTTGAACCCGGCGAAGGAGATGAGCTTAAACATCGACCTCGGGATCCTCAGGAACCAATTTTTAACCGTATTATGATAGAACGGGTGATCGTCGCTGCTCTAGTAATGGGTGTGACGGCCTTTGCCCTGTTCCAGGTACTGATCGATATGGGAATGGGCATCAATGAGGCACGTAACAGCACACTCTTACTGATGGTATTGTTTGAAAACGTCCATGTCTTTAACTGTCGTTCCGAGACCCGCTCCACATTTCGTCATAACCTAATGCGCAATCCAATACTCCTGTTTGGCACCCTAACAGCCCAACTCATTCATATCGGTGCCATGTATACACCTTGGCTAAAAGATGTGCTGGCAGTACAGCCTGTGTCTGCCGAACACTGGCTGGAATTATTAGCTCTGGCATTAACCTTACTGGTGGTCATGGAATTGCATAAGTGGTTTAGGAGGCGTTTTGTCTTAACGTCTTTCAATACCAAAGCCAAATGAGAATTTCGCCACTACCACATGGAACAGGATAGTAATACAGCCTTGAATCTTTAACATTAAACGAAATGAGTGGCCATTAGTGTGTTAAAAATTACAACACAAGATGCTTGGAAATGAAGTGAATATTATTTTGGATAAAATAAGATAAAAAAATAAAAAAGGGCTTAACAAAATAAGCCCTTTTAAATACAAGATAAAAAATTGGTGGAGCCTAGCGGGATCGAACCGCTGACCTCAACACTGCCAGTGTTGCGCTCTCCCAGCTGAGCTAAGGCCCCATTTTTTCTGTTATCGTGCCTTTCTGAGGCTGCGCATTTTAGGCACAGCCATAGGCAGAGTCAAGAGTGAGAATCAAGCTTGCTCTTCGGGATGTTTCTCACGGTTTACACTGAGCAGCTGGTAGTCTTTTTCCCATTTTTTTAACTGCTTTTTAGAAACGCCTCCAGCAGCCTCTAAAGCATGCCTAATACGTGCTCTCACAATATCTGGCCCTAAGATTGCCATAGCATCAAATAGTGGAGGACCTGATGGAGCACCTGTCACAGCAACAAAAAGGGGGAACAGAAAATCTTTAAGCTTAAGGTCTACTGATAAGGCAATCTGATCCAGCTCTTTATAAAGGCCATCCCGGGTCCAATGACGTAACCCATCGAGTCGCCACGCACTGTATTGGAGTATTCTGCGCACTACTTCATTATCCAGTTTCTTGTGTTCAAAACTGGTCTCATCCAATGATTGCATGCCTGACAACATAAAACTAAGCAGTGGTGCAATATCGGAAAACTTTTCAACACGCCCTTTGATCAGAGGGATCATTCGAGACAGGTTGTCACGATTAATCGCCCAACCAGCAACACGATTTGCAAATTCACTGTCATCCAAGTTTTCACGAATCCAGCAACCGTTCAACCAGTCGAGTTTTTCTGTATCAAAAACTGGACCACCCAAATGCACATTATTAATATCAAAGTTATCCAGCATTTCTTGAAGGGTAAACTTCTCTGCTTCGTTGGGCATCGACCATCCCATCCTCCCCAGATAATTGATCACAGCTTCAGGTAGATAACCCATTTCACGATAATAGTTAATGCTGGTAGGGTTTTTACGCTTACTAAGCTTGCTCTTATCCGTATTTCTTAACAATGGCATATGGCAAAGCTCTGGCATATCCCAACCAAAGTACTGGTATAACAATTGGTGTTTGGGGGCAGAGTTAATCCATTCTTCGCCACGAATAACATGAGTGATCGCCATTAAATGATCGTCCACCACATTCGCTAAATGATAAGTGGGCATACCATCAGCTTTCAGTAGCACCTGCATATCAATTTGTGGCCAGGGTATTTCGATTTCGCCCCGTAGCATGTCATTAAATTTACAGCTGCCCTCTTCAGGTACTTTCATCCGGATAACGTAAGGCACACCATCAGCAAGTTGTTCTTGTACGTCAGCCGGAGAAAGTGCCAAGCTACGACCATCGTACTTAGGCGTTTCACCACGAGCCATTTGCTCCTTCCGCATCTCATCCAATTCTTTGGGTGTAGCAAAGCAATAAAAGGCATGCCCCTTTTCCACTAGTTCCATCACATACTTATGATAGATATCCATTCGTTCACTTTGACGATAAGGGCCATATTCACCTCCCACATCAGGCCCTTCGGACCAATCAAGCCCCAACCAGCGCAATGAATCAAAAATCATTTGCTCTGATTCAAGAGTACTTCGGGTTTGATCTGTATCCTCAATTCGAAGAATAAACTCACCACCTAGGCTACGGGCATAACAAAGGTTAAAGAGAGCAATATAGGCTGTACCTACATGTGGGTCGCCTGTAGGTGAAGGTGCAATACGTGTACGAATGGGCATTCAGATATTCCGCCGATAACTGGATTAAAGCGCGGTATTATACGTTTTTTATTGAGGCAATCACTGATTCTCTGTGTAGCAATAGCTTTTTTATCTGAGGCTTATACCTAGAAACAAATAGCTACTAAGAGCGAGTAACTTATGAAGTAAGCAGAAGTTAAAGCAATACTGTTGAAGGGGCACCCAGCCAAAAGCCCTGAGCCGCATCGACACCTTGGGCAGCGTCAATTCCCAGAGTCACCACTGTCTCCCACTCCTCCTGGCTTTCAACCCCTTCTACCATTAACAAGATATCTCTAGTACGCATTATCTGAGCTAATGATTCGATATAAAAGCGATTATCCGGCTTACTATCTATCTCTTGAATAAAGCTACTGTGAACTTTTGCATGATGCAATGGCAAGGAGGCCAAATAACCAAACGCTGTAGAATCCAAACCAAAATGATCAATCCCCAAGCGAACTTTATATTTTTGTAGCACTTGAACAAGGTTTCGAACGGGTTCTATGGCTCTCATAGCATGTTCGGGAATTTCCATAATTAACTGTGTAGCAAGACTTGGGTGATGAAGTAACCATTTATCTAACCAAGATACAAATTCATCGTTTTGAATAGAGCAAGTACAAAGGTTAATGCAAATAAACTGGTTATCAGGAATAGCACTTGCCAAATCGGCTACACGGTTAAGTACTAACTGATCAAATTGTACTGACAATCCAAAACGCTCGACCAACGGCATAAAAATTCCTGCCGTAATCAAACGCCCTTCACTCTCTAACCGAGCAAAGACTTCCTGCCCAATAAGCTGTCTACTGGAAGAAAAAATCGGTTGAAACACAATGGGCAATGACTGGCTCTCAAGCTCAGCTTCAAGCAACGTCCGCCATTCGGGTATCGGCCGGGAAAGTAATGGAATACTGTCTCCACCCTGAGCAGCACCAAGCTCCATCCAACTACTCACATCACCATTATTCTGAGCTTTTTTCAATGCCAAATCTGCTTCAACTAGCATATCTCTAGCATTCTCAATTTCAGGGGAAAAACACATCCCCATATGAATAATCAGTGGATCCTGTTCTTGAAACTTCCATTCAACAGTTAGGACTACGTCATAGATTTTTCGAGCCAGTAACAATGCATCTTCCCTAATTAAATCGGGAACAAACAAACTAAATTGCGGGCCCTGCCTACGAGCCAACAATACATTAGGGTTATCCCCTGTTATCTGCTCCAGCACCTCTCCTACACGCCGAAGAATAGCATTACCCTCATCCCGGCCGGCTTTGTCGTTTACCGCATCAAATTTAGCTATGGCTAGTATATAAACAGCCCCAGAAACAGGGCCAGCATCAGAGGATGTTAGATGATCAAAACGAGCATCAAAATCAGCACGATTGGATAAGCCTGTCACTGAATCTCGCAGTGATTTTTTTTGCAATTGCTGTATCAGGTTTAACTGGCTATCAAAAATTTCTTTGAGCTGCTTAGCCATTCGGTTCATCGCCAAAACAACACTTTTTAGCTCACGACTACCAGGCAGCGTATCTTGAATAATAAACTCTTTATTACAAATGGCATTGGCTTGCCGTTCAACACGTACTAACGGCCTTAGGATAATACCTAAAGCAATGGCTGAGAGAATACAAACACTCAGAGTTACCAAACTAAACCAAATCAATCTTTTCTTGTTTTCTTCCCACAACCGCAAATAAAACTGACCTGGATGACTAACAACTGTCAATTCACCCAACATTGCCCAACCAGAAGAAACTTCCGCCTTGCCTTCGTGGGGTTCAATTTGAATCAACTCGATGAACCAATCAGGAACACCTTCAACCAAAACAGGAAAAGACCTGTCGACAAGGACATCTTTTTTAAGATTGGCAAAGTAAATGCGCTGGTAATAACCACTATCTGAAATGGCATTAAATAACGTTTCAAGGGTTACTAAGTCATTTTCTGACGCCGCCTGAGACATAGATAAAGCCAATGATGTCGCGGTATCTTGAGCGTGAACCTTCATCTGTTGCTCTACTAGCAAACGAGACTGATAGACAATACCCACCTCAACGCTGTAGAGGATGACAAAGAGAGTCACGATCGCAATGATTAACTGGCGAAAAAGTGTCACTAAAAAATTCCGATATTATTTATTGTATTACTGTTGCGTTTCCCGGAGTCTAAGGCAATATACCTAACATTCCAATTAACTTTGAATTGTTTGCAGCTGGAGTATTACTTATGACAACCAAAACATTCATAACGTCCATTCAATGCAAACAAGTAGTGTTGTCATAACCGTAGTTTAAATACAATAAAGCTGAAATTTAATTGAACCCCTCCCAACGCCATAGCCTACCTATTAGGTCAAAACCTACCTGCCTACTCTTTTGTGTTGCTGCTTTCTTCACCTCAGCTATTGCCCATCACACGGAATTAACGACTGAAGTTCTTGCTAAAATTGAAAAGAAATATGGCATGCTAGCCAAAGCACGCGCAGTCAAACTTGATGAGTTAATCCACAGCAATCTCTCCGAATCAGAAACCACCAAACTTAATCTCGTCAATGATTTCTTTAATGGTGCACGGTTTGCCAACGATTCTGAAATATGGAACAAGAAAGATTATTGGGCAACACCAATAGAATTCATCGGCCGTGATGCCGGGGACTGTGAAGATTTCTCTATCGCGAAATATTACGCGCTTAAATTAATGGGGGTGGATACCAGTAAACTTCGTATTACCTACGTTAAAGCATTGAAATTAAATCAAGCTCATATGGTGCTTGCCTACTACCCATCTCCTTCAGAAGACCCTTTAATTTTAGATAATTTGAATCAAAGAATACATCCTGCAAAAGAAAGGCATGATTTAAGGCCTGTTTATAGCTTTAATGCAGACGACTTGTGGATATCACGTTCACGTAATGAAGAGTTGAAGGCGGGAAAGCCTACACAATTAAGGTTATGGCAAGATATGCAGCGAAGAATGAATAAGGAATACAATTAACATTAATTAATGCCTCATCATTTATTTGTTGAAACAACAAACCTCACATAACTCTTTTATATATCATTCCTAAAAAACTTTGACTAAATAGAAACCTTGTTAGTCTGTAATTATATTTCCCTGACCTGTCAGGTTATCAATAATTTCTGTACCTGTGAGCGTATTATTAGCTGTGATATCGACGCCCTGAAGAACGATAGTTTGTTGTTCCGTACCAGCACCAGAACCATCAACATCAACTGTAATAGTTGTATTTGTGTTGTCCCACGAAAAACTTAAATATTCAGAAAGGCACGCGTGACTTCTAGAGCTATATCTTCTCCTACAGATCTCGCTCTAAATACAGAACTCTCATGACGTGATTTTTGATTCTTATATTCGTTTGATGTGCTAAATCCATCAAAAACTAACTGACGAGCACTTAATCTAGCTTCTGAACGCTCTAATTCATTTCTTGTTCTATCAGGGTCAGAAAACTGTTGTGAAACCGGATCTCGTTCTTGAAAACCATAACCAGCAGTGACATCAACAGTTGGCAAGTAACCACCCCAGGCTTCACGAATCTGTCTATCTCTGGCATCAACCTCTCTTTGTTCAGCTAAAACTTCGGGATTTGTTTGAAGGGTTTGGGTGATAGCATCACGTAAGTCCAATGACTCGGCATATGTATAAAATGAAAAAACGGCGAAACTACCCACCAGGATGTTTAACCAATGACGCTGCTGCATGATTCTTTCCCTTCTTAACTGTTCAGCTTGCGACGAATCTGAACAAAGCCTCTGAAAAATATTTATCTGTTGTATGTAAGTAGCTGTTCGCATTTTTAACAGCCCTATTATTTAGGCAATTTTTCAACGTTAATTTTGAACTTTTCCCATCAAAAAAAACGATAAATCCCACAAAAAACATGAACCTAAATTAAAGTCAGCTCTGTACTATGATTTGTATCACAAAAAAAATAGAACTAGGTTACCGTTTGGACGTGACAAATTACCACTGAGGATGTTTGTTGTAAAAATTACGTAAATTTAGGTAGTTAGAGGGGAAACTATGAGCAAAACATGAACTTATCGCTCTCGAAAAGCAAGCTCTTTGGTTTTCAATATGGGTTTCAATAAATAGTCAAGAATAGATTTTTTCCCGGTCATAATATCGACCTGAACAGTCATTCCTGGAATGATCGGTAAAGAGTCTCCAAACTTACCTAAATTTGTACTCTCTGTTTCCAACCTGACCTGATAATAACTCACACCTTCTTCGTCCAATATGGTATCAGGACTAATACGAACAACTTTCGCTGCCAGTCATCCGTGAATAGAAAAATCGTAGGCAGTAAATTTCACCATAGCTAATTGATGTGGGTGAATAAAAGCAATATCAGCTGGCAATACTTTTGCGTCCACCAGTAAAGAATCATCAAAAGGAACGATTTCAACCAAATCCATACCGGGTTGTATCACACCGCCAATTGTTTTAACTTTTAATTGTTTTACCGTACCTTTCATTGGCGAACGAACAACAGTTCTATCCACCCTATCTTCTAGCGCTTCGTTTCCTTGCTGAATGCGACCTAGTTCAGCCATAACTTCATTTAATTCACCACGGGATTTGTTGGCAAACTCTTGTGTATAACCCTCAACATTTTTCTTTGCTTCTCTTAAAGCTGATTCCAATTGCGGGATGACAATTCTGGCGCGATCTAGCTCACCTTTTAAATCATTCACCTGACGCTCAAGCCGCAACAGTTCAACTTGTGAAACAGCCCCTTCCTCTACTAGGGGCCGGGTTACATTGAGCTCCTCACTTAATAATCTGTAACTCGCTTTTAAACTCTGTTTATTAGACTTTACTGAAGAAAGCTCTTGATTCTTCTGCGAAGCCTTTTGGTTTAAAACATCTACTTGATCCACATATTGCTGTTGACGAGAATTATAAAATTTTCGTTCACTCAAAATTAAATCTTCTGGATACTGCCCATCTAACAAACCTAACTCTGATTCAAAGTCACTTCCATTGGCTTCTGCTCTTAACCTGGCAGCCTTAACTGTTAGCTGCTCTACCTGCAAAGCTCTTTCTTAAAATGAGGACGAAAAAATTGTGTCATCAATTTGTATTAATGGCTGCCCTTTTTCTACCACATCCCCCTCAGTAATCATTAGATCAGCAAGTATCCCACCTTCTAGGTTTTGTACTATTTGCAAATCACTGGAAGGAACAATCCTCCCCTCCCCACGGGTAAATTCATCAACCTTGGCAAAGCTAGCCCACACCAGCATGATTAAAATAAATGCAGCAATGAGCCATAGCAATAACTGAGCAACAATAGGTGACTGCTTAAGCATCGCCTCTGAAGAATAAGACATGTACTTCAGATCGGTAGATGGCGTCTGATCGAAATGTTTACCCAGTTTTTCCAGCTGCTCTTTTAACATTAGGATTTATCCTTTCCCTTAAGTGCTCCTTTCTTCAGCGCATCTAAAACTTCACCCTTTGGACCATCAGCTACAATCGTTCCTCTGTCCATAACAACGAGCCTATCGACAAGATCCAACATATTCATTTTGTGGGTAATTAAAACCAGTGTACTGTTTAAAAACTCGCTTCTGAGTTGCTGACGCATATACTCTTCTGTCCCCTGATCCATGGCAGATGTGGGCTCATCCATAATTAAAACCCGGGGATTTCTCAAAAAACTCGAGCCATAGCAACAGCACTGCGTTGACCTCCAGACAATGTCTCACCACGCTCACCAACGGGCATTTCAAAACCTAAAGGGTGGCTATTCACAAAATCTAAAATGCCAGATTTTTTTGGCCGCTTCAACAACATCGTCATCAGCGACACCTGTTAAACCATAGGTAATATTGTCTCTAATAGTTCCGAAAAATAGTGTTTCATTTTGTGCAACATAACCAATATTGGTCCTCAAATCTGCCGGATCTAATTGCTGAGCATCGAACCCATCAATGGTCACAGCACCATTATCTGGCTCATAAAGCCGAATTAGCATTTTTGCCAAGGTAGATTTTCCTGAACCAATGCGCCCGATAATCGCTACCTTTTCTCCTGCTTTAATATTTAAACTAATATTTTCAAGGGCAGGAGCCGGCTGATCCAAATAACGAAAAGTCACTTGTTTTAAAGACAAATCACCATCAAAAACAGGACGATGTAAGTAACGTTTGTCCTGTTCTCTTTCCACAGGCAACGCCATGATTTCATCTAAAGATTTTAATGTCGCTTCAGCGTGGTCGTAACTCACTAATAAATTAGCAACCTGGCTCAATGGTGCTAAAGCTCGGCCATTAAGAATGACACAAGCAATCAAGCCACCTAACGTCAAGTTTTGCGCAGAAATTAAGTAAACACCCCAAACAACGACAGCCACCATCGCAATTTGCTGTAAAAATTGAACCCCCTGTAAAGCAGCGTTAGATATAAGACGAGACTGCAAACCCCATTGGGAGACATAGCCTACAGCCTGCTCCCAACTACGTTGAACTTGGCTTTCAGCACACATAGTTTTAATTGCTTCAACACCTACCAAGCTTTCCACTAAAGTTGCACTTTTCTTCGCACTACCCCGCATCACATTTTCAATGGTTGGACGCAATTTTTTCTGCGCATGTAATCCAATAAAAACAGCAATAGGAAAAATCACAATGGGTACAAAAACCAACCAACCACCCAAATAAGCCATAAAGGCCAAAAAGACAACAACAAAAGGCAGGTCAATTAGAGTAAGCATGGTTGACGACGTCACAAAATTTCGAAGCATATCAAAATCATGTAATCTCGAAGCAGAAGCACCTGTAGAGTTTGGCCGAGCCATCATTTTCAGGTTTAATACTTTCTCAAACAATTGTGCGGATAGCACTACATCTGTACGTTTTGCTGCTAGCTCAACCATATAGGCTCGAAGCATTTTCAATGCCAAATCGAATACATAGACAA
>Ga0181553_10005331_pt1 | contig 10783 bp, 7 predicted proteins | sample 011ome_17_FD_133753 | JGI IMG/M metagenome (GOLD analysis project Ga0181553, IMG submission 133753) | Coastal salt marsh microbial communities from the Groves Creek Marsh, Skidaway Island, Georgia - 011502XT metaG (megahit assembly) | ecosystem: Environmental > Aquatic > Marine > Intertidal zone...
GTTCGCGTAATCAACCTCAATCGACCCGAGCATAAAAACACCTTAACGCGCGCGCTCATAAGACAGCTGAGTGAGATTATTCTGGATGCAGAACATGACTTAGATGTATGGGTGCTTGTGCTTGTTGGGACCGGAAACTTATTTTCTGCAGGGATTGATTTAAAAGACGCCATGCAGGCGAGTCAAAATGAGCGCGGGTCGATTCATCCCAACGCGGGACTCAGTCGAAACCTGCATCAACTCCTAGCTTCTTTGAGCAAGCCAACCGTTTGTGGATTTGAAGGCTACTGCTATGCCGCGGGTGCCGAGTTGGCATTGGCTTGCGATTTGAGAATAGCTTCCGAAACCAGCACGATCGGCTTGCCTGAGGTAAAACGGGGAATGGGAGCTAATTTTGCTAGCGTTATGTTGCAACGTTTGATCCCTAGAGCCATCGCGCTTGAAATGCTGTACACCGGAGATCCGATCACAAGCGCTCAGGCCTTGAAGTGCGGGCTCGTTAACCGGGTTGTTCCTGCGGGACAAGCGAATAACGAAGCACTCAAGCTGGCTCAGTCTTTGACAAAAAATAGTCCTGTTTCACTGCGGCGAATCAAAGCAATGTCGATCAAAACTCAGTCGATGGGACTGCATGAGGGCTTGCACCTAGACGCCAGCCCAGATCCGTACAGCAGTGAGGACCGCCAGGAAGGGATTGCCGCTTTCCTTGAAAAACGCACTCCGGAGTGGAAAAACAAGTAGAGGGAATACAAACGCGAGGCTGCTGCTCCTCTAGGTTTAGCGACATGTCATTTCTTTTTACAGAGCTATCAGGAAAATGATCATGTGAGAAAGCCAATCGAATATGAAACCGGAGTTCAGTGTTCTAGCTAAGTTCTCCAGCTGAACAGAAGCAGAAAACTGTTATCGGGAACTTGAGACCGATTGTAGCTTCTGTTCGGCTTCCAACCACTCCAAACGCCCCACACTGGCCCAGCGTTTGCGGAGCCCTGGTACCGGCGCCAAATAGAATAAGTCCCCGTTTTGCCCCGTCAGCGCTTGCTGCACACCTGCCGCGCGGGCCACGCGGGCGTTCTCCCTGATGTGTTCCTGCTCACCGTGGACCGGAATCACTAATTTAGGTTGCAAAACACAGTACAGGTCGGTGAGGTCGTCTCGGCACGGATGCCCGGAAGCATGCAGCACTTGGTCTGATTCATCGGCGTGAATCACCGTAACGCCACGATCCCGCAGCAAAGCAACCGAGCGAGCTACGGCGTCTTCGTTGCCCGGAATCGTCTTGGCGCTAAAGATCACCGTATCGCCCTCGCCTACGCTCAAATGGCGATGGGTGTCACGGCCAAGCTGATGAAGGGCTGCCCCAGGCTCGCCCTGACTACCCGTAGCCAAAGCGAGCACCTCGTGGGCCGGTAGGTATTCTAAATGTCGCGGGTCTATGGGGCGGAAATCGGGATCTAGCAAGCTGTTGGCCAATGCATTGCGATACATGTTCTCTAAGGAGCGACCCAGTAGGCCGGCTCGCCGTCCAGTGGCATGAGCAAGCCGTAATAACGTCTGCATACGGGCGATATTACTGGCAAAGCAGGCCACGACCACTTTGCCGGTCTGTGACAAAATGGTGTTGAGCAGCCCCTCCGCCACCTCCCCCTCGGTCGCAGACCGGCCTGGTTTTAGGGCATTAGTAGAATCACATACCACTGCGTCAAACCCAATGCGCTGCAGATTTTGCCAAGCGCTTGGGGCCCAAGCAGGCCCAACAACGGGGCTGGCATCGCTTTTCCAATCGGCGGTGTGCAGTACACTGTGCCCCCCTGCTTGGATATTTAGGGCGCAAGTTTCGGGGGTTGAATGCGTCAGCTGCAGCCACTCAACTTCAAACACGCCCAGTTTTCGGTGAGATCCGGGCAAGACTTCAATCAACTCGCCCGGCAAGCCTTTTCCAAGTGATCGATACTTTTGTTGCAATACCGACGCGGTAAATGCCGTCGTGTAAATCGGGCATCGCAACTGCTCCCACAAGTAAGGCACCGCGCCCAAATGATCCTCGTGGGCGTGGGTTATAATCAGCCCGTCAAGCGATTGCCGACGGCTCACTATGAACTGAGGATCGGCCATTTGAATTGAGGGTCGTAAACTTGTCGGATTCGCGTGCTTTTCGAAGGTCACGCCGCAGTCCACCATTAACCAGCGCCCACCATAACCATAGAGATTTAGGTTCATTCCTATCTCGCCGGTGCCTCCAAGAGGTAAAAAAACAAGATTGTCAGACACCGGTTTAAATCCTTGTGTGAACGGAGTATGAGCATGCGGGCCACTGTAGGTTGAACGCCGCGTCGATAGCAAAGCAATACCTGAGCGAGTGCTAATCTTTTGGCAGCAAAGACCACTCTAAAATGCGGCCCTATGATAGCGGGTATTGAAAATGTGCACAGACCAAATGTTTAAAGGTATTAGAAAAAAGCTTCAGCCCCTTTGCTTTACCAACAATATTTGCGGGATTCTCCAATATCGATCGTAGTTGCCTAATCGCCCCTTGATGCTAAGGGTTTCGATAATTGATTTAGAAGTGGAGCGATTGCGGTGGGAATAGATCGCGTAGACTGAGACTCGCTCAACAAGTCGCCGACACACAATACGAAGCAATCTCAATTTATTGTTCAAACTTACTCAAACTGCCGCTAAAATCGCACCTTCGTAATATTTTGGAACCAACCCATGGGACGCGCTTACCAAAACCGCAAAGATTCGATGGCGAAGACAGCGGACTTCAAAACCAAGGTGTACAGCAAATACGCCCGCGAAATCTACGTAACTGCGAAGTCAGGCGGTACGGATCCGCAAGGTAACCTCGCACTTCGAAGCATCATTGATCGCGCTAAGAAAGATCAAGTACCGACTCACGTTATTGACAAAGCACTCGAAAAAGCAAACGGCGTTGGAGGCGAAAACTTCGAGGTCGCGCGCTATGAAGGATACGGCCCAGGTAGCTGTATGGTGATCGTAGATTGTTTAACCGATAATCCCAATCGCACTTTTGGCGATGTAAGGCTCTGTTTTACTAAGACCAAGTCCAAGATCGGCACCCAAGGCTCGGTGATGCATATGTTCGATCACCTGTGCATTCTTAAGTTTAAAAGCGAAGACGAAGAAGGCGTGCTCGAAGCCCTACTTATGGCCGAGGTAGATGTAATGGACATCGAGAATGACGAGGGCATGCTCACCGTTTTCGCACCGCACACCGAATCATTTAAGGCCAAGCAAGCGCTCGCAGAGGTTTATGGCGAAATCGACTATGAAGTCGATGAAATCCAATTTATTGCCCAAAACACCGTCGCGCTCGAAGGTGAAGACAGCGAGATGTTCGACAAGTTTATCAATATGCTCAATGACTTAGACGACGTTCAAAATATCTACCATAACGTGGCATAACCCCCTACTAAGGGCCGGAGGCAACCCGGCCCCGTGGCGCGGCGGTTCTAACAAGTTGGGTCGAAATCGCTCCCCTTTTTACCACCCAATATAAGAGCCGCCAAAACTTGCCATCATCTCCCTAGCGTTTACACTCAAGGTTTACCAATCAGGGGGAGGTAAGAATGCAGGCGCTAGAACAGTGGTTCTTACAGGCATCGGATCTGACGTGGAGCTGGGTGGTGGTACCCTTCGTTGTGCTAACCGCGCTCTACTTTACGATTCGCCTCGGAGCTATCCAGTTTCGTGGACTGCCTCATGCGATCGCTTTACTGATTCGCAACAAAAACGATAAAGGCGATAAGGATGGCATTACGTCTTTTCAGGCGCTATCTACCGCTCTTTCGGGGACGACCGGTATCGGTAACATAGCTGGCGTCGCGGTAGCGATAAAACTTGGTGGTCCCGGGGCCGTTTTCTGGATGTGGGTGGCGGCCTTGCTAGGCATGTCAATCAAATACGCAGAGGGACTCCTTGGAAGCCTGTATCGCCAAGAGATCGGGCGTGGCGGTCATAGCGAGATGGGCGGCGGACCCATGTATTACATCGTCGGCGGGCTTGGCGAGAAATGGCGGCCCCTAGCCATGACCTACGCTATCCTCTCGGCAATTGCCTGTCTGGGCGCCTGGAATATGTTTCAGTCGAATCAAGCGTCCGCCACAATGGAGGTCTATTTTGACATACCCCGATGGCTAACCGGAATCACGCTGTCGTTTTTCGTGGGCATCGTGTTGATTGGTGGCATCAAGCGTATAGCTCGTGTCGCTGAACGCCTTATACCCGCTATGGTCATAATCTATGTCGGCGGGGTCTTGTTGATTTGTCTTCTAAATATCACAGAGATTCCAGGCGTGCTAATGATCATTTTAAGAGACGCCTTTGGCTTAGACGCCGTAGGCACTGGCACCGCCATTACCGCGCTACTCTATGGGATGCGCCGTGCCGTTTTTTCAAACGAAGCGGGAACGGGTAGCGCTGCCATAGCGCATGCCGCTGCCCATACCCGCCATCCAGCAGAGCAGGGATACATAGCTTCTCTTGGTCCATTTATCGACACCTTAGTTGTGTGCGCGGCCACCGCTTTCGTGATCATCCTGGCGGGATTCCACGACAATGGGAGCTACCGCAATGAGTCGGCGAACCTGATCGCTCAGCCCGCCTCAGTCACAACTATCGATGCAAACCAGCGCGCCGTTGTTCGCATCCCGCTGGGATCTGGGCTTGATACGGCTCTCGCCGATCGGATAGACGCTGTTCGGATCACAGCGATACACAGCGGGCGTGGAATAACCGCCAGCTTGGTATCGGACACTGGTGAAGTCGCCGCCTCGAGACTGATTACGTCCGCCGAACTCATTGAAAGTCCCAATAATTTTGCGACACTCACCCTACCCCGTGTACTGCCCACTCCGCTATCGAGATTGACACTGGAACTGATTAGCGAGTCACCCGGCGAGTTATCAGTGAATTCGGTGCATCTTGTTTCGAGTCTGAACGGAATTGCGCTGACGGCGGCAGCGTTCGCTAGCTATTCCGAGATTTTCGGAGCAATATTTATTCCGATCGCGGCCTTGCTCTTCGCGTATACGACCGTGCTGGCAGGGAACTACTACGGAGAAATATCATGTCACTTTATATCGGAACGTTTTGTACGACCCTACCTTTGGCTGTACGTACTCGCTACCTTTCTTGGTTGCGTTGCTAATCTAGGCCTCGTGATTAATTTCTCAGACCTTGCTTTGGGTTTAATGTGTATTCCGAACCTCATTGCAATATTTATGTTAAGCGGGAAGATCAGGTCGCAAACCAATGAATATAAATCTATTTTGAGGCGCGAAGAATAGAAAATGAGCAATAAATCTGGAACGAAGGGGTTTGAGTCGACTCCAGTCCCATCGAGTAAAACTCTGCCATCGTGCGCCCAGACGGTGATCATCGGGGGGGGCATTGTCGGCTTGAGCCTTGCGTATCACCTTACTAAGCTAGGTCATGCTGATGTCGTTCTATTGGAGCGCAAACAGTTGGGTTGCGGCACCACTTGGCACGCGGCCGGCCTGGTCGCACAACTACGCGCCACGGAGAACATGACCCGCCTGGCCCGTTATTCACAGGAGCTCTATGCAGAGCTTGAGCGTGAAACTGGAGTCGCCACCGGATTTCAGCACTGCGGCGCGATTTCACTTGCGTGTAATAAAGAGCGTCTGGAAGAACTACGCAGAAGCGCCTCCATGGCGCGAAGTTTTGGTGTCGAAGTCGAGGAAATAAGTCGATCAGAGGCTCAGGCGCGCTGGCCGCTTATGCAAGTTGATGATGTGGTTGGTGCTTTGTGGATTCCCAAAGATGGCCGAACCAACCCCATCGATACCAGTCAAGCTCTAGCACGCGGGGCTCGGCGCGGCGGAGCACAAATTTTCGAAAACACCGAGGTGCTCGAGTTAATAATTGATCGGGGAACCGTGGTCGGTGTTCGTACCGAGTCTCATGAGATACGCGCTGAGAACGTGGTAATTTGTGGCGGTATGTGGTCACACCTTTGGGCTAAACAGCAAGGAATTAACGTGCCCTTGCAAGCTGCTGAACACTATTACTTAATCACCGAGCCTATGGACGGCATGACCCGAGACCTTCCTGTGCTGCGCGACTTTGACCACCACGCTTACTACCGCGAGGAAACGGGCAAACTCATGCTGGGCTTGTTCGAACCTGAAGCCGCCGTTTGGGGGGCTGACGGCATTCCAAAAGACTTCTGCTTCGATGAGTTGCCGCCCGACTGGGAGCGTATGATGCCGTGGCTCGAGAGGGCCATGAAGCGAATACCCGCGCTTGAGAACACAGGTATACAGCTCTTGTTCAATGGGCCAGAGAGCTTCACGCCAGACGACCGCTATCACTTGGGTGAGACGCCTGAGATTAAGAATTTGTATGTGGCTGCAGGCTTTAACTCAGTTGGCATTCAAAGCGCGGGGGGCGCCGGCAAAGTTCTGGCGGACTGGATTCACAAAGGGCATCAGCCAATTGATCTCTGGGAGGTCAATATTACCCGCATGCTCCCCTTTCAAGGGACCAGAGAGTATCTTGAGCAACGCACCACCGAAACACTGGGTCTGCTCTACGAGATGCATTGGCCGTTTCGACAGTACAAAACCGCCCGTAATATTCGTAGGAGCCCACTGCACGATCGCCTCGTTGACCGAGGAGCATGCTTTGGCGAGCTCGCGGGCTGGGAGCGAGCCAATTGGTATGCCCCTCCTGGCATTAGCCCAGAGTACGAATACAGCTACGGGAGGCAAAATTGGTTCGATTATCAGCGGCAAGAGCACCTTGCGGTGCGTAATGGAGTCGGTTTATTTGATCAGAGTTCGTTTTCGAAATTCCGAGTAGAGGGGCCAGGGGCATTAACCCTGCTCGACCGAGTATCCGCAAATAACGTTAATGTCCCAATCGGGCGCGCTGTTTATACCCAATGGTTGAACGAGAGAGGCACCATAGAAGCCGATTTAACGATCACTCGACTTGCCGAGGATGCTTTTTTGATTGTGACTGCTCCGTTCACGCATTGACATGTTGAAGCGTGGCTCCGCAAGCAACAAGGGAGCGAGATTGCGATCATCACCGATCTAACCAGTGGCTTAGCCTGTATTAATCTGCAGGGGCCTCGTTCGCGCGACTTCTTGCAATCAATTACGCCGTGCGACCTGAGCAATTCGGCGCTGCCCTTCTCTCATATGGCCGATATAGAAATCGGATGCGCACCTGTAAAAGCACTCCGAATCACCTACATGGGTGAACTAGGCTACGAGCTCTATATACCATCGGAATTCGCTGTGCACGTCTACGACAAGTTGGTTGAGATGGGTCAATCGTTCGATCTAAGACACTGTGGGTATCACACATTGCAGACTCTGCGGATTGAAAAGGCTTATCGTGAATTTGGACACGATCTGGGTGCCGATGACACACCCTTACAGGCGGGCCTGGGGTTTGCTGTCGCATGGGATAAGCCCGGAGGCTTTCTTGGCAGAGAGGCCCTTCTAGCAGAGCGCGGCCAGAATCAGGAACGCCGGCTAGTGCAGTTTCGTTTGGATGATCCAGACCCCATGCTCTACCACAACGAACCTATTTGGCGTGACGGGAAACAGGTAGGTTATTTATGTTCCGGCATGTACGGCCATACACTCGGAGCGGCAATCGGGCTCGGTTATGTGACTAGCGGAGGCGAGGAACCCGCCTGGTACACTGAAAAGGCCTACGAGATCGAAGTTGCCGGCCAGCGCTATTCCGCTCAGGGTTCACTCAAACCCTTATATGATCCAAGTAACACCCGCATCAAGGCTTAACGAGCCACAAGCACTCAATCAGCCTTAGGCAAAGGTGTCGGAGTGAACTCCGACACCTTTGATGCGCCGATCTGATGTGCTGGCAACACATCGATCTCGAGTCCTTTAGGTCTCATTCAGACAAACCAAATGCATTTAGTATCAAACCATGCAGATCCGACTGCTGCAGAAAAGGCCGCATAAACGGCTCCGCTGCCTCGTTCCCGAAGAGTGGCACGTTCACTCCAGTGTGCTCTTCTGCCTGAAATTCATTTGTCGCGTAATTCATTGCCATAACGCTACCCTCAGGCGTAATTACTCTCTGCAGCTGACCCGGCGTGTAGACTGGGATGCCGTAACCGGCAAACATACTGCCGTCGGGAATGATTTGTGCAGCCTGACCATGATCGGCAGTAACCAAAACCACTGTTCCCGGCGATTGTTCAGCAAAAGCCAAGGCCAACTGTAGCGACTCTTCTAACTGCGCCAACTCACCGATTTGCCCGCAGGGGCGTCGCGCATGCGATTGCTTATCAATCGAGGCGGATTCCACCATCAAGAAGAATCCTTTGTCGCTTCTTTGCGATAACTGTGCAAGCGCCAGCTCAGTCATTTTCGCCAGCGGTGGTGTTGCTCCGTAGGCTGCATTGGGTTCGCAGCGCACAGGCTCTGGCAATTCCACCTCTCCCAAATATTCATGCACATGATTCAACATACTGGGTTCTGGATACTGTGCCGCCTCACCCGACGACGAAATCCATCGCACTGGCATGGTGCTGGGTGTAAAGAGACCCAGCAACCGAAGACTCGAACTCACTTGAAGCCTGCTTTCATCGGCGGCCGCAGAGCCGGTTGCTGATGTCGAACTCAAAGCGCCCTCTCCGCTCGAACGGTTTGCCTCAGAGACCTGCGCCTCCGTGGCGCTATTGTTTAATTCAGTCTGTACTGCAGCAATATCGTCCAAAGTCTCCATTATTCGAAAACCTTGACTCCGAGCCAAATCGAGCACCGTTTGCTGACCGCTCTCGCTTAGCGGCTCAAAATGTTTCATGCCGCCCCCCAACACCAAGTCAACGGGCGAGCGCGCGATCTGCTCTGAAATCGAGCCCTTGCCACCGTTCGCTATCAAGTCCTCGGGGCAATCTGCAGTGAATAAACCTCTCCCTTGCTCGCCCTGCATCGCACCTGGATTTTCGCAGAATCGACGCGAAATATTCGCCATAAATACGGCGGGGGTTGCGTCTGTGACGCTGGCCGTCGACACGATTCCTACGGCGTAGCCCGCTTCTTTAAGATCTTGTGATATGAGTCGCAAATCCGCATCCTCTACTGAGGTGGAAATGCGTCCGCGGCTGGTGGTTACTCCAGTTGCGATTGCGGTCGCACTGTTGGCAGAGTCAGCCACGTAAATGGGCTTAAATGGGGGTTCCGATGCGCGCGTTATGACCTGCACGGCTGAGCGTGCTGGCATCGAATCGAGCGTGAGCGCCCCCTCTGCACCGTGCAAATAGTTTCGAGCCATAGTGATCTGCTGATCATCCATACCATCACCAATAATCAGTATTACATTCTGAGCTGCGCTGATTGGCGAAGATACGGTCGTGGCGAGCATCGCTGCCGAAAATAAAGAAAACCATTTTGAAGAAAACACGCACAAACCCTTATTTAGATGAGATAGTCCATTGCAACGAAAAGTATCGATACCCAGATTCCAGATTCCAGAACGAGCACGCTGCAGCCCCGAATCAACATTCCGTGCTCAGAACGCAGTACGAAGAACCCAGCCTCCCTTCTCTAGCACCCGATGCATAGCATTTAGACCGCGGGCCGCGTTACCGGAAGCAAAAACGCGGCGATTTTAGCTACTCTCTCGCCGACTCAAGGGTAAGGGCGAGAAGACTGCAACCACGGCGAATCATCCATATGAGGGTGATTCACATCAGAGTACTAGTGTTACATTGCTTACAGAGTAACCGATCCTTTCAGGAGAACACAATTATGGGCCGCCTTAACAATAAAATCGCTATCGTTACCGGTGCCGGTCAAGGGATCGGTCGCGCCATCGTCCAGACTTTAGCTTCTGAGGGCGCGACCGTCGTCGCCGTAGACCTTAATTTAAGTGCCGTTGAAGAAACAGTCCAAGTGTTCCCTCAATCAGGTATGGCTCTGGCCTGCAACGTGGGCAACAGCGCTGAAGTGGCAAGTGTTGTCTCGAAAGTCGAGGCAGAGTACGGACGTGTGGACGTGTTGGTTAATAACGCCGGCATTGGGCAAGCGCCAAACGACGGCAGCGATCTATACATGCAACGACTGGGTGCGCGGGCTGAGGCGTTTGCCAAGGGCGAGACGCCTACCGTTTTCGCAGACCACACTATTGATATGCAAGACGACGGCTGGTTAGCGGTCATGAACGTCAACATCAATGGCACGTTCTACTTCTGTCGTGATGTGTTAAAAGTCATGAGTCGACTCAATCAGACGGGCAGTATTATCAACATCTCTTCTACCAGCGCCCTAAATGGTGAAGGTGGTGCCCACTACTGCGCCAGTAAAGCGGCGATCTTGGGATTAACCAAAGCACTAGCTCAAGAGGTCGGTGCCCGCGGGATTCGCGTAAATGCGGTCGCACCCGGCCCGACCGATACACCGGCCATGGCAAGCATTTCTGAGGAATGGCGACAGCAAATCGCTCAAGCGGTTCTGCTTAATCGTTTGGCCAGTCCCAGAGAGATTGCGAGCGCCGTCGCCTTTCTGGCTTCAGATGAAAGCAGCTATATTACAGGCCACACGCTGTGCGCAAACGGCGGGATGCATTTACTATAGGAGAGCACTATGACATCACTAAAAGACAAAGTCGCACTCGTCACCGGTGGTGGAACCGGTATCGGAGCGGCAACTGCCTTAAGGCTAGCGGAAGAAGGCGCAAAAGTCGCCGTGTGTGGCCGTCGTATAGGACCACTAGAATCGATTGCCTCTCAGATAGAGAACAAAGGTGGTCA
>Ga0181553_10005340_pt1 | contig 10777 bp, 8 predicted proteins | sample 011ome_17_FD_133753 | JGI IMG/M metagenome (GOLD analysis project Ga0181553, IMG submission 133753) | Coastal salt marsh microbial communities from the Groves Creek Marsh, Skidaway Island, Georgia - 011502XT metaG (megahit assembly) | ecosystem: Environmental > Aquatic > Marine > Intertidal zone...
CGGTTTGAAGAACCCCCCGTGCGTCGACTCGACGGCTGCCAAACGATTTTTAAGCTCCAAATTTTCCGCGAACAAAGTTGTTATCGTTTCCACAATATCTATCGTGGAGCCGTCTTCTTGCACCACCAACAATTTTTTGCGGCATGTGACGTCTCCGTAAAAATCAATAATTTTCGCACACATGTTTGTTTTCCATTCCCCTTCCGCCGCGCATATGGAAGAAGAAGTGTCATCTTCTTGACCGTGCGCGCCGAACGTCGCGAACAACAACAACAACGACACAAACGTTTTCTTCATCCTAAAGAAAAAATTGAGAGAAAAAGAGAGAAGTGAGTACAAGGGAAAAATTGAAATGCCACTTTGCCCTCTCGGCTTTTTGGAACTTTGCCGCGCGCTCTCGCGTTCCCCGCGCGAGACGAACGCGCGCTATTCGGGAACGCTGCCGTCGCGCGTCGATGCTAATAAAAGAGATCGACGCGGCCCCCAAAACAGCAAAGCGGCGCTTTTGTTATTCTTATTTTTAAACGCTCAACCAATTTATATACCCGTGTAGAAGCTCGAGAGAAAAATTGTCCTTCGCGTTTAAATGAAGGCGAGAGAGATGAAAAGCGCGCACCTTTTTCGATCTCACAAAAGTCTCCGTCTTTCGCGTGCGAGTAGTCGAGCGTCTTATTACTATCGAAACGCGCCAAAGGTCGATTCGTTTCCTTTTCCTTCAAGAGAGAGTGAAGAGAGATATAATAAATTATGCGGAAATGTATTGACCTAGAGAGAGAGTTCGAGAAAGGTCAACAAAATCAAACGGTAGGAAATCCTCAGATTCGTGCCAACCAGTTCGTTTTGTTTCAAAAAAAAAAGTTCATCATCAAGAAGAAACAAACAAAAAACGGAATGTGAAATGAAATGAAATACGTATTTTATTACTTAGAAGAATTACTTCTTCTCGACGTTGCCTAACAAAGACATGCCCGAGCGGTCTTCCACGTCTTCCCATCCAACGCCTCTCTCCGGGTTCGGTTTCGCCTGTTCGCCGGTCAAATCTTTACGACTGGTAATGACTCGCAAATCTTTATCCGAGATGACTCCGGATTGCGGCATGTCTTCGTCCGTACCGGTACTTCCACCGCCTTTGAGGAGTTGGACGAGCTCTTCCGTGGACATGGACTCGGTGGATTTTTGTTTGGTCGTGCCTTGCTTCAAGTTCGCGCCGGAAATGACCAATTTTTCGAGTTTCAACTTTGACGCCGCTCGGGAAAGCATTTTGCCTTCCACCGAGTTCGCCGTGGCTAAGCGGTAGACGTGCACTGGCTTCGTTTGACCAATTCTGTGAACGCGATCCATCGCTTGCATGTCCGCGTGCGGGTTCCAATCGGAATCGTAGATGATGACCGTATCCGCGGCGGTTAAGTTGATACCTAAACCGCCAGCGCGAGTGGACAACAAGAAAATATCCACGGTCGGGTCTTTGTTAAACGCGTCGATGGCGTCTCTTCTTTGCTCTTGTTTCACCGAACCGTCGATGCGACAGACGCGCTCGCCTCTTTGTTCAAAGAACGATTCTAACAAATCTAACATTCTCGTCATTTGCGAAAAGATTAACGTTTTGTGACCACTTTTACGCAAAGAGGTCAACAAGCGATCCAACAATTGCATTTTGCCGCACTGCGCGACCAACTCCTCCGCGGACGGGAACATGATGGAACCATCTAACCCGCCAGATATCAAATCCGGGTGATTGCAGTTCTTTCTTAATTGCATGAGCATGTTGTTTAAAGCGGTAGAACCAACCGGCACTCGATTTCCGCCTGCTTCTTTCTTCAACATATCCTCGATCGTCTTATCGACCATGGCGTCGTTGAACTTCTTTTGCGTCTCGGTCATGCTCGCGTATACAATAATTTCCTTCTTTCTCGGCAACGAAATCTCCACGTCGCCTTTTAACCGTCTCAACAAAAACGGTTTTAGAATCCCGTGTAATTTAGAGATGACTTTCGCGCGTCTTTGTTGCTCTCGTTCGGCAAACTCAACCTTATCGTCCAACTCTTCGCTGAAATCAAACCAACTCTTGAACTGGTCCAAGGACGAAAACACGTCCGGCAACAAAAAGTGCAGCAACGACCACAACTCCGGCAAGTTATTCTGCAACGGCGTTCCAGTTAACAACAACTTATTCGCGGCTGGAATAATCTTCAACTCTCGAATCAACTTGCAATCGAAATTCTTCAATCGGTGTCCTTCGTCCACGATTAAATACTTGAACTGATACTTTTGCAAAAACTTGCGATCAAACATGGCGATTTCGAACGACGTCACAATCACCGGAAACGTCTCGTCCACGACCGATCTCACCGGCATGCGCGTGTTTCTAATGTTCGCCCTCTCTTGCTTACTCCCGTGGTACAAAACCGTCGGAAACGCCGGGCAAAACTTCTTAAACTCGTTGATCCAATTCGACAGCGTCGACAACGGCCCGACCACCAAAAACGGACCGCAAATCCCTTTGCTCCTCAAGTGACTCAAAAACCCGATCGTTTGAATGGTTTTCCCTAAACCCATCTGATCCGCTAAGATCCCGTTCAAACCGTTCGACCACAACGAAATCAACCACTTCACCCCTCTCAACTGGTACCCTCTCAAAACTGCGCTCGGATCCATCAGCGGCAACAACTCTCGCGTCTTTTCCGCGTCCGTCTTCTTCTCTTTCTTCGTACCCGCGCCGCCGGTGGACTTTCGCTTCTTGCTGTTATTATTCTTCGTCAAATCAACGTCGTCGTCGTCGTCGTCGTCGTCGTCGTCTTCCTCTTGCCCTTCCTCCATCTGCTCTTTCAAAAACTCCGTATACATGTTCGTCTTATTCAACAACTCGTCCAAATGTTCAAACTTCTTATCGTCCAAAACCACCTGCTCGGGACTGGTAATCTCCTTCGTCTGATCTTGGTTCTTCTCCTTCTCTTCCTCTCTCTCTTTCATCAACTTCCGCTCTTCCTCGATGGCGCCTTCGCTGACGTCAATCAGAGATAAATCTTCTTGCACGTCTTCTTGGTCTTCCTCTCCGTTTCCTTCTCCTCCTCTCGTCTCCTCGTCGTCACCATCGTTCGATGATGCAAATCCTTTCTCCATCGTCGTCATTTTTTTCCTCGTCCCGTTTTCGTTCTCGCTCTTCTTCTTCTCCTCCTCCTTATTATTCGTCTCGACGACTCTGTCCTCCGGAGATGGCGATACTACGATCGTCGTTTGGTCGTCTTGGTCTTCTTCTTCTTCTTCTTTTACCTCCTCCGTTTTCTGCTTCTTCTTCTTCTTCGATGATGATGATGCCATTTTTTGACTTTGTCGTGTGGTTTTTGTGGTGTGACGTTTCGCTTGTTTTCCACAGAAAAAAATTGTCGATTTTCTCGCTTTTGGTTGGTTTTTTGAATTTTTAACGGAGAAGAGAGTTTAAAACAGAACAAAAATACTTTACACTTGCTACGATATCTCGTAAGAGTTGGGACTACAAAAAAACCTTCTCAAAACGTCCGCGCGTGGTTAAAAATCAAACTCTTTTCATTCACAGCCGCTCGTGAACGTGGGAGCACAGTTCTGACGAGGGGCATTTGTTGCGGCCCAACCTCTCTGAAAGACCGAAGAAAAATTTGCCTCTCCTTTTTTTTGAGGAGGAAGAGGTGGAAAAAATACACGCGCGAGATCAGAAAAAAAGAGCACTCTCTCTAGTATGTATCTGTCTTTGTGATGAAACAATACGCTCCTACGAAAGAAAAACAAACGGAGTAAAACGAGAGAGAGTTTTGCGATCGCCGCTCGTTTTGCAGATATACAGATGCGTTCGCGCGTACAAAATACTGTCGAGAAACGAAGTTCTCTCTCTTGTGCTTTTGGTTGTTTTTTTTGTCCTTTGGGATGAGATTTTTTTTTTTTGAATCTCCCACACAAAAAGACGAACCAACTCCAAACACAGAAGTTTGAATAAAACAAAAATGGCGTCTTGCGCGCAACACCAACTTCTCTCGTCCTCCGCGTCTTTCAGAGGCCGCGTCGGGAAGACCTCCTCTTCTGCCTCGTCCTCGTGCTCGACTTCTTTTTCTTCGCCTTCGTCGAGAGGAGAAAGAAGAAGAGGAAGAAGAGCGGCGATTTCCTATGCCGAATCATCATCATCATCGAGCAAAAACACCGGAGGAGGCATCGGGTTGAAAACGAAATCGGACATCTCAAATATATTCGACGAGGCAAAAGTCGCGACGGAAACGACGTTTTGGGGGAAACTCTCCGCGGCGTACCGGATTTTTTTCCCCCCGTCCGAGGCGGACACGGCCCGGGCGGAAGCGAAGAAACGTTTACGGATGATCTTAGTCGCCGATCGATGCACGATGAGCGATCAAAGCATGGAAGAGATGAAACAGAAGATCATCGACGTGGTGGAGCAATACGTGGAGGTGGACGAGGACGTTCCGGTGGACGTGAAAGTGAAAGACGACGTGAAGTTTGGGACCGTGTACGGCATCACGGTGCCGGTGTCGAAAGTGAAAGCGGAGTTTGATGCGGAGAACGAAGCGTACATGATTGGCGCGCAGTTCGTCTACGACGACGAGACGTGGGAGGAGTTGAAACAAGAAACGGAGGAAGAGGAAGAGGAGGAAGATTGATCGATTGAATAATACGTGAAAAACCGTTCAAACCTTTTGTATTTTAACATAACGTAACATAAATTACCCTTGAAATTCTTGCTCTATCACCCCTCTCGGCGCTGTGTACTGCCGCATCTTCCCGATCAACCTCTCGGCGTCGTCGTCGCTCAAGACGATATTCCTCGCTTCTTCGCTGACGAAACCGCTCTCTCGCGCCTCGTCTAAAAACGTCAACAAACTGTCGAAATAGCCGTTCACGTTTAACACCCCTATTGGTTTCTTGTGGTACCCTAACTGTTGCCACGTGATGACTTCGAACAGTTCCTCCATGGTTCCGAATCCTCCCGGCAAAGCGACGAACCCGTCCGAATTCTCCGCCATCAGTCGTTTCCTTTCGTGCATATCTTTCGTTTGAATCTGCTCCCCGACGGTTTCCCCGGAGATCTCTCGCGCGCACAAACCGACTGGGATGATTCCTAGGACTCGATTTTGTCCTTCGTCGTAGGCGGCGTTCGCGATTGCGCCCATTAAGCCGATCGATCCGCCGCCGTACGTCAGTTGGATCTTTTCAGACGCGAGATATTCCCCGAGCGCTTTCGCCTCCTCGACGTACGTCGAATCGCGTCCAGAGGAGGAGCCGCAAAACACGCAGAGTTTTTTTAGACTCATAATTCTCAGAGTCGTTTCGTGAAAAGCACGACTAAAGTCCCCAGTTCCTTAATGTTCTCGTTGTTGGTCTCGTCTCGTCGTTTCCGTCGCGCGTCTTCTTTTGTGATGAAATTCGATTCCAAAAGTCGTTAGAAACGACGAGCGACGAGCGTGTACGAGCGAGGATGAGTGAGGAGGAGGAGAAGACGAAAGAACAACAAAAACTCAAACGTCTCGGCGTGGAAACGAACTCACATCCGACCTCGTGGCACGGCGCGTTCAGTTGCTCCGCGTGCGCGAGGAAAAGACTCCCGGCGTGCGAGTTCAGCCACGCGCAAGTGAAGAAGAAACGAGCGAACGAAAACGCCTCGCTCGTGTGCTTACGATGCAGCGAACGCGAGGAAGAAGAGACGATACAGACGACGACGATGGCAGGATTGCAGATCGACGAGGAGAAAGGTTGCTTACACGAGTGTTCAAAGTGTAAAGAGCGAAAACCGGAAACGGAGTTCGCGCGTTCCCAGTTGAGAAATAAAGGTCCAGGGAAGCAAAAGTGCTCCAAGTGCGCGAGCGAGGCGGACGCGATTGCAAATCCGAAGGGAGAGGACGTGAAGAAGTTATTAGAGGAAGCGAGAGAGCAGTCGAGGAAAGCGGAGTTGACGAACGCGCCGGATAAGCTGAAAATATTCGCGAGAGAGGCGGCTTTGGAAGCGCAAGCGGTGACGGGTTTGAAGCCGAAAAAGATAGGCGGCGGGAGAGGAAGAGGAAGAGGCGGGAGAATTGGAGGAGGGAGAGGACGGTAGTCTTCGGTGTTCGTAGTTAACGCGCGAATAATAATAAGATTGCTGCGTGTTACGCTTGTATTCTTCGTCTAAACTTTTTCTATGTATGCGTAGTAGCTAAGCTAAATTTTTCTCTCGTCGTCGTGAAATTATCAGTCGTAATCAGAACGTGCTTTATATCATAACTCTCCGCTTCCGTATTGTCTTTGACCACCGCTGCCCGAATCGCTGCTTACACCTCCCGAAGAACGATGGTGACGATTGTCACCAGAACCAACGCCTTCGGCTTCGGTCGTGAAATCGCTCGTTTCGCTGAAATAGGTCGATTGCATGCCGCCGCGCTTTGGCGTGATATCCGGCAGTCGTAACGTCACGCCGCCGACGTTCTTGGTCTCCTTTTGCATCTTTGGTTGCTTGGAGTATTTACGGTAACTGTCGTCTTCCAAACCTTCGGCGACACCATTATTTATCGCGCCTTCGTCCTTAAACGCGCGCTCGACTCTTGATTTCGCGATTTCCTCTTTCTCGTGTAAGATTTTCGTCAACAAAGGTTCGGTGGTGCCGACGGTGATTGAATCGACGACGCCCATCTCGCGTTTGAGTTTGCGCAACAAGCGACGACGTCGTCGCTTTTCATCCGATAAGGATTCAAATGCGACGCCTTTTACTTTACCACTCATGCCGAGATGATGATCGCCGTTACCGCCAGATTCCATCGAATTACCGCCGCCTACGTTCGACGAACCGTCGCCAAAGTTACCAGATCCTTTTTCGTCAGCCCCGAATAAATCTTCGCGAATGACTTGTCGAATCAAATACTTTGCCGAGCAGTACATGGTTGCTAACGTCGGCAATACAATTACCGCGAACAACCAGAAGAAGTACACTTCGTTGTTGATGACCTCGTGCGGAGATTTCTTTGAGTACACGCGAACGTAATCGATGATGGCAAACTGATCGTCTTGCTCACAGTTTTTTAGCGCTTCCAAGACACCGTACGGAGATACAGACGTTCCAATCCCAACGAAGAACGGCCATCGAGGAATCATCGGAGCCGAATACGCGTTGACTTCGTGCGTGAAGACGTCGTCGATAAAGAACCGTAAAGACTCTTTATCCCATTCGACCGCAAAAACGTGGAACTCTCTCGCCCAATCCGCGTTGAACTTGATCTTCTCCTCTTCGCCTAATCTTGACGATGAAGTCGCAGATGCCGACGAGGATGCAGACGAATTCATCGCTAAATACTCGCTCTTTTCCACTTGATTCATCAACTCGAACGGTCGAGTGCGATCGACGACGTACCCGTCCACCCCGCACGTCGCTCCCGAAGGCATGAAGTGAAATCCAGACTCTACCGCGCCAATCTTCGCACCTGGACCGCCTCGGCCTTGTCCAAACGCCTGCGCGACGCGAATATCGCCACCTCTCGGCCAACACGCGTCCTTCGGTACCGTTTTATCTGGATCTGGAAGTAATTCAATTCTCGGAAACACTCCGGCGCACGTGTCTTTATCGTTCGGGTCGTACGACAATCCCGGAAGTCTCGCTCTCACCTCGTATCGACCATAGACCTGACTAAACGCTTTAGACGAATCAATATAACACGACTCAAACGGAAACTCAGATTCAGAGAACTTTTGCGCTCCGGGAATGTCCAAGAAGACCCCGTTATCGTCGTTATCGTCGTCAAAGTTTTTCGGTTTGTCGTACTTTCCAACCGTTTTCCTCGAGGCGATGACCAAAGCTCCATCGACAACTTTGCAGTTTCTCTCGTGAAACCACGTCTCCTTGTCGACGGTTTCTTCCTCTTGCTCGCCTAGAAATGATCCTTTTCCACTCGTCGACGCCGCTGCTCGAGACTTTTGGCCATTTCGTCTTCTCTCGCCCCCGCTAATAATATCACTACTCTCGCCGCTTCTACTACTATCGCTACTCCCACCCCCTCCACTATTACTACCGTGATGACTCTTAGATGCTCCTAATTGCGACATCGCGTTGAATTCGTTTGCACTGTTCTCTACGCCTGGCTTTCCAACGACACCACCAACACCTCTTCGGCTCGTCGGCGCGCCGTTCCTCGGCGTCCACTTCTCCAAATCTAAATAATCCAAATCAAACTCATCGCTAAACGTCAGCTCCCACCCATCTCTGGTCTTTTGGTTCTTCTCCACGTTCCTGGTCGCCCCAAACACGTGCTCGGGAAACCTAGACTTCCTCTCGATCTCCGTCTCCTCTCTTTTCCCGATCAAAGTCTCCATCAACCCGGGCACGCCGAGCCTTTGCTCTTCTTCCACCAAGGAAGATATCGGAAGGCTGCCGCTTTCCGCGCTCTTCTTCGTCAAATAACTCGAAATGACCGCGTCCACGTCTTTCTCTTTCGTGGCCATCTTCATCGCGTTGCCGATGAAGTTAAATTTTTGCGCCTCTCGTCGCTCCGACGCTTCGCTTCGTTGCCCTCTTGAAGAGGTGGAGGACACAGAGGATTGCACCAAACTGCTCTCCGTCGGTTCCTCCCATATCGGCACGTTCTTCGCGTCGATAAACCGCGTCTTTAGCTGTTCGTATTCGTTCTCGTCGTTCGTTTCTTTTCTTTTGATAGTAACACCACCGCCGGTGGTCGCGACGCCGCGATGATTGCCTTCGCCCATTTGATTCATTTTAGCCGCGGGACGACTTTCTTTCCCCGTGGTCGTCGTCGTCGTGATTTTCTTTTCTTTTCGACGACGATCGCGAGATGCCGTCGCTGCTCCTGCTTTTTCAGTCTCCTCACCTGCGACGAGAGCGATCGCGATCGCGAGACAGAGGAGCAAGAGGAAGAGGAACGTTTTATGCGGGCGCGCGCGGGTGCTTCTTCCGCGCGTCGTTCTCGTCCGCATTTTCCCAAACAATAACATCATCACCGGTCTCTCTCTCTCTCTCTCTGGGGAGCGCGTTTCTCTCTTTTTACGTCTATATTACGATAAACGACTACTCATGTTCATATCATCTGATAGTATTGCGCGGGGTGTGTGTATCTGCCGCTCGTGTCGCCCGTCCTACGGAAGAACTCTCGCGCGCTTTGCTGAATTTTTGAGGGAAAAAGAAGGAAAAAAGGAACCAAAAAAAGAGTTCAAAAGTACTGCTACTACTGCTATTATTACTACTACTGCGGCTCCTACTACTGCTCATACTGCTAGAGTTCTCCGTCTTTGTCTTTGTGTTTGACTTTTTCATCATCGAACTCGTCAAAGTCTTCAAATTCGGGCAAACCTCGCTTGATCCTTTCTTGCCTCTTTAACATCTCCTCTCTATCTTTGTCCAGTTGTTTTTTACCGCCCAACGGAGGCACCATGACCACGTCCGGGTGTAAGTGCACTAATCCTAAACTCTCCAACCGCTCGAGATTCATCTCGAAGGATCGGAGCGTGTTCTCCACGTCGTCGTGGGGTTTTTCGAAACCGTCGTGGTCGTTTTGGCTACACGCGCCGGCTAAGTAGCCGTTGACGAACATCGCCTCGGTGGAGTTAAACACCCACGAGTCGTTCTTAAAGTGCTCGTCCGTATTCCATTTCGCTTGGGTGGTTTGTAACTCTACTCTGTTCATCAGCTGGGATTTTTGCTTTTCTCGTTCCACCGGGCGAAAGTTAAACGCGCCGTCGTCTTTACGTAAATTCTGGACGATTTTCGTCGCCACGCGTTCGCCTCTCGGTCCAATCCTCTTCTCGTGTTTCTCTTTTACGATTTCCATCGCCGCTTTCAGCTGCTCTTGCGTGTGCGGATATATCGCGTGCGCGTACATCTTCGAGTCGCCTTGACCTCTTCTCACCACCCACGGTTCCGGTTCCAACATCTGAAAGTGCATGTCGAGCAACGTTTTGTACGTCCGCATCCCGCCTTCGTAGTACACGCGAACCGTTTCCACGTCGTCTCCGCTCACGCGATGGCCTTGCATCAACACGCGCTCTTTCTCGCCAACTTTAAATCTTTGCCGCCAATCCGCGTTGAGAGAACTGTATCCGACGTTCGTCGCGAATACGTCTCGCAAACACCCGTACCGCGCTTCCGCTTTCGCAAAATCTCCGCTGGAAAACGTGGCGAATTCGAGCTCCTCCATGTTGTCTTTCGCTTGGAACGCTTTGAAATCATCCGGTCGTTTCGTCGCCGCGTTGCCCCGCCACGATGATGATTTTGATGACGATCTCTTTCCTCCTCTTCCTCTCGAGGAAGGCACGGAACTTCCATCATCGCTTTGCTTCAGCGCGAAACAAATCGTCGTCCTCGTCGGCGCGGCAATACACAAGAGGAAGAAGATTTGGAGAAAACCAATCGAAATCCTCATCTTTTTCTCTTCTTCTTGTGCCTTTGTTTTTGCGTCCTCCTCGCGCCTTCTTTTATGATATTACGACGTGAAAAGTTGTCGTTGTTCTTCTGCGTTAAAGGCGGCTCGTTGCGTTGCGGTGTTCTTGTTTTTGACGCCTTTCCTCTCTCTTTCCGCCGTCGGGAAAAGGCGTTTACTACCATACGTTGTCTCGTTCGTGTGCTCTTGATTCGCTTCAATTTAGGGTTACTATAAAACCCTAAATGCGAAACCAAGCACAACGCCGTCCTCGTTTTGTGGGTGAAATGTCCTCACAGTCAAAAGAAATTCGCGGCGTCACTGCTTAAGAAGGCGAGTTTATTACGCATTAAATACTAGTCAGTCATTTTAAAATGTCGAAACTTTCGTCGAAGAAAACGCAAGAA
>Ga0181553_10005345_pt1 | contig 10773 bp, 10 predicted proteins | sample 011ome_17_FD_133753 | JGI IMG/M metagenome (GOLD analysis project Ga0181553, IMG submission 133753) | Coastal salt marsh microbial communities from the Groves Creek Marsh, Skidaway Island, Georgia - 011502XT metaG (megahit assembly) | ecosystem: Environmental > Aquatic > Marine > Intertidal...
GACGCGGACCCGGAGGAGTCCAACTCTGACATGTCGGACGATGAGGGCCCCGGGCCCGAGGTGGAAACACCGGCGGTGGAAATGTTACCGTCCATGGGTTATAAGACAATCGACGATGAGAAGATGGATCTTCTCAACAAACTGCAACGCCTCCAGTCGAAGGGACACACAGTAAAAACCCTCAACATTTACTCCGACATAACAGACATCCGAGCAGAATACCAGAGGATCACCTACGGCATGGAGATAGATCAGGGGACCCGTTTCGCGAAGAAGATGCTGGTGACGGCCGTCAGCGGTCTCGAATTCTTAAACACCAGTTTCAACCCACTGGACATCGATCTTGAGGGGTTTGGTGACAACACCATGGAGAATATCGACGACTACGAGGCCGTCCTGGAAGATCTGGTCGTCAAATATCGAACCAGCGCCAAGCTCGCACCAGAACTCAAACTGATACTCATGCTTGGTGGGAGTGCAGCCCAGTTCCACCTGACAAAGACGATGCTTAAATCCATCGACATGTCTCGACCCCCTGCCAACAGGTCTTCCGCCAGGGAGGGTGCCTCCGAGATGTCGGGGCCCTCCACGGGGGGGATCGAAAATCTAATGGCCAACTTCTTGTCGTCCAACGGCGATCGTCCCAGCACAGTATCCTCGAGAACCAGGGACGGTGTGGTCGAGCCCATACAGGAAGTGGAGGATGACAACCTATCAGTATCCGACATCGTGAGCGAGACTGAGTCCATGAACTCCAAAGAAATTTCCGTGACTCCCAAACGCAAACCCCGCCGATCCAAGAAGGAGGCGATCAACGTGTTAACAATTTAAAATTTTCCCACCATAGAATATATGAAACTCCTGGATGAGGGGGTAGAGGAAGTCGGCAATTTTGCCACATTTGAGAGATACGAGAAGCCAGAGCCAGAGAGGTACGTTCCCCGGGATATCTCCGGAAAAGGCTTCTGGCTAGATGTCGTGGACAACGAACTAGCCGTGATTCTCATGGTTTACATTTTGAGTATCATCCTCGTGACCTACCGTTAGTACTATTTTACACCTCGATACGCAAATCGACCTGTAAAATATTATAATTTCATGAAATTCCATGAGATTTAAGTAAAACCGCTAAATTTTTCTCGACTGCAGATTTTTTATTATTCGGTAATTTCATAATTGTTTTGAATATTTCACGAAATTCGTGATTCCTGCTATCCTCATGTACAGTGTCCAGTTTACTCTGGAAAGTTTGTGCAATACTTCCGGCGCTCCCTCTCCGGGTGGACCCGTTCCCGTGGGTGGTAATATGTGATTCCGCCCCCTTCCTCCCTACGTATAGCAATTTATCTGAAACACCAAACAATTGCAAATTAGGAATCTGTGCATAACAGCGGTCAATGAGTAGTGTGGGTTCTCTCTTCAAGACAGTAAAGGAGAGGAAACAATAAATCCCGCACATAACACCATCCGTAGTCCCCAGTACGGTAGTACGTCTTCCGTCGATCTCGGTGGGTTTACTGATAACGGTTAAAATCTGCATTAAATCGCCCAGGAACTTGGAAAGTTTCTCGGTGGTTCCGCCCTTTTCAGCACCCTTTCTTGTCTCACCAGGCTTCATATACTTCTTATTTAAATACTGATGAAACTTCCCCAACTCACATGAATATAAATCGAGACTGGTGTTTCCGATTTTAAATTTACAGTCGTTGAGGTTGTACATTTGCCTAGACTTTGGTTTGACTTCCCGGAGGGTGCTGACCTCTTTCCTCAGCCCCCCCTGGGGCATGAGATTACCTGGGTCAACACGATTAGCCAGTGTAATTAAAGATTTCAAATAGTACCCATCCCCTCCCTTATCCTTAATCGTCGATTTTTGAATGAGAGATGAAATGGCAGCGTCTTTAGAATCACTATCTATTGAGATATAGATAGGGTCTTGTGATGGATTTTTTGCATAGTCCTGTAATTTCATACCAGGTGGGATCGTCATGGGGTTTTGTATACCGAAAATATCGACGAGATTATCTTTTAACTTTAGCTCGAAATTGCTCCTGGGTTTGAGACACTTTTCATCAATGATATCGTGAATGATCATTTTTTTCATGAGGTTCGTTGGTTCGGTGGGGAATATTGGGATTTTGCTATTATTAAGGCTATTGGGGACGACGTCAATATTATTTACTTCATCAGTCCCGGCAAATTTTTTCACGATGTCACTTTTCAAAAATTCCTCAAATGTCATGCTGATCGTGCCATCGTGACGCATGTCTAACCACATTAAGAGATAAAAATTTAACTTATTTTCTCCTTTTAAACTTATATTAAGGGTAAGGGGTGAATTAATGTCATCGAACTTAAATTTCGATCTCATATGTCTAGCGATTAAACCAAACTCTATCTTCAGGCGTTCATGTAGTAAACCTTTATTTTTTGGATATTTAATTCGTGAAAATGCACTAGCCTGAGTAGAATAGTATATGGAGTACAACATATTGTAAACTCTAACGGACACTCCATCCTTCGGTATTGTTCCGAAATATTTTTTGGTAGTTTTCGATTCTTCGTTTATTTTTTCTAAAATATTCAAATATTCTCTCTTCTTGCTTATGTTTCTTTTAATTTTAGTTTGGGTGGCTCTTTTACGTCTAGTCGGTAATGCGATCACCCGAACACTCTTCCGCCTGACCGCTTTCTCCGTTTTATCGGTTATATCTTTCAAAACAGCATTTTCAGCAGTCTTGTACTTCGTCTGCTTAATCTGATCTATCCGAGCGCTCCTCCGCCTTATCGTCGATTCGGACTTGACGGGGGTGGGTGTGGGGTTTCCCTTTCTCTTCGTCTGCTCGCGAGCGCTCCGCCGCCTTATCGTCGATTCGGACTTGACGGGGGTGGGCGTGGGGTTTCCCTTTCTCTTCGTCTGCTCACGAGCGCTCCGCCGCCTTTTCAGTGATTTGGGCCTGACAGGATCGGGCGTGGGGTTTCCTGTTCCCGTCGTCCTCTCGCGTTGTTCGATCCGAGCGCTCCTCCGCATTGTTTTGAGGGAGGCCATCTGTTCTCGCATCCTTTTTCTCCCTACCACCTCCCTTGCTGTTTTCGGTTCGGACTTTTCGGGAATGATTGGAAAGGCATGAGTCGAACCACCGGATTCCATGGGTGACACCGGAACAACCGGACTCCTGTCCTCCGCCCCTGTCATGTTATTATAAAACAAAATATATTTCATAGTAACAATTAGTTTTTTTCGAATTTCGAACAAATTTGTTCGAATCCCAGAACATATAGGGCGATTTTTTCGTCCCTCGTCATGGAGAGGTTGCCTAGATTTATGTCGGTGTCTATGATTACTTTATTAGGGAAATTATCGTAAGTTTCCGTATTCAGCAACGACGAGGAAAACGTCGTGAATACGCGGTGGGAAAACTCGACGAAGTTGGTAATACCCTCGTCGCTGGGTCTAATCAGATTATCTCCCAGGGCCACGATGAGAACGTCCTCGGGTCTCATGCCCAAAAATGGGGAGAGGGGGTACTTCTCCAGTGCGGCCGCGTCGACATAGAGCTCCCCATCGATTGTCACGGGGGCGAACACAAAGGGCACCGCCGACGAGGCCGCCATGGCATCTACGATACTCAAATCCGGGTGCGTCAGGTGACTGAAGTATATGGTCCTGGCCCGGTGGAGATTGAAGGCCGATATGTGCAGGTCGATTTTCGTCATGTTGTAGAACTCTTTCATGGTCATGGAGGGATTAAACCCCATTTTCTTCATCACCAGAGTTAGAAATTTCTTCCAGTGTACTATACCCCCCCACGAGGTGGTGAGATCCACTATGTTGAATTTTGTATACTCCGTCAGGTCTTCGAAGATGACATTCTTTATGGATGGCTTCAATGACATCGCCGCAAAGAGAAAGGCGGCTATGGACCCGGCAGACGAGCCACTGACCCTATCGATGTGCTGCGCCACCCCCCGGTCGTACAGGGCGTCGCAGGCGCCCGACAGACTGTAGAATCCCATCACCCCCGGACCGAATACCACCGCGCTCGGCATATTCCTTACGAAAAGGAAATAGGAAAAAACACTCTCAATAACGCGATGGACAGGGAGTGTAAAATTGAATAGATTAAAATTGCGTTTGTGCTGTTCGGGCGTTTCAGGTATATGCTCGATATCAGTAGTGTGTTCGTTATTATTTCGACGCGATTGAATTGATTTCCCAGGACGAGGAAGGTGAACATGAGAAGAATCCCGTATACGGGAATGATTAATTCTGTCGACACGCCCGGCACGTGCAGGAGGAAAGCTGCGAGCAGGCCCGGGACGAGCACTTTCGCGGATGAAATGTCTGGTACAATCATTATAGATGTACAACATATTTATATTTCATTCCAAAATTTTTTAAAGTTCTGGCGCGACACGCCGGGAAAATAGTGATCGATGATCTTAAAAATGTTCATTTCATCCTGGGTCAGGGGAGGGTCCGTGGGGGAGTATGGGGATGTTTCCTCAGTGTTATAAATAAATTCCAACAGTCGGGAGGACGTGAACCGTCTGGAGGGTATTCCACGGGATTCCACGTATTCCTGTATCTCATCGAATGTCGTCAATACTGAATCGCCATGCTGGGTGAAGAAGTCCTCCAGCCCCCCGTCGTACAGTTCGGCGTATTCGCCCTCGTTATCCGATCCCAGTTCCTCGTCGTATTCGTAATCCACCTCGATATATTCCATACTGATCCCTATATTTCACGTGGTACCATGTCTTTAACTTTTATTCACCCTGATGGAGTCGACCTCGCGGTCTGGTCGAGTCTCGTCAAGATAAACCAGGAGGAGGTCGTATATATTCTTCTGACCACTATTTTCAAAGAAATCGCGGATGCGTTCCTTCAGGGATTTCACCGATTCTGAGGCCTTCGCCGACTTGACGTTGTGACTAACCACCACCGAATGCTTCTCTGACTTGACCGCGTCGATCTGACCGGCGGACATTGCCTGCTTGATGTAGTTGCGTAAATCCTTCTCCCTGTTTCGCAGGACCCGGGTGTCGGAACCGATCTCCTTAAGTTGGTTCTTTAGGTTTAACCACTCCTCCAAACGTTGTTTGAACTCTTCATTTAAGGACATTTTGTAATATATTCAAGTAATAATAAATTAACACAAAAATTACGCGATTAAGCGAATTTTAATGTCGTTATTCAATAAAAACTAATAGGCGGAGGGGAATTCCATTCCGCGGCGCCCGGTGTCGGCCACGATCGTGGATGTATTGAAGATGCTCACGGGCTTGCGGGGGTTGATGGGCTCCTGACGGATGCTCTGGTTGGAGTTCCTCAGCGAGCCTGAAATCGACTCGGGGTACCCAATCTGTTGCCGAGTATCGAGAAAGCTCTGTCCCTTGAGAATGTCGGTAGGCAGAAGCATGCCGCTGTCCTCCGCGGGGGCGGGGGCGAGGCTGGGTAGGAGGCTAGAGCTCACACCATTGCCAGGGAATCCCATGTCTGGCGCGGCAGCCATCCCTGAGTTCTCGATGGGGGATCCCCGGATTTGGTCACCGATGGCCTCATACCTGGATCTCGAGTAGAATACCCACCCGATAACTGCAGCCACCGCCAAGGCCACGACTGCCAGAAAAATCTTCATGTTCTTGGGGGTATTTCGCATCACTTTATAATTAAGTTATGAAAAAAAATATATCAATCCTCGAACTCGTCCTCCCCCCCACTCGAGACTTCCTCGTCATTTTCGAACAGCGATGTCGGCACCACCCTCTTGGATGCCCTCGTCCTAACCCTGCGAATCTGGACGAGATCGTAGATGGACTCGATGGAACTCTTCAGGAGCTCGATGGCGGTGAGGTCCACCGCGATCGACGTGGTGGAACCCACTTCCGGGAATGCCTCGATTTCCTGATTATCTTCGTCGAATGATCGAGAATCGGCGGTCTTCCTGACCCGGAGGATTCCCGACTGGACCGACGGCCTGTAGGCCGACTGAATTGTGAGGTCGTTTAGCTCCTTCCCAAACCAGGCCATCTTCGAACGCTTCGCCTTGTCCACGATGAGGTCGTCCACCCTGGAGAGACTCCCACATTCCGCCTTGCTGACGTCGAAGTGGATGTCGACATCGCCGACCTCCACGACCTTGATATTCCTGATAATAATGGGATCCGACAATTTGGCGGCGATACGCTTTACACCGTTTTCATCGACAACAATCTTCTTGGAGAACTTCATTTTGTAATTTGAAGATATAAATAATAAAGAAATATAACGCACCTGATTTTTTTTTACTATCAGGTATTATATATGTCGTGGACGAAGGTGTTAAGACTATTCCACAAGGTCACAGAAAATAAGATGAAAGACCACGTAGGGAAATATATTGGGGGAGGCACCTATGGGGCCGTGTATGAATGGGGGAGAGATGGCCGATACGTCATCAAATTTTTCAAGCATTACAGCGAGATGAATATGAAGGAAGTAAATATTTCCATCTACGCAGGCCTGAAGGGTTTCGGTCCCAAAATTATATACGCAAATCCAACCATGTTCCGAGACAAATCGACGAAAGATTCAAGAAACATGGTGGGCTACATGGTCATGGAACGTCTCACTTGCACACTGAGAGATATAAAGGTGAATGATATGTATGACCAGAGGGTTGAAAAAATGATTCGCACTACCGTCACACAAATGCACGACGCGGGAATTCTTCACGGAGACCTCAGTTCCAATAATGTTGGAGCTTTCATAAGGAATGGTGTGGTTCGGTGTATACGTATATTCGATTATGGAGCGAGTATCAAGATCGATCCACGCACCAGGAGGACTTTGAAGGATTGGTACTATAGGGGACTCGCGGCGGCGTGGCAAATGCAAGAAGTTCGCGCTAACATAGCTTTTGGTTACCTTAACCAGCACACCACCGAATTTAAAAACAATGAAAAGGTACCGTGGCGGGAGGCGCAATTGTTGCGTAAGCCGGAGAGGGGCGACGCCTTTTACGAAGAGTTTGTACGTGCCAAGAAAATCTCCTACAAGAAAGCACTAAATTATTCAGTTAAAGTAAAAAAAATACCAGATATTACGGATTTAAATAATGTTGGTCTGACGTTCGTCAACCGGGAGGGTCGCTTGGTCCCAATTAATCCCCGTAAATCCCCGACCAAGTCTCCGATCAAGCCCCGCGCCAAGTCTCCGATCAAGCCTCGCGCCAAGTCTCCGACCAGACCCCGCGCCAAGCCCCGCGCCAAGCCCCGCACCAAGCTTATCAAAAATCCCCTGACGGGTCGATATATCTCGAAGTCATCATCCACCTACAAAAAACTTGTCCTGCTGGGGATGGTCAAGAATAACCGGGTGGTTCCCGCCGGAATGGTGAAGGATCCCACGACCGGCAAATTCATCAAGGTGGGGGGAGGGCTCCACCGGAATCTCGTTAAACTCGGAATCATTAAGTCCAGTGGCTGAGATCCTGGGTCCACAGATCACCTGCACCCATAGTCTGTAACTCGTTCAGGGACTCATTCAATTTTTTGCACTCGGCCAGAAGCTCCGCGACCCTCTCCTCCGTGTATGAGTAGGTCGGAATCTTCCACAGGGTGTCCAGGTTGGTGAAACCCCTGGCAATCAACTCCTCATCAACGTCAGTCTTTTTGCGTCGAAACACCACGAGACTCCCGTTGACGATGCCCTCTATGAATTTCATCTTCATGGTGAGGGCCTTCAGTTCCCCCTCCATCCGAGTCACCAGGCTTGCCTTTCGAACGGAATAGAATTTCAGTCGCTCCTCGCAGTATTCCCGTAAAATGTCTAGGGTACTGTCAAACAACTTGATGCCGTCACGCCCCACCAGGTGCATGTTGGAGGTCTTCACCGACCGGGAAAGGAGGAAATCCTTCTCCGGGTCGTGGCCGGTGTAACCCCTGATCGAGAAGTCGACGGCGACGTCGGTCGACTGATTCACGTAGTCCTTTATGATCGACTTTTCCACCAGGGTGTCCAGCCTCTCCTTGAACGAGGTGGTCGCACAACCGGGTGGCAACTCTGAAATCGTAATGCTCCTGAGGCGATCGTCATACGTGTAAACACCCTTGAAAATATAGGTATTCTCGTCAGACTGCTGGGTGGTACCACCGAACCCCCTCACCCAGGGTCGCATGGGCTTCATCGGTTTTCCTTTCAGGAAACGCTTGATGTTGTCAACGATGTCCACCGGATTGTGGGGAGGAACCGACGTGGAGAACCCTGTAGCGATGCCCTCCGCCCCGTTCACCAGCACCATGGGGAGGGTGGGGTAATAGCACTCCGGTTCGATCTTGACACCGTCGTCGTCGAGGTATTTCAGACAGGGATCGTCGCGGGGATCAAATATCCGGGAGGTCTGGGGATTGAGGCACGTAAAAATGTACCTGGCGGAGGCGTGGTCCTTTCCGTTGAGAAGCCTGGACCCGAACTGACCCCCCGGAATCAACAGATTTATGTTGTTTGATCCCATGTAATCCTGTGCCATGCCAACGATCGCCTCCTGGAGGGAAACCTCCCCGTGGTGGTAGCACGTCTGCTCCGAGACGTAACCGCTCAGCTGACTCACCTTGATCTCATTCCGAAGATTTTTCTTCATGCACGCGAAAATGATTTTTCTCTGTGAGGGTTTCAGTCCGTCACGAATGTCGGGAATGCTCCTCCTGATGTCGGCGGCGCTGAACTGGATCATTTCGCGGTCGATGAAATCGGTGAGGTTCACGCTCCTAATCTTTCCGTATTCCAGGGACTGGGTGGGATTCTTGGAGAAATTGACGAGCCATTCCTTGCGTGCCTCGATGAATTTCTTGTCCTTGTCGAAGGCCTTCTTCATCGTCTCCGAATCTCCCCCCTGGTCCTGGAAGATGATTGTCAGTTTGTTGATCTTTTCGAAATACTCCTTCGCCTCCCGGGAGGTGGAGGTACCCAGCCCCTTGTAATACTTCACCGACACCTTCCGGGTGTTCCTCTCCATCCACTTCTCAAAATCCTGAATCGTGTAGAATTCAATGGACCCCCCCACCTTGACCACCGGGGTGAACATGCATTGCACGAATCCCAGGTTTATCAGCTCGGGCCAGAAATGGTAAATCATGTTGAGGATCAGCCCCCTGATGTGCTGGCCGTCCACATCCGCGTCGGCCATGATGAGGATCCTCCCGTAGCGGAGGGACTTGGTGTCCCGGTAGACCTTTCCCTGCTGAAGCCCGATGATTTTCTTGAGGTTGGTGAATTCTGCATTTTCGCTGAGACTCTTGGCGCTGGCATCGCGGACGTTTCGGGGTTTCCCCCTGAGGGGGAACACGCCGAATTTATCCCTCCCCACCACCGAAAGACCCGAGATGGCGAGGGTCTTGGCGGACAGCCCCTCCGTCAGGATCAACGTGGTCTGGTCGGACTTCAGCCCTCCCGCCCAGTTGGCGTCGTCCAGGTTGGGGATTCCGTAGATTTTCGTATTCTTCCTCCCGTCACTCCGGGAGGCCTCCCGAAATTCGTTGAGGCGCGATTGACTTTCGAGATCCTCCTTGAGAATGGTCAGACACGACTTGATCAGGGCGGGGGTCACCTGGAACCGGGATCCAAAGTCCGCAACCCTCGATGATAATTCCGTCTTGGACTGGCTGGTGAACGAGGGATTCACCAGCGTCGAATTCACGATCACGAACATCGTATTCTTGATTTGGATTTTCGGAATTTTGTACTTCTTCCCTATTTCGTCGATGATTTGATTGACGACGTGGGAGACGTGGGTGCCCCCGCTGGTGGTGTTGATTCCATTCACGAATGAAACCTGCTGGAAGCCCCCACCCAGGGAGGAGGAGGGGGCGATCAACACGTCCCACCGTTCCTGGGAGGCTGTCGCCACCCGGACCTCCTGGGTCCCCAAGAAGTAGTTTGCGTAATCCCTCAGGGATTTCACCTGAATGGGGGTCTGGTTCAGGGTGATCTTGCACTTCGGCACGATGGCGGCGGCGTCGACGGCCCTCCGGCGGAATAGATTCACCACGTCCGGTGTCAACCCGTCGGACATTTTGAATCTCGCGAAATCGGGAGAGAATTCCACCGAGATGGTGGACTTCTTCCCCGAGTACTTGGTGATCTTGGGCTTCCCCACGCACTTCATGTTGTTCTCCCACGTCTGTTTGTAATGTTTTTTGTTTTCGGAATCGTGAATTTCCACCGTGAATTCTGAGCTAAATATGTTGGTGGCCTTGGCACCGATTCCGTTCATGCCCCCCGTGATCCTCTCCTGCGAATCGTCGTAATTTGACGAGGTCAGGAGGGTGCCGAATACCAGTTCCGGCGTGATGACACCCGATTCGTGCATGACGACGGGGACGCACCCCAGATTTTCAATTTTTATTTTGTTTTTTTCGATGACGATATCTATTTTGTTGTTTTTGTTATCCATGGTGTACTGGTCCACCGCATTGACGAGGACCTCGTCGAAAATCTTGAGAATTCCCTCGGGGTACGTGATCCTCTTCTTCTCAAAAAACTGTTCACCCGAGAAGACCCACCGCTCCGATTCGTCCGGATCTACCGACCCAATATACATACCGGGTCGGGTTATCACATGATCGTGGAGGGTCTTCCTCTCATACTTGACAGTCATCTTAATACTACTGCTTCATTATACCTCGGTGCAAAAATAATTTGAGGATATTTTTTTTTCTGTGAAATTACCTTAAAATTTCCCGGAAAAAAATAAGAACGTTTAGGTGGTCTTCGCGAGGAAGAACGGATTA
>Ga0181553_10005351_pt1 | contig 10767 bp, 4 predicted proteins | sample 011ome_17_FD_133753 | JGI IMG/M metagenome (GOLD analysis project Ga0181553, IMG submission 133753) | Coastal salt marsh microbial communities from the Groves Creek Marsh, Skidaway Island, Georgia - 011502XT metaG (megahit assembly) | ecosystem: Environmental > Aquatic > Marine > Intertidal zone...
CTGGGGAAGCAATAATAAAAAGTTAATGTCAGTACCTTTTGACGAAAATCCATATTCTGCATTTGCAGCATATTTAAAAACAGACGAAGGTGTTGAAGTTTATAAATCAATAGAAAAGAAAATTTAAATAAACCACTATAGTGATAGGGTCGCTTTGGTGGCCCTTATCATTATAATATAAAACATATGATTAGCGTAGATACAGTATACCAAAGAGTATTAGCTATTTTAAATAAAGAAAATAGAGGCTATATGACGCCACAAGAATTTAATCTTATGGCTAACCAAGCTCAAGTAGAAATATTTGAACAATATTTTTATGATTTAAATCAATTTAATAGAGCTGGGGAAATAAATAATAAGTACGCTAATATTGTAAAAAATATAAAAGAAAAAATTAATCTATTTAACATAGATAATAAAACATTAGTGTATAGCATTAATTCTTTTGAACTTCCAAGTAATTTATATAGATTAGGAACAATAATATATAATTTAGAAACAGAAGTTGAAGAGGTACAGAAAAATGAACTTTTATATATAAATGCATCTTCATTAACAAAACCTACAACTCAATTTCCTATATATATAAGAACTGAAAATACTATAAAAGTTTATCCACTTACTATTACTCAATATATAAGTGCATCTTATATAAGAAAACCTTTACAAGCAAATTGGACTTACTTTGAAGTAAATAATACTCCTTTATATAATCCTTCAGCAGATGATCATCAAAATTTTGAATTACATTCTTCTGAAGAAACAACATTAGTTAATAAAATATTAACTTATGCAGGACTTTCAATAAAACAACCGGATGTAATACAAGTAGCTGACGCTAAAGATACAAAAAAAATAACTCAAGAAAAATCATAATAAATGGCACTAGCAAACGGCACACATAAAGAATACTACGAACAAAGTATTACTGGGGATTACCAATTTATATCAATGTCCGATATAGCTAATAATTTTATTGTTGCTAATATTGGTGATGATAAAATAATTAAAAGTGCTAAAAGAGCCGAGGTTATATATCATGCCCAAAGAGCAATCCAAGAGCTAAATTATGATACCCTTGGGTCAATTCAATCACAAGAAATTGAAGTTCCACCCTCTTTATCTGTAAAACTACCCCATAATTACGTAAAATATATAGAGTTATATTTTGTAAATGATTCTGGTGTAAAATATCCATTAAAAGAAAGTACCTTAAGCTTAGAACCGACGCCTGTATTACAAGATTCTGATTATAATTATTTATATGATAATAATGGTAATTTATTAACTTCTAGCGAATCTGAAAGTAGAAGACGTTTTAAAGCCAATACGACAGATGATATTTCTAATAAAGATTCAAATATAAATTTTTTAGAAGAAGGTTATGGATATAATGTTGATTATGGAAAAAGATATGGCATTAATCCAGAATATGCTACTAAAAACGGATTTTTTACTATAAATAATGATATAGGCACTATAAGCTTTAGTGGCGATTTAACAGGTAAATTAATTATAATACAATACATATCCGATGGGCTGTATGATGATAACATGGTAATACATAAATTTGCCGAAGAAGCCATGTATAAGTGTATAGCATACGGTATTGCATCTGCAAAAACAAATATACCTGAATATCAAATCAATCGATTTAAAAAAGAAAAAAGAGCCGCTATAAGACAGGCTAAACTAAGATTAGCAAAAATTAGTATTCCTGAACTTATTCAAACAATGCGAATAAAATCAAAGCAACTTAAACACTAATAAATGGCAGAATTAAAGCACACTTTTACATCCGGAAGGATGAATAAAGACTTTGATGAAAGATTACTTAAAAATGGTGAGTATAGAGATGCTCTTAATATTCAAGTTTCTTCATCGGAAGGATCTGATGTAGGTGCTATTGAAAATATTCTTGGTAATAAAAAATTGTCATTATTAAATCTTGAGAATGCAAAAACATTAGGCACTATCCCGTTTGGGTTAAAAGATAAAGTTTATTGGTTTGTTACTTCTGAAAATATAGATGGTATTTACGAATATGACCAAAAACAAAATGTCATTGTACCAATAATTATTGATACTAAAGTTACTGGACAAAAAACAATAACATCAGCAAGTGTATTATCTAATGAAGAAAATGAATTAGTATTAGATAATGTAGTTGCTGCTGAATTAAAAGAATTAACTGGTTCATTGCCAGCAAATAACAACGAAGAAATACTTATAAATAATAATTTAGATTTATCTTGTGAAGATCCATATATACAAATTTCAATACCAAAAGGATCTATACTTAGAAAAGAGCAGAATAAATATGTATTTAAAAACATAGAATACAATGGTCAAGAATACGGAAATATAAATTTAGTATTTGATTATAGTAAAGATTCTGTGTTAAATTTTTCAAAAAAAAATTTAATAACTGGTATTAATATTATTGATGGATTATTATTCTGGACTGATAACTTAAATCCGCCTAGAAAAATTAATATATCTAAATTTAAAAAGTTTTCTAATACAGTATACCCAAACACTCCTGGTATATTTAACACTCAAACAAGAGTTTACTTTGATAAAAAAGACAGCAACGGAAACATTGTAAAAGAATATAGAACTTTTACAGAAAGTGATATTAATGTTGCTAAAAAAGTACCAATGAAAGCACCGACTTTAACGCTTTCAGAAACTCTTCTTACCGGTACTTCTAAAGTCACAAAAACTACATTTAATTTTGAAAAATCTTCAACTTCAGGTGTCTCAACTCACGGGAGCAGGGCGTTATTGGTTGGCGATGATTTAACGGTAGATAAAATTTCTAATACATCTGATTTAAATTGGAGTGTTGGGGATAATATTAGCATTTTAGACTCTACAGATGAAATTGATATTACAGCTGTTGTAAAATCAATTGAAACATATACTGAATTAGAAAATAATGCTTATAAAAAATATATAAAAGCTATATTGACAGTAACATCTATATTAGGGGATATAGATAAAGATACAAATTACAATACAACCTTTACATTAATAGAAAAAGATCCTATATATGAATTAACATTTGTTAGATTTGGATATAGATGGAAATATAAAGATGGTGAATATTCATCTATTTCACCTTTTTCAGAACCCGCATTCATACCTGGTGATTTTAAATACGATGGTAAAGAAGGTTTTAATAAAGGCATGGAAAATAATTTAAGAAAAATTATTTTATCTGAATTTGAAATTGGCGACGATACTGTTGATGAAATTGAAATATTATTTAAAGAAACAAGAAATCAAAATATTTATACTTTAGAAGCTGAAAAAAGAATTGATTTTGCTTCTGAATATACTATTACTAAAAAACAAATTCATTCTGTACTTCCTAATGATCAATTATTAAGGTCATGGGATAATGTACCTAGAAAAGCTAAATCGCAAGAGGTTACAGCTAATAGAGTTATATATGGTAATTATATACAGAATTATGATATATATAATAAACCTGAATTTGATATTTATTTAAATAAAAGAAATAATGATAATAAAAAGACTATTAAGTCTAATAGAACATACCAAATAGGGGTTTCTTATATTGATGAATATAATAGGCATAGTCCTGTATTATCAAATCAAAGTGGCACATTTTTTGTTGACAAAAAGCAATCTATTTTTGAAAATCAATTTAATATAAAATTAAAAAATAATCCGCCAGCATGGGCAAAATATTTTAAGTATTATATAAAAGATACTTCAAATGAATATTATAACCTTGCTGCAGATAAATTTTATAATGATGAAGAAAATGGATTTACGTATATATCTTTTCCATCATCTGAAAGAAATAAAATTACAAATGAATCGTATTTATTATTAAAAAAGCAAGAAGGTGCTGATTTACCTGTTATTGAAGATAATAATAGATATAAAGTAATTGATATATTTAATGAAGCTCCTGATTTTGTAGCAAATAAGAAAAAACAAATATATAAGCTTTCGGATGTAAGATTTGCTAAAAATTTAAGTAATGCAGACAAAACTGCAATTGATAATAATGTTAATTTATTTATAGCAGATAGTAAATCTTCTAATTCAACTCCTGTTGAAAATAGCAGAAAAATATTATTATTATCAAGTAATTCTGGAGACACTGATGATGCTCCATATGGTATTTCGGATGATGATAAAGCTGAAATTTTACAAAATAGATATATTCAATTTCAATTTAAAAATGAAAAAAGTAAGGCTTATAAAATAAAAACTTTAAATTATAATATTAAAGGAGCTGATGATTTAGAAATTACTATAGAAGGATCATTTGATGAAGATTTTTCTTTTTTATATAATTCTGATGATACTTTAAAAGAAATTAATTCTGGGCAAAATGATGGAATTTCTATAAATATATTAGAACTTGCAAATGATAAAGGTGCTAAAGAATTTGATGGCAGGTTTTTTGTAAAAGTAAGGTCAAATTCAGTTTTATTAAATAGTCAAAATAAATCAGATATTAATAGCGATTATATTAATGTTGAAAGTTTTTTACTTGATGGTAAGCCAATACCAAACACAAATGCTAAAAGAAGAGGCAAAAATGCTCCAACCAACCCTGCATATCCACTGTTTTTAGCAAAAGGGGGGTTGACTAATAATGCTTTTACATTACCAAATGATTCTGAAAAGTATAATTTAATGCTTGAAGAGGCTTCTGTAAATCAAGACCCTAATATTATTAAAAAATTTAAAGTAGGAACAAAATTACAATTTGGTAATGATGAAACTATTTATGAAATTGGAAAAATAACAAGGCTCGAGCAAAATATTAAAAATCCAAATCAAACAGCATTAGCAATTTTAACAGGTGGGGGTTCTGCATTAATTAATGCTACTAAAGATAAAGAGTTGCAATTAATAAGAAAAGTTGCAATACAATTTATTGATAAAGATGGTAATTTTCAGCCTTTAGCCCAAAACATTTGTATACCGCAACAAGTTAATGGCTCTTTTATTTCAATGAGCATAGTGGAAAAAGATACTGAAGAAGAAATTAAATTTTCTAAAAATCCAGCTATATTTGAAACTGAACCATTAGAATCTGAAACAGATCTTGATATATATTACGAAACTGAACAGGCATTTCCAATATCTGAGCATGCAAATCCCCACAGTTTAAAATGGTATAATGCTTTTTGTTTTGCAAACGGTGTTGAATCAAATAGAATTAGAGATGATTTTAATGCAATATATATTGATATAGGTATAAAAGCATCATCAACTATTTCAGAACAAGTAAGAGAAGAGCATAAATTTAATGGCTTGATATGGTCGGGCATTGTTAATTCAAAAAATAGCATTAATAAATCTAATGAATTTAATCAAGCAAATCCAATAACAAAAGATTTATTACCTTCATATGGTAGTATACAAAAGCTTCATGCTTGGGATGACCAACTTGTAATGCTTTGTGAAGATAAGATTGTTAGAGCATATGCTGATAAAGATATTTTATATAATGCAGATGGCAATCCTAACGTAGTTGCTACTAATAGAGTTATAGGTGCTGTAAGTCCATATAATGGTGAATATGGTATTTCTAATAATCCAGAATCATTTGCTTATTATGGCTTCCGATGCTACTTTGCTGATAAAATGCGTGGCGTAATATTACGCTTATCAAAAGATGGTTTAGAAGTAATTAGTCGTTATTTAATGAGTGACTTTTTTAAAGACAGATTCTTTGATACTGGCTGTTATAATAGCAATATAAATAATGATACCATAATAGGTTCTTATGATAATTATAATAATCTTTATAATATTACTTTTGAAGGAAGAGATACTGTTTGTTTTGATGAAAATGTAACTGGGTGGGTTACAAGAAAATCATTTGTACCTGAAAATGCAATATCATTAAATAATACTTATTATACATTTTTAAATGGTGAAATGTGGCAACATGACTCTATTGATGTTCCATATAATAATTTTTATAACGAGCAATATAATTCAACTGTTGAATTAGAAATTAATGATGATCCTTCTGTTATAAAAAAATATAAAACGTTAGGATATGAAGGGAGCAAAGGCTGGACTGCTGACGTAGTTACTGACCAGCAAAAGTCTAATGACATAACATTTATAAATAAAGAAAATAAATATTTTTCTTATGTAAATGGAGAAACTAAAAATACAGATAATATTGATGTTAAAAACTTTAATTTTCAAGGTTTAGGCAAATCAAGCACAGTTTCTTCTGTTAGTGGTATTTCAAATACATCATTAACTTTTAGTGTTTCACCTTCTAATACAAATAGTTTTTATGCAAAACCTATTGTATTAACACAATCGCCTGGCACAAAATTATCTGATACTGTTGCAATAAAATTATATCCTAAAAATGATTATATTTTAGATGTAAATAAATTTAATATTAAAAATATTAATGCTGAGCAAAGTGGTAATAATATAATATTGAACTATAATCATGGCATAATTATTCAGCCAAATATTAATAAGGAAATAACTATAGAGCTTTGCAAAATTGATTTTACAACAAAAAAACAAATAACATTTAGCGGTAATTATATTTTAAAAGGCAAAAACTTTACATCAACTAAAGGTAATGGTAGTTATACTGCAATTGGCAATAGTAATGTTATTAAAAATATAACATCAAGAACAATAAAGCCAAATAGTGGATGGGAAATTACACCTGATGATATAACTATTGACAATCCTAATATTGTTGTCACAAAAACACAAAATGAAGATGGCAGTATCACTTTAACAGAAAAAATTATTTTAGGAAGAACAGATACTACAAATTTAGACTATAATATAACCATTGTACCTAAAGAACTTATACAGGACAATCCAAAATTATTATATAATATAATTGATAAATCTGATATTACTGATAATGATAATGAAAGAGAATTATCAATATATGGAGATCCAGGTACTATATTTTCTTATAAAATTAGTGATACTTCAGGCGAAATTGAAAATAATAAAAACATTACAATGCCAGATTCTGGTGTTTATGAAGACAATATTGTATTTCCAACAGGTAGCACATCTGAAACTTTTACTATAAATTTTACTGCTGGTCCAAATTCTGAAATTGACAGCGAATTTGAAAATCCAATAACTATAAATAGAAATGCAAAACAAACATATAACGTTAAGTTTTATATGCAGTTTGAGGATAATATTAGCAATGTTGTAAATATTAAAGGTACTACTGGCAATACTGTCAGATCATCATTTACACAAACAATTTCTTTGCCAACAGGTACATATTCATTATTAAAGCAACCTACTAAAAATAATTTTGTATTTAATCAGGACGCTTCAAATATTAATTTTTATAATTTAGATTTAGTTGTTGATGATGTTGCCGACACTATAACATTAACTGGTGAAATTGAAGTTGTTGAAATACAAAATAACAATACAGGCGTATTAACTTTAGATAGTGTTGTTAATGAAGAAGTAACGCTAACAATAGACTATTCAAATATAACCATAGATAGCTTATCAACCTCTAATTATTCATATATACCATCTCCAACAACTTATACTGTAACTGGTGGGAAAAATTTATTAGCTGCCCCTGAAGAAGAGTATTTGTTCACATTAACGCCTGGTGCTGGATATGAGTTTTTACCAGATTTAAATATATCTGATTTTGTTTTAGTTGATGCTTCAAATAATGATGTTTCATCAATATATTGTGAAAACGGTGAATTAGAATTATACGCTGAAAATGATACTATTAAAGTTGGTTTTAGATCTACATCTTTTAATTTACCAGACTCAACACAGACAATAACAATTAGACCAACAAAAGAAATTGCTCAATTAATTGTAATTGTTTCTGATTATAGTTTATTATATACGCCACTTGATAACGAAGACAGATTATTTACAAATAAATTAATATTAGGCATATTAGATGATAATACTAATCAAAACTTTTTATTTAGTAAAACATTTATAATAGATAGATCTGTTACTGAAAATAATGATTATACAAAAGTATTTAAAACAAGTGGTCATACAGTTAATTTATTAGACAACGAATTAACTCTTGCCACGGCAGGAACATATACAGATATTAATGGTGACTCTATAACTGTTACCGATTACATAGAGCTTAATGATAATAAAACTGAATTAACTTTAAATATATTAGCTAATATTAGTACTGTTCCAGAAAAAAAATTAGGTAGGGTTGAATTTGATTTTGCTACGGAGGAATCTTATGAATTAATTGAGATTATACCGGGAGACTGTTATACAACCGCAAGCCCTATTAATGCTAGATTATTTAATCTTGACCCATTAAATACAGATTTTGCTATTGGTGGTATTATTACTAAATATGAAAATAGCGATTTAGGTATTACGGATGGGGATCCATTATTAGTTAATACATGGAAAATGGTTGATAAGGATTATATAATTACAACAACAAAAACAAACCCATTTGAGTTAGATATTATTACTGACATTGATCGTTGTATTTATGATAGAGATGGGGATGGTATTGAAGATGATTTAGATACTTTCCCAGATGATCCTACCGAATGGAAAGATACGGACGGCGATGGTATAGGTGATAATGCGGACACAGATGACGATGATGATGGGTGGAGCGATGTTCAAGAAGAAGACTTTGGCACAGATCCTTTAGACCCTGATAGTAATCCAGGCAATGTACCTACTGATATAACGCTTTCATCAAATACAATATTAGAAAACAAACCAATTAATACTTTGATTGGCTATTTATCTACAACAGATGCCGATGCTGGCGATGTACACACTTATAAACTAATATCTGGCGCCGGCGATACAAATAATTCAAGTTTTACTATTTCAGGTAATCAATTATTATCTAATGAATCTTTTGATTATGAAACCAAAAATATTTATTCTATAAGAGTTCAATCTTCAGACACGTATCATTCTTTTTCTAAGCAATTTAATATTTATGTGCAAGATGTACTTGAAATAGTTGATACGGATGGAGATGGAGTACAAGATGCTTTAGATATTGACATAAATGATCCTAATGTAAATTCAGCAAGTCAATTTAGTTTTGATTTAGATGCATATAGCGATGATGCTTGTGCGGTATTGCGTTCAACTAGTCCAAGATTAAAAGAATTTTCAAGAGAGGCCGCAAGTGGTTGGGTTGTTCCTGAAATGGGTATTAAGCCAAGTAATATTAATTTAGCTGACATCACATGGAAAGCTTCTACAAATGTTTCTTGGATAACAATTTCTAATATTTCAGGAGAAGCCGTTGAGGACCATGATGATGGTAAAAACCTAACAAACGGTGATGTAATTAATTTTACTGTATCTGAATTAATAGAAGGAAATGGTGATAGACAGGGTAATATATATGTTGATTTTTATTATAAAAATGCATTTTTACAACAATTAAATCAAAGAATTGATCAAGAAGATGAAGAATGTCAATTAACTAAATTACAATCTGGTGAAGAAATTCCAGTTGATGCTGCTGCGGATCAACCAAATTTACCTTGTAGTACTGGAGTTAAAACATATACCGGCGGAAATGATTTTCCACAAAAATTAGAATTTAATTTAGGTAGTTCATTAGGAGCAGTTCCCGTATACTTTAATCCTAAGGGTATTCCAGATAGAATGGTTATAGTACATAACGAAAAAATAGTATTAGACACAGGTTATGTTACTTGGAATGGTGATGGATATAAACAAGCAGATATTGATCAAGCTTTAAGTTCTAGAGGAATTCAATCATCGCCAGTTAAAAGTATAACTACGGTAACAGGATCTACTAATGGACCAATTGGAACATCTAGTATATTAGGTACTTATTATGGTTATACTTGGACAAAAACAAGCACAGCAAGCTCTGTGCAGGTTTATATATATGCTCCTCTTTCAGGAACACAATGGGAAATGGCAATGAATTGCCCAGGAGAAGATTTAATATTAACATTTGGTACTGGCGGACAAAGTGGTTAAAAAATAAATTATGGCAGATATAACAATAACATTTGAAAATAAATTAAATCAATCATTACAAATTGGTGATATGATTTATTTTGAAAATAACGGTTCAGTTGCTGAGTTGGGTCTATGTACTGATATTTCAACAGATAGATTATCTATAACAGCTGATATACCTGATACTAATATAAGGCCAGAGGCTAATAGCTTTTTTATGTTTGGTAAAAATAATGTAATAAATACTAGTGGGTTAATTGGTTATCATGCAACCGTTAAGTTAGAAAATAATTCAACTGAATTTGCAGAATTATATGCTGTAAACTCTGAAGTAAATATAAGTAGTAATTAAAATATAATACTATGCCCGATCCAAAAATACCAAATTTAGTAGGAAAAGGAAATCCTGCTAATTTTTCAAATTTTACAAATACAAGTTTTAATACAAATATTGCTCCTCAAGCTGTGGGAAGTTTAAGCAATGGTATGAATAATACATTTACATCAACATCACCTACAAAAACAATTGCCCCCCCTCCTAGTAAGTTAGGACAAAAAATTAAAAGCACTGCTCAAAATGACGCAGGAGCATTTGGACAAATAGCTGAAGGATTGGCTGGTATTGCAGGTGGTATTATAGGCGGTAGAGCTAGAAGACAAGAGCAAAGAGAAGCTCGTGCTGAATTGCAAAGACAAAGACAAGCTTATGAAACATTTGAGTTTAAAGATCCCGCTGCTCAAATGACAAATCCATATGAGGATTTA
>Ga0181553_10005356_pt1 | contig 10763 bp, 10 predicted proteins | sample 011ome_17_FD_133753 | JGI IMG/M metagenome (GOLD analysis project Ga0181553, IMG submission 133753) | Coastal salt marsh microbial communities from the Groves Creek Marsh, Skidaway Island, Georgia - 011502XT metaG (megahit assembly) | ecosystem: Environmental > Aquatic > Marine > Intertidal...
AGCTTATAGAGATAAAGAATTTTTTGGAACAGTCTCTAAAATAGAGCCTAAAGCTAGAATTGAACAAAACGTTACAACTTTTCCAGTTCTAATAGATATTGATAATGATGAAAATCTTCTTCTACTTGGAATGAATACTGATGTAGTAATTGATGTTTTAAACAAAGATGTTGCATTAAGTACGCCGTCAATGTCTTTAAGAACTCGTAAAGATATATATTCAGCTGCGTCTATTATAAATATTCCTAAAGATAGGATTGATACATTTCTTGAAGATAAGATTGAGGGTGAAAACTTTAATAAATTTATAGTAATTAAAGATTCAAATAAAGGACCATTACTTACATGGGTTGAGATAGGTGTATCTGATCTAGCAAATGTTGAAATTCTAGATGGCCTTAATCAAGGTGATGTTATTTACATCATGCCGAGCAAAAGTCTTTTTGATTATCAAAAAAGATTTAAAGAGCGTGTTAATGCTTCATTTAGTTTCGGATAATAACAAATGGAAAAGTATTTAAATTTTTTTAAATCTTTTAGATCAAATGTAGCTTTATTCAATGATGCTTTGAGTTCAGCCTCTTCTTCAATTAGATCAAACAAAATAAGATCATTCTTAACTGCGCTAGCTATTATTATAGGTACCGCAGCAGTAATTTCTATTATTGGATTGGGTTCTAGCGCATCAAAATCTCTTGATGAAAGAATAGACGATCTTGGTGGAAGAACTTTGTATGTTGGTCCAAGTCAAAGACGAAGTGGTGCAGTAACACAGGGATTAAATCCTTTAGTTCTAAAAGATGCTGAAGCGTTGTCAAAAGATAATGAGCATAGCTGGAAGATATCACCAACAATGACTGGCAATAGGCAGATTAAATATAACTCAGCAAATATTAGCGGAAGAGTTGGTGGTTATCTGCCGATTCATTTTAACGTTAGAGGATATGATTTAGAGTTTGGACGTTTTTTTAATGAGGAAGATAATTTAGCAAGAAGAAAGGTTGTTGTTGTTGGGTCAAAAATACCTCAAGAGCTCAGAACAAGCGCTACAGCACTTTTAAATAAAGAAATTACTATTGGCGGAGTTTCGTACAAAGTTGTAGGTGTATTAAAAGAGGAAGGTTCTACAGGATGGCAAAATCCTGATGAAGAGTTATATGTTCCAATTCTAACAGCTGCTCAAAGAATTTTTGGTCGAGTAAGAGTTGATTCTATCAATGTTGGTGTAGCAAATGATGCTAATATTGAGCAAGTAATGATGTCTATTGAACGTATATTGAGACAACAACACGATATAGGCCCAGGACAAGATAATGATTTTAGAATTGCAGACTATAGTCAGTATTCTGATCTGAGAAGGGATGCTACAAATATTTTTACATTTCTAATAGCTGGAATTGCCGCAATTAGCCTTGTTGTTGGCGGTATAGGAGTGATGAATATAATGCTTGTTTCTGTTACAGAGCGAACAAGGGAAATTGGTCTTCGTAAAGCATTAGGGGCTTCTAAAAGTATAATTATGCTCCAATTTATTGTTGAGGCTATTTTGTTGTGTGGTATTGGAGGCATTATCGGTGTTTTTATAGGGGTTTTATTGTTAATAGGATTAACCTCTCTTTTTAATTGGCCATTTGAAATGCCATTTATTGCAATAATTGGCTCTATATCTTTTTCAGCACTTGTTGGCTTATTTTTTGGAATATGGCCTGCGAATAAGGCAGCTAAGCTAGATCCTGTTATTGCTCTAAGGTATGAGTAAGTTAAAAGTTGTTCAGCTATTACCTGAATTAAATATTGGCGGTGTAGAGAGAGGCACAAAGGACTTTTCTGAGGCTCTTGTGCAAAGAGGTCACAAATCTATTGTTATATCTAATGGTGGCTTATTTGAGAAGGATATTATTACCGCAGGCGGTTTACATATAAAGCTTCCAATTCATAAAAAAAACCCCTTTTCTCTGTTACAGGCAAAAGAGCTGGTTAAAATCTATAAAGAGCACAAGCCTGATATTGTTCATGTTAGGTCTAGAATGCCTGCATGGATTAACTACCATGCTTTTAAGAAATTAGATAAAAAACCCATTCTTGTTTCTACTTTTCATGGTTTATATAGCACACCTATATATAGCAAAGTTATGGCAAAAGTTGATCATACTATTGCTATAAGTAAAACAGTAAAAGACTACATTAAAGGCACATATAATGTTGACGATAAGAACATCACTGTGATACCAAGAGGTTGTGACCCAATATTATTTAATAAAACTAAACCTAATATCAGCTGGTTAGATAAATGGTATGCAGAATTTCCTCAAACTAAAAATAAAATCATATTAACCCTTCCAACAAGAATTTCTCAATGGAAGGGTGTTGATAGTTTTATCGATTTAATAGCAAGTATTAATGATGATGCTTTCCATGCTTTGGTTGTTGGACCAACCTCAAAGAAAAAAGAAAAATATTTAAATGATTTGCAAACCAAAATTAAAGATAAAGGCTTAGGCTCTTTAATTACTTTCACAGGATCTAGAAGCGACATAAGTAATATATATAAGATTTCTGATATTGTTTATAACTTATCTATAAAACCTGAGCCTTTTGGTAGAACTACAATCGAGGCAATTGCTAGTGGCTCTAAGGTTATGGGTTGGAATCATGGCGGTACAAAAGAGATTCTTGAAGAGCTTTATCCTGATGGTTTGGTTGAATTGAATGACATAGCTCAATTAAAAAAACAAACATTGATTATTTCTAAAGAGAACTTCTCAAAACCAAAGGAAAATACATTTTTATCCTCCAAACTAATAGATTCAACTATTCAGCTTTATCAAGATTTAATTAAAGCTTCTTCGTAGGCTTTTAATATTTTTTTTGATTGGCTTTCCAGAGAAAATTCTTCTGATACGTATTCAAATATTGAAGATTGATCAAAAAGATGCATTTTGTTTACATATTTAAGCACTAGCTCTCTTAATGAGCTTTGATTGCCTGGCTTAGCTAAAAATTCTTTAGGCAATATCTTATTCATATGACCAACGTCTGTAGAAATTACAGGTACTTTCATATAAAGCGCCTCTAGAGCAACACGTGGCCCACCTTCACGAAGCGACGAAACTATCAAAACCGATGCTTGTTTATAGTAATTAACTAAATCAATTGGCGGAACTTGATCAACGATTTTGATTTTATCGCCTAATGTTAAATTTTCTATTAATTGATTGAGCGAGTCTTTTTCGGTACCAGAGCCAATAATTAATAACTTAGAATCAACACCTTCCCATGATTTTATTAATTGATCAAAGCCCTTAACCTTTTCCAATCTTCCAATAGCTATTGCGAATTTTGGTTTGCTACTGTCAGTTATAGATAGTTCTTTATATGCGGGATTCCACCAATTATTAATTACAAATGCTTTATTATTTATAGACTCAATGGTTTTATCACTTACACCAATAATAATATCCGCATACTCATATATATTTGTTTTACTTTTTATTCCATGAATTGTGCATGCATATTTTGCATTTAATCTAGATTTTATAATCTTTATTATTTGAGCTGTTTTAGAACCATGCGTATGAATGATGTGCGGATTAAGATTTTTGATTATTTTAAATAATTTATAAATATTAAACAGGGATCTTCTACCAAAATTATTTATGCTTATTATGTTTAGGTTTTGATTGAATTGATGCGCAATTCCATTGGTTGTAATTATATGCACTTCATTGCTTTCCATTTGCTGAAGTGCAAGTTCATTCACGTGTTGTTCAATCCCTGCAAAATCATTGCTCATCACCAGATGTAAAATAATCATAATTAATTAATACTCTTTAATATTGAGTATGATAATTTTTCAACCTCTCTTAATACATCAAAATATTTATTTTGTTTTTCCAGTTTATGAGTTGTAAGTCCCTCACTTAAATTTGATATCGACATATAACCAACTCTTTTATCTTTTTTGAGAGCGTTAATATTCATGACAATTTTATTATTCTTTTTTGATGGCATATTTAAAAGTATAGTTTCACCTCTTGATGACAAACACTCATATACCATATTTACACTGTCTGGAGTGACAATTTTCATAGAAGCTTCTTTAATATAATTTTTAAATAAATCTAAACTCTTTGAATCATCAACATCAATAAAATATAAATTTTTATAATCTTCTGTCAGTTTAGATAATTGAATATTCATCTCTTCTGGAGTTCTTCTTGAGTTAAAGATATGCCAATTAATATTGGGGTAGAGAGAGACAATGTGATTGATTTGATTCACTAATGAATCGATATCAAAATGAAAATGCTTATTATTGCCACCTATCGCTATCATGGAGACATCAGGTTTAGTATCTATATCAAAAACATATGATAAAGACCCCTCAAAAGTAATTTTTTTATTGCTATCAATCTTTTTATGATTGTCGTGAACAGGAATACAAATATGATCAAATCTGCTTCTTAAAAAATAATTTGGACAAAGAATAGATACAATTTTTGTAGTCCTATAAATTATTGCCAAATTAGCCATTCTGATAAATGACTTGTTTCCTGCTCCAATTATAAGGTCGAAGTTTTGCTCTTTTAAGTTTGCTTTATCGGTCTGAATGAACCCAAATGATAGAAATTCAATAATCTCTAAAATAAAAGATTTAGTTACATTTTCAGTAATTATAGTGTCTACATCTTTTGAGATTTCACTAAGAAGGGCTTCAACCTGCTTCTCATGGCCAAGCTTTCCATCTTTTACCCATAAAATTTTCATAACTCATTATAACTTTATATTTGACACCTAATACAGGTATCAGATAATAGCCGAATGGCAGACTACAAATCTATTTTTTTGTCCGATATTCACTTAGGTTCAAAGGGTTGCCAATCTTCATATTTAAATAATTTTTTAAGAAATCATTCTTGTGAAAATTTATTTTTAGTTGGTGACATCATAGATTGTTGGAGACTGAAATCTAAACTGTATTGGCCACAATCCCATAGTGATGTTTTTAATAACTTTCTTAACAAATCAAAAGAGGGCACGAAGGTTTTCTATATTACGGGCAATCATGATGATTTTCTAAGGCTTTACCAACCGCTAGAACTAGGAAATATAGAACTAAAAGAAGAGCATGCATACGAAACAGTAAATGGAAAAAATTTTTTAATAATTCACGGAGATCAGTTTGATGTTGTAACAAGGTTTGGTAAAAAGCTATCAATTCTTGGGGACAAAATTTATACACTTCTTTTATCTATAAATAAGATTCTAAATTTCTTCAGATCTCGTCTTGGTTTTGGTTATTGGTCTCTTGCAAAATATCTTAAGGATAAGGCAAAGAAAACTGTAAACAGAATGTCGGATTATGAAGAATCACTTTCAACTGAATGCAAAAGAAGGAATTTTGATGGGATTGTATGTGGTCATATTCATAAGGCAGAGATTACTAAGATAAATGGTATTGATTATCATAATTGTGGTGACTGGGTTGAGTCTTGCACTGCACTCATAGAGACAAATGAAGGCCATTTTAAAATTATTGATTGGGGAGCTGTTGAAAAAGCAGATACCAAACTTCTTTCTATAAAATAATTTTATTAATGCATGATGATAAAAATAATACTGCCCTAACCTTGATATCGCAGTATGGTGATGAAGCAGAAGCAATAGCGATGTTAAGAGCTGCAGAATATGCTGCAGCATTTGATACAGATAGTTGGATCTATTGGGAGCAGGTCATTTTAGAAATTCAAAAACTTAATCTAAACCCATCACTAGATGGATAAGATTCACTAAAAAGATATAATCACTATCAATATGTCTGTGAAATCTCAAATAGAGGAATTGTGCACAAAAGCTTTGAGTTTTGATTTCATGAGTATAGAGAATGAAAGCCATCTTCACTCTTCATCTCAGAATGCTGAAAGTCACTTTAAACTTATTCTTGTATCTAATGATTTTTTAAATATGAGTTTAATCAAAAGACATAAGCACGTTTATAAAATCTTAAATGAAATAATGCCAAAAATTCATGCGCTCGCCATACATGCATTTACCGAAGAAGAATTTAAAAACAATACCGTAAATACAAACTCACCAGATTGTGTAAATAAAAATGGATAAATACCTTAAATTTATAATCTCTTCATCGAAGCTTGTTATTCTTGGTTTGCTAGTTTTATTGGCTATTAGCTCAAATGGAATTAATAACTTTAAACTTGATGCCTCTTCAGATGCATTGGTGATTGAAGGGGATGCCTCGCTTAAAAAATTTAGAGAGGCTGAAAAAGAGTTTGGAGGGTCTGATTTTCTTATAGTTGTTATTGAGCCTCATGATGAGATTTTTTCTAATACAACAATTGAGACAATAAAATCTTTGGAGTTAGAGATTGAGAATATTAAAGGTATAGAATCAGTACTATCTCTAGTTGACGCTCCTGTTTTTTTTCAACCAAAAGTTCCGTTGGTTGAAGTTTCAGATAATTTAAAAGATCTAGATGATCCAAGTATCGATCTCGCATTAGCTAAAGATGAGTTTCTTGATAATCCAATATATAGAGACCTAATCATTAGTGCAGATGGTAAAACAACAGCAATGCAAGTAAATCTTTTATCTAATGATTTATATGATACCTATATTCAAGAGAGGTATGACCTTCTTGATAAAAAGGACACTACTGGATTAGATGAATTAAATAAAAAAATATCAGATCTTAATGATGAAATATCACAAAGTAATGCCTTAATAATTGAAGAAATTAGGAGAGTGTTAAGTGAGTATTCTCATATGGGCAGCCTTTATTTAGGCGGCCCATCAATGATTGCTACAGATATGATGACTTTTATTAAAGATGATTTGGTTGTTTTTGGTGTGGGTGTGGCTCTTGTATTTGCAATAATGCTCTATCTATTTTTTGGAAACATCTGGTTTGTTTTACTGCCCCTAATAAATTCTTTTTTCGCAACATATATCACTGCTGCATTTTTAGGAGCTATGGACTGGAAAATCAGTGTTGTTTCATCTAATTTTATAGCTCTCCTGCTTATATTAACTATATCTTTAACAGTTCATGTGCTGGTTAAGTTTAATGAATTAAAAGAAGAGTTTAAAGATAGGACAGATAGACTTAAATATGCTATCAAGCAAATTATAGTTCCTTGCTTTTTTGCAGCTTTTACAACAGGTATAGCTTTTATATCATTGCTTGTTGGTGAATTAAAGCCTGTTATTGAGTTTGGAAAAATGATGTCAGTTGGAATTTTAATAGCTTTTGTTTGTACTTTTACTTTTATACCTGCGGCACTATCGTTAATCAAAAACACTAACACTAAAGATGTTTTAAAGCTTCATAGAGTTACTTCAATTCTTTATAAGTATACTGTTAAAAATACAAAGTTAATTTTTCTTATATCCTTCATAAGTATTTTTGTATTTATACACGGCGCATTTAAGCTTGAAGTTGAAAATAAGTTTATTGATTATTTTGATGATACAACTGAAATATATCAGGGCATGCTTAAAATAGACAAAGACCTTGGAGGTACTGCCACCTTAGATATTATTATTAAAGAACCAAAAGAGGAATTGATAATAAATAATAGCGTTGATGATGATATCTTTCTTGATGATTTATTTGAAGATGAAAATTCTGAAGCCTCAGGCTATTGGTGGAATATTTATAGCCTATCAAAACTTGAAGCAATACATGATTACCTAGATGAGAAAGATGAAATTGGTAAAGTTTTAAGTGTTGCAAGTGGTTTAAAGTTAGCTAGAAAAATAAATGATGATCAAGATTTAAATGACCTCGAGCTTGCGTTGCTAAGATCTGTTTTACCAGAAGATATAAAAGATACTTTATTGTATTCATATATCAATGAGGATGATTCGGTAGTAAGAATTTCAACTAGAGTTGTTGAGACTTCAGATGGACTGAATAGAAATAAACTAATTGCTGAAATTAAAAATGATTTAAAAAATAATTTTAAATTAGACGATGAGCAAATAACTATTACAGGACTAGCTGTTTTATATAACAACATGTTGCAGTCATTATTTAGCGCTCAAATAGGTTCTATTCTTATTGTTTTTTCTGTGATTGGATTAATGTTTTTAGCTATTTTTAAAACTTTTAGAGCAATGATCATTGGATTAATTCCAAATATCTTTGTTGCTATGTCTGTATTAGGTGTTCTTGGTTTATTAGGCCTACCTCTAGATATTATGACTATAACAGTAGCTGCAATTAGTGTTGGTATGGCTGTAGATAACACCATTCATTACATGTACCGATACAAAAAAGAAGTTAAAAATACTAAGGATGCACTCACTGCAATTAACTTTACCCATATAAATGTAGGTAGGGCACTTTTCTATACAGCAGCCACAGTATCAATTGGTTTTTCAATTTTAAGTTTTTCAAATTTCTTTCCAACAGTCTTATTTGGTTTATTTACAAGCATGGCTTTAATAATTTCATTTGTATCATCTTTAACTTTACTGCCTAATCTATTGGTCAAATCAAAGCTTTTCCAATAATATCTATATATGGGGCCATTAAAGGGAATAAAGATAATTGAATTTGCTGGGATTGGGCCAGGGCCGTTCTGTGGCATGGCACTTGCTGATCTGGGTGCAGATGTAATAACTGTCAATAGAGCTACTGAAAAAGGTCGTCATAACAAATATGATATTCATAATCGATCAAAGAAGACTCTTACTGCTGATCTCAAAAACCAGCAAACAAAAGATGAAATTATTAAACTTATAACCAAATGTGATGGTTTGATTGAGGGATTTAGACCTGGGGTAATGGAGTCATTAGGGCTAGGTCCAGACATTTGCTTACAGATAAATCCAAGTTTGGTTTATGGAAGAATGACAGGCTGGGGTCAAGATGGGCCACTTTCAAAAACCGCTGGCCATGATATTAACTATATAGCTTTAACAGGAGCATTAAATGCTATGGGTAGGAAAGAATCATCACCCAACCCTCCATTAAATCTCATTGGTGATTACGGTGGGGGCGGAATGCACTTAGCGCTTGGCATGGTTTCTGCACTTATTCACCAGTTAAAAACTGGCGAGGGTCAGGTTGTTGATTCAGCTATGATAGATGGAACATCAATGTTGATGAGTTTTTTCTATTCTTTTGAGCAAATGAACTTATGGGAAGATAAAAGAGACTCAAATTTTCTTGATGGGGCTGCCCATTTTTATGACACTTATAGATGTGCTGATAATAAATTTCTTGCAATCGGCTCAATAGAACCAGAATTTTATTCAATCTTATTAGAGAGATTAGATATAAAAGATGAAATTTTCCAAAATCAACTAGATAAAGAATTATGGCCAAAACTAAAAAAGAAAATAGCTGAAGTAATCATTCTTAAAGATCGAGATGAGTGGGAAAAAATATTTGAAAATACAGATGGATGTGTGACCCCAGTTCTTTCAATTTCAGAAGCACCAAAGCATCAACATAATGTTAATCGAAATACATTCATAACATTCGATGATGTGATGCAGCCAAGTCCTTCACCTCGTTTTTCAAAAACGAAACTCAATATTAAACATAACGCAAACGAAAAGGGATTTGATAATAACTCAATTATAGAAGAATTCGATCTTGACCCAGATGCTTTTAACTAAAAAAATTTATTGAATTCTTGTAAGTTCTAGAAATAATTTCATCTAAAGGGACATTCATCAGCAAAGATATTTCATTTGCAATGTGAGGCAGGTGTTTAGGCTCGTTTCTATTATTTTTTGTATTTAGGTTTCTTGGAATGAGATAAGGGCAATCAGTTTCAATCATTAGTTTATCTAAGGGAATATTTTTAATTGATGATCTGAGGTCCTTATTTCTTCTTTCATCACAAATCCATCCAGTCAAACCAATAAAAAAACCTATTTCAAGGTATGCATCTAATTCATCTTGAGTGCCTGTAAAACAATGCACAACACATGGCGGGAGGTCTCCAGTATAATTTTTTAATACTTTTATGAAATCTTCATGAGATTCTCTTTGGTGTAAGAAAAGAGGCTTGTTAAATTTAATAGCTAATTTAATTTGCTCATTAAATGCATACATTTGTTCTTCATATGATGAAATATTTCTAAAAAAATCTAACCCTGTTTCTCCTATGGAGTTTGGATCAATATTTTTAATATGTTTATCCATGACAAGGGCTGATTCATCATTAAAAGTTTTTGCATGATGCGGATGAACACCAAGTGTTATAAAACAATTTTCTGGGTATCTCTGTTTAATTTTTTGGATTTTTTCTGTGTCACCCAGTTCAGCTGATACAACAAGAAACTTCTCTACATTATTCTCAATAGCATTTGAGATTACATCATCCAGATCAGAATTAAATCTTTCGCTTGTAAAATTGCATGCAATATCAAAGAGCTTAGTCATTATTTTTATTATGATTGTATATATATTTAATTATGAACTAAAATCATCAAACATGAATCAATTTGAAAAATTTCAATCTGCAATTTCAATTACTAAAATCAAAGATAATTTTTATAAGATCATTCCGGACAGAGACTATTTTGTGGGTAATACACCTCATGGAGGGTATTTAAATGCTGTAATGGGTAAGGCTTTGCTTTCATCTATGCCTCATAAAAATATTATAAGCTCATCTACACAATATTTAGACAGAACCGAATCAACTGATACCTTCTTAGAAGTTGAGTTATTGAGAGCCAGCAGGGGAAGTTCGGCGGGCTTAGTGAAATTAATACAAAACAA
>Ga0181553_10005357_pt1 | contig 10761 bp, 13 predicted proteins | sample 011ome_17_FD_133753 | JGI IMG/M metagenome (GOLD analysis project Ga0181553, IMG submission 133753) | Coastal salt marsh microbial communities from the Groves Creek Marsh, Skidaway Island, Georgia - 011502XT metaG (megahit assembly) | ecosystem: Environmental > Aquatic > Marine > Intertidal...
ATGATTTAATTTCTTCTTGATCTTTGTATAAATTTAAATATTCACCCACACCCATAGATTCTAAAATATATTTTACTTCTGCTTTGTAATTATTCATTATATACTATACAATATTTTATTTTTGAGAAAAAACCTTATCATCAGGAAAGAATTTGAACACCGTTCACCGTATATTCTAATGTGGTTTTATGTTTTAAGAATAAGAACACAGCCATAGGGTTATCTTCCGTAATATTACTTTCAAGCGATACCCCGAATTGTTGCTGGGAGAAATCACCCTTACCCTGACCGAACTGGGAATATCTTACACCAACCCCGAATAATGGCCCGCCGTCCGGTTGAGATTTGTAAGCATTAGCCGCTCCCGTATTTGTCATAATATAATTACGATTTAGATTACTCGGGCCTAAAGAAGTTCTATCTTGGAAACTTTCAGGAATAATACTCTCTGCAAACTGACGAGCTAATTGTGGATCTGCCGTAGTAAAAGAATCACCCGCCGTCGTATCAGTATTACCAGCAATATCCGCATTTGTAGTTACATCAAAATCCATAGGATATTTCTGACCGCCTTTGAGAAAAGCAATACGAGTAAAATGTGCTAGTGTTCCACCCGCTTCATTTGCCGTTGGATAGGTAGTCGCAAGTCCGTTCTCTGTTAGAGTATTAAGATTTTTAGCAGGGCAGAAAGTCATGAAGGCAGATTGAAGAGCACGTAGACCGAGTGAATATTGTATCTGTGCGTTGCCCGTGTTAATAGACGTATAGAGAGACGTAATGGACTGGAAATTCATAGCACCTTCGGTTTGAGCCGCAAGGGCAGCCATCTCTGATGGGGGAATATCACCTACTTCACATGAAAGGGTTAAATCGCTTAACTGATAATGGGCTTCACTTACATCTGTTAAATCACCATTACGAGAATATAGACAATTACTATCAGGGGATAAATGAATTTCAATTTGTACTCCACCAAAAGCAGTCGGCATAAGATTAATAAGATTACCGGACTGCATAAAACCACTTGGGAGATGTGCGGAGAAATCTTTTTTAATATCAAGACCACCAGCAACATCTCCATTAGCAACTACATTTACAAACATAGATTCTTCATTAGGCATAATGAGTGCCGTTTCGGACATATGCCCTAGTAAATCTTGTTTAGAACTGGTACAACCCAAATAACTCTGTAAATATTTATTGTAAAATCTTATGTGTTCGCATACTTGTTTTGAGCGGTTATGTCTAATAATTAATTGATCCATTACACCATAAATACCTAACCGATTATCCATAGTAATTGCTGGGTCATCATCAGCATATACAGGAGTAGGTGGACTTTGATTATCAGAGAATACTTGAAGTTTACCATTAATTCTGATAGAACGGGGATTAAGAATACCATTCTGCGATTGAATTGTAAAACTCAATACAGGAAAACCATTTTTGAAACTAACTTTACCATCGGAAGGGATATTATCCGGCCTTATTTCTAAATATCGTGAAGTCATTTTATATTATATAAAATATAAAATAATAAAAGAAAAAATAAATAAAGTTTTTTAAATTTTTATTAATGATGAACTTCAGCCATACCACCACGAATACGGACACGTCTTACATGGAATACAAATGTATTAAACATCTTGGGCTTGGTAGGTGGGGTAGATTCACTATAATCAAGAATTAGTGATAAATCTTTACCACGTAGATCCATAGCACCATCAGAACTTCCACCAAATCCACGTGTAATTACAAAGTTATCCATATATTTAGCAAGAGATTTTGCTGGGATTTTGGAACTTGATAATCCTTTCTCTAACTCGAAGATATGGAATGCGTCTATAGATTCACGTGTCGCAATTTTTTTAGTAGATACTGGACGACTTGGAACAAGTTTGCCGTCTATCTGCATTTGATAACTAGATAAGAAATCACAGCAACCACTTAATCCCGGACGGGCAGAGCGGAGTTGAGTATCCATTTCATCTTGCGTTACTTGATAGGAAGTATCAGAAGACATTAAATCACCATTTTTATAAACACTAGAATCGGTTGGAATACATACAACAGATTTAGCCTTTTGGTTATTTGCGTGAATTAGGAAGGTTGCTTGACGTTCACTTGCTAACATACTATTTTTATAGTTGGTTGCAGAATATATATCAAACTCAATAAATTTACCGGCCCGAGCCTTCGCCATCATACGAGCTTCATACGAAGCATCAAACTCTATCTGATGGGCGATAAACTGGAAATCACTAATCGTATAACTTAATGGAACACCAGCAGCAGATACAACATCACTACCAAGTAATTCAGCAGATACAAGGGAGAAGGTTTGGTCTATTTCTAAACCACCACCACCACCGCCATTATTAGCTACACCGGGAGCAATAGTTATTTTAATACCATCAGCACCCGCATCTTCTATTGCAGAAATTACCATAGCCGCCGACATATCTGAAACATCTGTTCCTACTACGTGGGCTGCGGAATCTGTTTTTTGGAATAATACGGTTTCCCCAACCACAAACGGCACATCACCAATAGTTCTCATAGAATTTTCTTTTTGTAAATGGAAAAATGTTACAACTGTCGCATCAACAGCCCAATCGTCCGCAGCTGTTCCATCAAGAGATCTGAACTTGGGACATAGGGGAGTACGGCGACTACGAACAACACTATCTAATTGTTTTACAATTCTCGGGGCAGGCATTAAATCCAGTTCTACATATAGACCATTAGTCATCACATTAGGGAAGATAGCACCCGAAAAAACACCGGACATTTTAAGGGGGACACAACATTTAACAGTATTGTTTTGAACGTCAGGATCATAAATATCGGTAAGAGCTCCCGCACCAGTATAATATTTGAACCACGGATTAGTTACAACATTCGCATATTCAGATTGAGATGTTCCTTGAGTTCCCTTACATCTTTCAGAATAAGCAACTCCACCCTGTTCTAATGCAACTAAACTACGACTAGATGTATCACTATTATAATCATGGTCTAGTGCTACAAGTTGATTATATTCATTAATTTCTTCAATTAAATTACCACGTGAACCATCATAGATGCGAAGATTACGGACAATCATTCCCGCTCCGGCGGGGTCAAGTTGAAGACGTGTAGAAATATTAGCAGGTTGATTAATCTTCATATTGAATTGAAGGTATGAATCTTTACCCGAAAGAAATTTAACACTTGGGGGAATAAATAGATTAATCTGTCTCTGCGTATTACCGACTTCATAATTCAGTCCATTTTCCGCCGTGATAGATACTTGGGTTTCACCAATAGGCTCAACATTCGAACTAGTCCAATAACTCATTTTATAATAATATAAAATATAATAAAAAAAGATACAAAATAAAAAAAAAAGTTATATATATAAACAAGTAAAATGAAGTTTGGTAAAATGGAAGATTTTACCATAGATCAATTCGCCGGATCTATGGCGTTAATTTTAGGAAGTGTCGCATCTTTATTATTAGTTATATGGAAGTCTAGATGTGAATGTGATATGAATTGTTGTTATATTTGGAGATGTCACCGTAAACCACCACCCGATCCGGATAGCGATGAAGAAAAAGCAGAAACACCAAAACCACAAAATAATAATAATGAAGAACAAATTGTTCCACAAAATAATAATCCTTAAATTTATTAAATTTAAAAATTTGAAAAAAAAAATATATGATTATAATATAAATGAGTAAATTGTTATCTTCTCCGTGGCCTACTATTTGGTTAGATGAAGTCAATAAAAATGGTTGTGAATGGGAAGAACATGAATGGGACGATGATGAAGTACAAGAAACTATAAATTCTGTTCTATTTGATAAATATATATGGGGACGTGATGATATGAAAGAATTAGCTGATAAATTTGAAGAATTATGTGATGGTAGTTTATCATGGAAAGAAGTAGAAGATAAACTTGAAGAATTGGTTAAATCGGAGTAATTTTACCCATTTCACATAATTTCTTATATTTATCAGGATATTTAGATTCTAATACATCAAGTTTATTCACTCTCTTATAATAATAATATTGATTAATTAATTTATTCTTTTCTTGATTATTTTGATAATATTCTTTTTTCTTATCTTTATTGTTTTGATAATGATTTCTTGCTCTTTCTCTATTCTTCTCTATAAAAGAAGTATCTAGTTTTTTTACATTATGATATCTATTACGATCATATTCTAATTTCTTTTTGTATTTCTCAAGAACTTTTGAAATTTCTTCGTTGGATAAATCCATAGTTATATATATTAATATAATATTTTAATTTTAAATATTATACGCAATAATAAAGAATGAATGATATGCAAATAAACTTACTGGGATTATTCTTAATTCTTTTCTATATTTATGGGTGGATAAGACTTTTAGTAGCAGTCAATTCTCCATAGATTATATGCGTCGGTAAAATAAGATTTCATGCGTCAGTAAGTTTTTTTAATGACGCACTCTGAATTATGAAAAATAAATTTATGAGAATATTTTTATGACTATTTATCGTCTTAATAATAATAAAATGTTATTGATAAATAGATGCGTCGGTAAAGTTGGTAAGTCATTAACTTTTCTATTTACATATATATATAAATTTATTTTTATTTTATCCAACTTTTATATTTACCGACTTTACCGACTTTACCGACGTAATTTATATTTTAATAATAATAATAATAATAATAATAATAAAATAAGACGATAACCAGTATAAAATTTAAATAAATGTAAAAAATAAGGTTTCATATTTTACGTCAGTAACTTTTATTTTACCGACGTAATCAATATTTTACCGACGTAATCAATATTTTACCGACGTAATCAATATTTTACCGACGTAATTTAAATTTAATTGAATATATCCAAATCTATACATAATAAATTATTATGATATCTTTTATCTCCACCCCAAGTTTTCCAATATTTTTTTCGTTCTTTAATATCATTCTTATTATATTCTCTTTGTTGTTGTAATGTGCGATATGCTTTACATTTATTTATATTTGGAATTAAATCCATATAATATTGTTCTCTCTTTAATAGTAAAGGTTTTTCAATATTATTTTCTAAAATGACAAATGTGTAATTTCCATTATTAATTATTTTATTGGCTGTTACATTTTTTCCGAAATTAAAATGTACGTGTCTATAAAATCTGTTCTTTGTATTAGTTGAAGAACCTATATAAACATCTCCGTTAGTATTATCTATTATTTTATAAACACTCATTTATTTATTATTATAAAGGTATTTTTAAATATTAATTCCAAAACCACCCTTTTTCAATTGGTTCTTCAATTGACTTATTAATTATTTTATTAATCTTAATGTTATTTTTGATATAATGTATGTCTTGCCTAATATCTGTGATATCTGTTTTACATGATTTTATCATAGAAGTTATTTCTTGTAATAATTCATAGTTAGTTTTTTTGATATTTGGAGCGTCCATTATATAATTTTACAATAGATAAAAAAAAAGAATTTAAAAAAAAAGAATTTAAAAAACGATTAATTATGCTTCTGCACGTGCCGTAACGCTTTTCTGTACTTTTGTAGGTACTGAATGTTGTTCTCCTATATCTTCTATTTGGTCTTCGTGTGTTTGTTGTGCTTGTTTTGTTTCTTTATCCGCTTCTTTCTCTGCTCCAATACCGGTTTCAATTGCCGATGCGATACCAGTAAGAGCACCAATCCCCGCAAATATAGCAGCCGCACCGAGACCAACTGGCCCAGTAGCCGCCATTAATAAACCTAAACCAGCAACATCGGCAGCACCACTAACTAATCCTTCTGCATCTCCACGTTTCGTCCAAGAATTAGCATTTTTACTACCGCCTAACTGGAATCCGTCTTTTGCTGTAAAATCTTTCATTAATGATTCACCTGCCGAAACTATATTCACACCTGCACCAGCAACTCCAGCTGCTTTTCCTAAAGTTTTTAGTCCACCTTTCAGAGCTATTTTACCACCAGTTTCAGCCGCAGAAACAGCTGCTTTTCCAGCACCACTAGCAACTGCTTTCCCAACACCACTTTCAACCGCACGACCACCTGCTTCAACTACAGATGTAGCAGCACGTTCAACACCTAATCCTGCAGAACTACGACTCATGATTGCTCTTCCAGCGTGTCCTACGCTATCTGCTATAATAGAACCACTACGAGCACCTAGTCTAGTAGCAATCCCCCCAGTTAATTCTCCAAGAGCAGCCGCCGTTCTAGGTGCTGCTTCACCAGTTAAACGAGCCACAGTTCCACTTGCTTCTGATCCTATTCTTGCTCCAACATTCGCTAACTCCGCTCCTGCTTCTTCAACATTCGCAGCTTTACTTAATGCTTGGGGTTCTAGATAACCTTTATATTTAATTAATTTCCGCAGATTAGTTGTAGCATTTGCTACATGTCCCGAAGTCATTAAACTTTTATATTTTTGTCCTGATGTTGCTTCATCGGCAAATGCCGTCGCTTGTCTGATTTCATCGTCCCTTTCTGCTCTTGCTTGGTCTTTTAATTTCCTTACACGATTATTGTAATTAATAACACTTTGTATTCTTGCTTGGCCCGCCATAGTTGCTGAATGATCGGGGTGACTCCTACGAATATCCATTTTATAATAGTATAATATATATTATTATGAATATATAAATAATTAATATTATTTTGGATATAGTTTTTCTTCAAAGTTTCTGTAGACTTGGGCTGGATTTTCTGATAATTTTAAGTACATCAACATATATGGTTTATTATGTATCTCATTATATAACTCAATAAATTTATCTAATCCACCCACTAGATCACCATATTCTTCCGCTATTTTTAATAATTCTTTTTGATTTTGTTGTCTTGCAATAATTACGTCTGTTGCGTTGTTTCTAATCATACCACTAACCGCCCTGAATGATTGTGTAGCTATTACATAAAAATCTATGTAATGTCTAAATCTAGTTGAAAAGAAACTAACTGCATTATTTTTACTAAAATCTTTTGTTAACACATCATCTAATACTAACGCATAAGTAGGTCTATCTTCTTTCTCATATTGAGATTGTTCTTTTTTAATACTATCAATTAATCCATCTGAATAATGGTCGTCGCAATCAAAATATTTACTCAATATTTTCCCCTTTGTATCCGAGTTTAATGTAGTCGATATAATTTTAACAGTATCAAACTTACCTTTATACATATCAGGATTACAAAAAAAATTAACTAATAGATTACTTTTACCACTTCTAACACTTCCAATAATTAAACATAATGAAGGGAGAGTAGGTAAGTTCTCATGTATATCAATAAATTTATCATTATCTTTCACGTCCTTAACCTTATAAATTTTTGGTGTTTTATCCATTTATATATAATACATTATATTATTTTTATTTGTAGAACTTAACATTAAAAACAATCAGACCATTTTGTTCCTACCATCGCCCATTCGGGAACTGCATTATTTACATTATTAATTGTTTCTTGTACCTTGTTATGATAATCAGAGATAGCCTTTTCTTCTTTCTTTTTTTTCTTACGTTCTTTTCTCATATTTTCGTAGGCGTGTAATGTGGCGAATTGTGCTTTCGCAAGATCTTCCCTTGTAATATAATTTTTATTTACAACTGGTTCAGATTCTTTGATCTGTTTAGTTTTCTTTTCTTTTTTTGTATTAACTTCTTCTTCTAATTCTTCTAATTCTAAATCTTCTTTTTTCTTTAATAATTCTTTCTTTTTTGTTGCTTTCTGTTTCATGGATTCACGCTCTAATTTATTCTTACGTTTTGCGACTAATGCTTTTTCCCGTGCTAATGCTAATTTTGCTTTATGTTCTTCCGTCATAGGTTTACGTGGTTTCTTCGGTTTTTTTTGTTCCATATCCTTCTTTTTTTTCTGAACTGGTAATGGCTCGGGTTCATCTTCAGATACTTCTTCAACTACTTCTTTGACTACTTCTTTTTTGGGTTTATCAAATATAGTATCTTCTTCAATCTCTATATGACTGAATTGTGGAATATTCGGAAGTGGTTCGGTTGGTTGTGGTTCGGTTTGTTGTGTTTCTTCATTATGTACTAATTCTTCTTCATCGCTACTCTCAAACTTATAATTAAGAATATTAGGTAAATCTTTTTCCATATTATCTTTTATAAATATAGAAAATATAATAAATTTAATCTAAAAATATTAAAAAAATATCTATAATATCTAAATTTTTATTGTTTTAATAGAATGTAAAAATCTAAAATAGATTAGTGTCTAATTATATAACCCTTTTTTCTTTAAAATGTAACACTACGATACTTTGACCTACAATTGATTCTGCATATTGTTCGTTGGAATATACAAAGGATACATCAAAACTATTTACATGTAAGGGTTCAGCGTTATTAAGGTCTAGATATATCATATTTTTTGGTTCAAAGAATAATCGTCCCGTCTCTTCTTGTCCGTCAAATCTCGGAAGATGAGCTATAATTGATGATCTATTACCCTGTCTAGCATTCATCGCCGTTTGGGTGAAGTTTTCTAATCTTACAAAGATAGATTTAGTTGATAATAGTTTAGGAATGGTTCTAGAATCAATTGTATAAAATGCGTCCGTAGGTGGGCGTGGATCAGTCCACCCTTCATCAACAGCGGGAGTACTATCAAAACCAAGTAAAGACGCACAATTCGCCCCATTTGATCCCCCATAATTACTTGATTCTTGTAGAATTAAAACTGGTTTTAATTTATTTAATGTGTTAGGAGCACCTGCGTCTATAGTAGCATACGTGTAACTATTTTGTGCTCCTGTTCCTACTCCATAATCATTCCATTCCCTAGCACATAATTCTTCAATAACAGCAAATCGTCCATCATATTCTAATTGTTGAAGCCACCCACATTTACTAACACCGGGTTTCGTCCAATCAAAAAGGGGAAGATTATCACATCTTTCACATTTTTCAATTACGAGTGAATGGTTAAAGTTGACTGCGTTAACTTGTATCGCCATAAAAGGTTGTGCTCCGTATGTATTCTGTCCCATAGCTTTAACATTATATTCTTTATCCTTCGTAGCATCATAATTAACAAGGGTAATTTCAGTTCCGTCTTCTTTGATAGCATTAACGATTACAGCTTCTCCATTTAATACAAATTTAAATTTCTGTAATTTTTGCGTATTAGTCAGCATATTATAATTAGCTCCTAGTCCACTAAAATCCCCGCCAGTATTACCTGCTTCATAATATTTTAGTTCCGTAATGGTTGGATTCTTTTTATATCTACGAGTAGATATCGGGCCATCTGCTACGTTAGATCTTACGGGTGTATGGAAAATAAATAATCGTCCGTCTCCACCTACAAAAACACATACTTCAAACATATTTTTTACAAGGGTAGATAAAGTTAAATTACTACCAATACCCCCCTTATTATAATCTCCACCCCTATTCCACCTATAATTTTGTGGATTAAAGTTTCTTTTTCCGAAGGGTGTATTTGAACCACATGAAAGACCCACAGCAAAACCCGGTGCTTTATTTTGTGCTCCGCCGTCTATATTAACTGAACCCGCACAATCAAAAATTAATTCTCCTGATGCAGGAGATAAAACAGTATTTAATCCTGTTATATTTGCTTGTGATCTTTTAGTGGCGGTGTGTGCGGTAGTAGTTAATGTTCCTGTTGCTTGATCGTATGTATAATTAGTAGTCCCACCATCTCTTACACTTTTTAACCAAGAACTAACCATTTGGGGCTTTACATCAGTTACTCGTAATTCTTGGGGATATTTATAAGAAAAACCTGTGAACTTTTGGTCGGCATCTCGTACAACTGATACTTCTGCCTTTAATGCGTATAATGGGTGAACTAATCCCCTATTAATTGATTTCTGTAATTCAGATGCTAATTGTTCTACCTGAACTTGTTTTACTCCTTTTGAAGTATTAAATAAATCACAACGGATAGGACTATTAGTTGTATCTTGTAGAGTATTTCCCGCTGTTCCATCTAGATAAGGCCCGATATACTGATAAAATATACGTGAATCTTCTCCAATAGTAATTGTACCATCTAAATTTATTTTACATGATTGTAAAGCAACTTGGGCGTTTTTTGGAATAGTCATAGTAGATGATAGTGCATTTCTAAAACTATAGGGTTTATATATACTACTTTCCCGTGATGTAATATTCGCATCTGACTCAAGATTACTGCAAATCACCAAAGACATTTTATATTATAAATAAATATTTTAATTTATAATATAAATTAATAATATAAATATGGTTAAGAAAAAAGCAACACAATTTCCACAAGTAGATAGATCAAAGCCAACATACGAAAGACAATCTAAAATTATAATTCCCCCAAAGGTTAATCATGATATTAATGTAAAAGAAGTATTCGAATTAACAAATACTTCTGAAAAAAAGAAAAAAAATGTTAAAAAAAAAAAGTAAGTCAGTAAAGTTGGTAAGTCATTAACTTTTCACTTTACATATATATATATTTTAAATTTATTTTATCCAACTTTTATATTTACCGACTTTACCGACTTTACCGACGTAATTGATATTTTAATAATAATAATAATAACGATAATAACGATTAATAGTATAAATTTGTTATAAATGTAAAATATTGATTACGTCAGTAACTTTTATTTTACCGACGTAATTTAAATTTTACCGACGTAATTTAAATTTTACCGACGTAATTTAAATTTTACCGACGTAATTTAAATTTTA
>Ga0181553_10005362_pt1 | contig 10759 bp, 14 predicted proteins | sample 011ome_17_FD_133753 | JGI IMG/M metagenome (GOLD analysis project Ga0181553, IMG submission 133753) | Coastal salt marsh microbial communities from the Groves Creek Marsh, Skidaway Island, Georgia - 011502XT metaG (megahit assembly) | ecosystem: Environmental > Aquatic > Marine > Intertidal...
ATCATGGAATTTAATAAGAGCACAAATGAAGAAGAATCAAATTACAAATTAGTTAATTTTATGAAAAAAACAATTCGGTCAATGACAAAAGAATACCCTAATATTATTAAAAATAATGTAAATAATTTTGAAGAAGATAGTGGTTCTATTGAGGAATATGCCGAACAGAAAAAATATGTTAAAAGAAGTAAATATATAAATAAACACTGGGGGTTTTCTGATAAACATGGTGCTGATTTATTCAATACTATAAAAAATCATTACAGTGACTTTCAAAGATTATATAACGATGAACAAACCAAAATGTTGATGAATAAAATGATGGAAAAAATAAATGATATAAATGAGTTATCGTCGAATACATTGTTTTATTCGCCAGTTGAAATAATACGAAATGGAAAAGGGTCGGGTTCGGGAACGGGTTCGGGAGAGAATATGCATACTTATTCTGTATTTGATTTGGATTTAACCACCATGTTATTTCATTTTTATTTCCTGAGTATATTTACCGATTTAATTTCTCTTCAAGATGATAATGAAATATTACAACTACCTTTAATCAAATTACAAGAAAAACAAAACAAACAAGGCGACGAAATATTATTTATGACAAAAAAAAATGAAGATGACGTATTTATGGGTAATAAGGCAGAATTAGCAGATAAAATTGCAAATATAATTATTCTGTTTACTGATGTCATTTCTAAGGATAAAAAGGCAATCAATTACAATTACCAGCAATTACTAGAGTTATTACTACGTTCTAAAGAAAAGGAAAAAGATGAAATGACAAATGTTCTTGAGAGCAAGAATGACGAAGAAAGAGAGATTGACACCTTTTTTAAACAACATAAATTAGGACAATGGAGTATCGGTGAACAAAAAGGATTCCGTAATTATGAGAAAGGAACATACGATCAAGAACGCGAAGCAATTGATAAAATGGTGGCAAGAGAAGCAAATTTAAAAACTCGGAATATTGTCACTGATATGAATAGGGATATATTTCAATTAGATATGATCGCTGAAGAGGCAGTGGATGATAGAATTGACAGTGAAGAAAATATGATAACCTATATGGGTGAAGACGCTGAACCAGAGGAATATGGTATGGATGGTGATGAGAATTATTAGTAAAATTTGTTACTAAAAAATAATAAAAATATAAAATTATACTTTTATTATTAACCATTCTATTTAAGCACACATATACAATCCAAGCAACCCACCAATAGTGGATATATTAGACATACATGCATAATAACTTTCACCACCCTTTAATGGATTATGATACATAACAGTTGCCGCAATAGTGAACGCAATTAAAGCAATAACCGCAATTTTAAATATAGGCAATAATGTAAATAAACCAGTAAACGCATAACTCGTTATAATAACGGGGGCAATAAGTTCTAATAGAATAACACTACTAATAACGATTTGAGCAAGAGTTATAGGAACATTCATTTTTTTAGAAAATTTCATAGTAGATTTGGAAAACATATAGATTTTCTCAAGTCCGCTAAGAAAAAACACTAGAGTAATAAGAATTGCAGGATAAAATAAACGCATCATTTTAAGATATATATATATATAGTGAGAGAATAAAGTAAAATATTATTAAATTATTAAATAATACAGTGGGATTAAACGCGATTAATATAATATTTTAAAGTTATAATATTATATAATGTTTGAACGACGATGGGTAAGAGAAAATAAAATTATTGTAGCAATTGTTATTTATGTTCTATTGTTTACAACAGTTAATGTTTTAAAACCAGCATTTATGTATAATCCGGATGGTTCTATAAAACAATTTGGTGTTGGATACCGTAAAAAAACAATTATTCCTATATGGTTAATATCTGTTGTAATTGCTATTATCTCTTATTTTAGTGTTATGGCATATACTACAACTTTTCGTTATTGATTAACATATTTAACATATTTAACATATTTAACATAATTATCCCATTTGTGTATAATTAGGTTGAGATTCATTTTGTAATTCTTTATCTCTCTCTCTTTTTTCTAAATCTGCTTGATATTTATCATAACGTTCTTTCATTTCTTTAGGTGTTTTTTCGCATGCGGCGTTAATTATATAATTGTAACTAATAGATGTGACAAATAAACCAGTTAACATATTCCATACATATTCGGATACAGAATACTTCATTTGCACATAGTTATACAGTTTGTTTCTATATTTTTCATTTTCATATGGGTCGTACCTTATATCATCTTTGGGGAAAAATTCCTTTTTAATAATACCACTGTCTTGCAATTTTTTCCAAGAGTTATCAAAATTTGGACGATTTTTTATAAGTTGTTTATTTGCAGGTTTACCGTTTGCTCCAATTCTAATTGGTTTTTTATCATCTTCGTATGCTTCTTCATAAGTTTCTGGTATAAACTGATTAATTAATAATGAACTATCACTCGTAACTTGTAATAGAGCATCTTTTGAACTATCATCTTTATTAAGAGGTTCTAATATGTTTTTCATTAGTTCTGGCAACCCCATTAATTTAGCAACTAAATAACCAAATGTATTAGAAAATGGAGATAACCAACCAGGAAATAAATATAGAAACAAATGTAACACACCAAATATCATAATCCAAGGAATAAATGTTATATAAATTGCTGATTTCCATTGACGAACACCACACATCGCTTGTGATAAATTTAAATTAATAAAATATTGACCAGTAATTACAAATAATATATAGCAAACCTTTATCATTAAACCTTGCATAGCATCTCCACTCATAAATATACTAATAACACAATAAATAGAGGTAACAATAAAGAAAAATATCATTGCTGCTAACGGATTTGGTGTTGGCGAATTATCTTTATTTATTTCATCTTGTATATCCAATAATGTTGACATCTGATTATATTATAGATAATGTATATAATTTTTTTTGATAAATAAATGTATAATTAATAAGCATATGAGTAATTCGAAGTATATAAATAATTCCGGTATATCCTATAGTCCGAGATTAACTGAACCAGGTGTTAAATCATTCATAAGTTCTACATTAAAAGATTGTAGACGATTAAAAGAGAACTATGAAACTATTATTTTTAATATATCCATGTTTTGTATATTTATCGCCGTATCTGGTGGATTTTTATTATACCATTATCGTGGAAAATTAACACCTGCAGAAATAGAAATAAAAAATAGAAAGAAGCAAGAATATATTGTATCAAAATTACAACAAATGGCACATTTACGTAAAAATCAAGGGTTAATTACGGAATTGCCTCAATGGTAAATGGTAAATAGTATAACTATATAGAAGAATGATTAATAAAGAATATTAATGATAGATAATAATAAAATGTTTATCTCTAAATTATAGAATATAATGAAATATTATTATTATTTATTTATTTATTAGTTGGTTTTATTTATTGTTATTTATTTATTTAGTGGTTTGCTGGTTCTAGTGATACATTATTATCTTCAATAAGCATTAATGCCATTGCTGCATAATTATGTAAATCAATCAAAGTATCCTTAATACCTTCATCGTTTACTAGATTGATTCCATTTTTTGTTATTGACATTGCTCTTTGAATTTTATCTTCAATTCTCATTAATACTCCTACTACACCATACTTTGAAAATGCATCACCATAGTCGGCATTTTTTTTAGTAAATAATTCTAATCCATCATTCTGGATTTTCTTTAATTGTTCTACCCGATTCATTTATAATAATATTAAGGTGTTATATTTAATATAATATTGTAATTTTAATATTATTAATAATAAAAATTTATATAATAAAAATTTATATAATAAAAATTTATAACATTGTAATATAAATATGGATAGTATTAAAAATAATAGCAATAACAGTAATAAAGAGAATACTAATACAAAACAATATTATAAACTTAAGGAAAAATACTATAATAACATTGACAAAAAGAGGTCATATATTAAAAAAGATAATACACTAACTACAAGTGAAAAACGCAAACGTATAAAAGAATTAAAGAATAAATGTGTTAATTGTGGTAAAGAAGGTGGAACAATATTTGATGAAACAAATGGTATGTTAAAAGCAAGATGTAATGCAAGCGACCCATGCGACCTTAATATGAATATAAAACGTGTTTTTTATAACAACGCGCGTGATTTATCAAAATCTTATCATAAACAGATTGAAAGTTTAAAAATGCGTATTATTATAACAAAATTAGACTATTTATTTGGTATCAATAATTCAAAAGAAGATATCATTGAGCGATTTAATACATTAAAGGTTGAACTATCAAATATAAGTGAAAAGGATATTTTATTAAATAAAAATTATGGAAACATTATAAGCGGTATTAATCGCGACCCATTATTAAAAGATGCACAGATTGATTTAGAAAATGAAATTTACGAATTAAAGCAATTATATAAAGAACATGCAGAATCATCTTCTCCAAAATATATTGAGAACATTATTGACGTATATGTAAATAAGATTAACCCATTATTAGAACAAATACGTTCTATGAAATACGAATATTATAAAATAGAAGATTTAAATGATGAAAAAATATTGATTTCATTACCATATAAAAATGCAAGGTTAGAACAAGAAATATAGGTTAATATTGAATATTAATCAATAAAATATATAATATATAACAGAAAAATATATACTATTAATGTATATGTTTTTTAAATACATTTCATTTAAGGTTTTTTTAGTTAGTTTATCAATCGGATTATTATTTGCATATTTATCCACCCCAACACCGACGATAATTCATGTTTATCCTACACCCGAGAATGCGTCATCGGTAGAATACATTGACAAGGCAAATAACTGCTTTAAATTCGATGCTACTGAAATAAAATGTCCTTCCGATAAAAGTTTGATAAAAAATATACCCATTCAAAAATAATAAAAATAAGTTATATTGGTATAATATAGTAAAGTAATTATGAAAGGGAAGCGAAGTGTATTTAGGTTACTTCACACCAATAATGGAAGATACGCGATATCATTTATATTAGGTATAGGACTTGCCAGTTTATTTAGAAAAGTGTGTAATGACCGTAATTGTATTATTTTCAAGGCACCCCCTATTGAGGAAGTAACAAAAAATACATATGCGTATGGTGATAAATGTTACACTTTTAAGGAAAAGGTATCCAAATGTAATCCTGAAAATAAAGAGAAGGTATCTTTTTAATAATAATATTTTAATATATAATTGCGTCTATTATATATTAAATTAATAAGATTATTATAATAAATGAGCATAGGAACAACTAGTATTGATTCTTTACCACTTTCGCCTCAAACTGGCGACAATATTAGAATGGATACATTTGAAAAAAATATACAAGTCGATAATCATTCACAATCATTACAGCAAGAACGTGATAATGATCCGTCTGCTAAACAGAAAACCATGAATCAATTTGTAACTGGTATTCAACAAGCAAGTGCTGCTGGTTTAACCGAATTACCTTCTAGAGATATTCCTCAAAATCAACAGCATATAGCACAAGATGTTCAGATTAAACCCAATCATATCCCAGAACAAGATTCTCATGTAGATTATATACAAGAACATCAGTCAAATGAACAAATTATAAGAGCGCAAATGCAACACCAAGAAAGTAAATCTAAATTTGATGTTATTTTTGATGAAGTTCAGGGACCAATTATGTTGGGAATTTTATATTTTATTTTCCAATTACCAGTTATTCAAAAACATTTGTGTAAATTAATTCCTGCACTTTTTAATAGCGATGGAAACCCTAACCTATCTGGGTATATATTTACAAGTTCAATGTTTTCTTCTGTCTATTATTTCTTAGTAAAAGGAATGTTTTTTCTTGAAAAATAGGAAATAGCGTAATGGTATATAAATAATTATAAGTTAATACACTATATTAACTTATGAAAGATAATAAGCAAATAAACAATACCAGTAAAAAAACATATTTTAATATAAATTTATTAAATCAATACATTAACGCATTATTAGTGAATGTAAATAATAAGCATACACCAAACCACGTAAATTTAATATTTGATAGTGGTGCAGTAAATGGATTATTAGGAATCGGTGCTGCTCTTTACATACATCATTTACAAAAAAAAAAAATTATTAAAATTAATAAAGTATCTGGTTGTAGTATTGGTTCAATTATTGCAGTATGGTATTTATGTGATTGCCCAGAGATTATTTATGATTATTTGGATGAATTATTTACTTATTATAAGGAACATAAAAACTTTTTCATATTTGAAAAAATAATAAGAAAATCCATATATAAATTATTTGAAAATGATGATTTATCTAGACTAGACGATATATTATATATTAATTATTATGATACAACGTTACATAAAGAAGAAGTCATTTCAAAATTTGAAAATAGAGAACATTTAATTGAATGTATAATAAGATCATCGCATATTCCATTTATTTCTAATAATGTTTTTAAATATAAAGACCGTTATATTGACGGTATTTCGCCATATATTTTTGATACAAGTGTTACCAAGATTGACAATAAACACTGTAAAAATATATTTATAAAGTTGATTGATTTACATAATCCATTAAAATCAATTAATGTAAAAAATGAAAAAAATATTTATACGCGCTTGTTAAAGGGTGTCACAGATACAAATGAGTTTTTCATTAACAATAATAGAACTCTATGTATGTATACAAATTGTGTAATAAAATCACAATTATATATACGACGACTTTTTGTTTTATTTATTGTGTTAATAATTGATTATATAATCATATTTAACAACAATCTTCCAATCTGTATTAAACATTGTGTATTATATACTAGTCTTATTGATGTAGGGAAGAGAACATGGGAATATTTATTAAATATGTTAGTATAAGAAGTAATGTAGTATAAGAAGTAATGTAGTATAAGAAGTAATGTAGTATAAGAAATATGTTACTGTATAAATTAACCAGGGAATTGCGATGAAAATGTATTGAATTTTTTTGGTTCAAATGTGCCTTCTGGGCAATTATACAAACATGCTTGTAATGGAACGCGTCTACAAAAATCAGAAGGGTATCCTTGCGATAAACAATTTGTTAATGATTCAAATCCTTCTTTGTTTATCGTTTGTTTGTTTACAACTATATTCCATAAACAGATAGTCACTAATATAGTAGCAATTGATATTAAAAATAATATGTAATGTATTTTCATTATATATTAAAATGTTATTTAAAAATGGTTGTAACAATAATTATAAAATTAAATATACTTAATGATATGTATAATAATGTATATATAACAAGCAAGTAACCATATAATGTCTTCCACTGCTATCCCAACATACAATGACTTGTACTATGTTAAACATAGTGTATCTGTAAAAGAATATGAAATGCATAAACATGTTCATTCACTTGGAATTGTGAATGTTCCAAAAATTTTGGCGTATGATAGGGATACACAGATAATGTTAATGGAACGGGTGAATTACATGAATGTTGCCGATTATTATGGCGAAAAGGATGCAGATATAACTCCTGAATTATTTCAAAAGATTCGAAAGATTATTAAAACCCTATATGACAATAATGTAGTGTATCCAGATATTACCGGATATAATTTTATTGAGTATAAAGAAAAGATTTGGATTATTGATTTTGAACATTCAAATTTTAAACCATTATTACAAGATGATTTTGTAGTTCAATTTATTAATGGAACGAATAAATGGAATCCACAATTTAAGTGAATTTGTAAAAAAAAATGCTGAATATGATAAAATAGCAATTAAAATAAATTTTTGAATACATTTTTAATTATATTTTTTCGTGTGGGGTTTCCCGGTTTTATATTAAGTTGTGGTTTCTTTTTTGTTTTGTTATTGTCTTTTGAGTATTTTGAGTGTTTTGTTGTTTTTCCCTTTATTGTTTTTGGTATATATTTTAAAAAGTATTTATTATACTCTGGTGTATCTTTCTTGTTCTTTAATTCTTCATATTTTTCTGCCTTTTTGCTACGTAGTTCAATAATTGTTTTTTCATTACCATAACAGTTAATATTAAAACGTTTTAATAATCCCTTTTGTTCCAGACGATTTTTAGACTGAACATTAATTAAATATTGTGCCATGCACATTAATCGTTCGTGGTCATAATAAGGGCGGTCAGAGTAAACAAATGCCAATAAAAATAATAACATTGTTTCTATAGTTGCCACACGTACTTTATTATGGTTTATAGTAACCTCATTGTAACTATAACACCCATAGGGTTCGTAAAGATAACATATTGTATCTCCGTTTACCACAACCTCATAATGTGTTAAAATAATATCATCTCCGACACTTGGTTTTTTTATAACATCTATATATTTAAATCCATTATCCTGTAATTTTTCTTTTACACTATATGCAACTGCCTTAGGGTCTAATGACAATACATCAAAATCGGGAACGTGTGCCAGTTGTTTTTTTTCATCAGCAGGCATATAACGTCCATATAAACTGGCAGCATACCCCCCAATAAAAACACAACCTTCATTTATCATCACATCTTTTACCAAATTGTGTAATGCATCATTTATTTCATCATTTTGTGTAAAATCTCTCATAAAATCTATTTCGGAACATTTGGAATTGGTTATCAACGGATAATGTTTATTCAATAAAACAAGACGTTTGTATATTTTCTCCCATCGAGAAACATCCCCATCCGGACGAGACAATTCATTGTATATTTGCATACGCAGATAATCTGGAGGTGAATAAGATATTCCATCTCTTCGTATTGACTGATTATATATAACTTTAAACAGTATTGGTTCCATCTGTGTTATATCAGCAATTGGGATAAAATTAACAAAAACCTTATAAGTTCCTGTATGCATTCCTGCTCTAACTTCAATTTCTTTGTAACCTTCTTTGGCGTATATATCTGCCAATTCTTTTGAATGTGATAGTGCATTTGCAGAGAAAAAGTCATAATCTGGAATTTCAATATCTTTATTATAAAATTGGTCATTTAATGGTAATATATTATTTATGGCAGTCCCTCCATAACAAACTACTTTTTTTCGTCTAAGAAATTTTTCTAATATTTTTATAATAGAATCAATATTATTTGATTGTTTTATTTTAAGACCTGTTTTTTTTTCAGCGATATCCACTGCATTTCTTAATAATGATAATTCTTTTTCTTCAAATGTTAATTTTTTATTACAATTAACATTTTTTACCATTTATAATAAAGTAATATTTTTATTAATTTATTATATAAATATTATTTTTATAGAACAGCGTTTATTTATTGTATTAATTCTGGTAAACTATCATTCACCTTATACTTAAATTCTTCATATGAATTTTCTTTTGCTTGTTCTTTTGGTTTATCAATGTATACGGGTGAGTATCTAAGATCCTCCGGTTTTAGTATAAATGCAGAACCAGCACTATCAAAAAAATCTGTATAATCTTTCATACTGTTATCAAAATTCTGAAAAGATAAACCCATCATCTGGCAACCATATAAACTTGCTAACCGGTAAGAGTAATTTCTATTATTTGCAGATAAATCTGGGAAAACAATTGACATGTTTTGTTTATTATAGTGTAATAATTCATCAGGGTCATGAGTAAATTTAACTTCACTGAACCGTAATTCTCTCACAAACGCTGAATTACTTGTTATATTTACATATTCATTCAACAGTGTAGAAACAAAAACAGGATTTGATTTATTCACCATAATAATAACCTTTCCTCTTAATTTTATTAATGGATAACTACCAATATTTAATCCATTGTTTTCATAACTAAATTTCTTCCCTAATAATTTATCAGAAAGGGTGTCATACAACTGTTTTGCCATTTCATCGTGTATTTTTGTATTATTTGACATTATTCTAAAATGTAATATTAATGGATCATTTGGGTTGGGACAATTACTACCCGAAAAAGCATAATTTGAAATTGTTTCCATTGCCCTGGAGAATAATATACTATTATATGTTTCTTTAACATTGAAATCACGATTAGACGATGCTGCAATAACTGGTTGATTGTCAAGTGAATAAATTTCAAAATCTAAACAACGAGCACCCTGTCTAATACAACTACGTAACGCACATAAATTTACAAAGTCGTTTTTATATTTACCAGAAGAACAGCAATTATAAGCAGTTTTTATATAATAATCTCTCAATTTATAACTAAAACTATCATTTTTGCTACTAATACTACTAATAAGTGGGAACTTGGAATACACTTCATCAATATTGGCACAATTTTTTTTATTTAATCCGACCTTATTAACACTCCATATAAAAATCATTAGAAATAATAAAAAGATAACAACAATCATTACTTGAGTAATTGAGTCTGTTTTTGCCAAATCTCCAAATGATTTTATTTCTTCCACCTTGTCAAATCCGGCACTAAACTTTATAGCACTAATACCCTCTCTGGATTTATTAATTACATCTTTTGTTGCATCAGTGGCCCATCTACCTAATTTGCTATTAGACATTTTATTTATCATTTTTTCACTGCCTGTGATTAAACCACCCCCTTTTTCAGTGCCAGTCATAACTTATATTAACATTTCATTTTTTTTTATACATAAATACAATAATCTTAAATGAAATAATAATAATAATAATAATAATAATAATAATAATAATAATAATAATAATAATAATAATAATAATAATAAAAAAAAAAAAAAAAAAAAAAAAAAAAAAAAAA
>Ga0181553_10005382_pt1 | contig 10736 bp, 7 predicted proteins | sample 011ome_17_FD_133753 | JGI IMG/M metagenome (GOLD analysis project Ga0181553, IMG submission 133753) | Coastal salt marsh microbial communities from the Groves Creek Marsh, Skidaway Island, Georgia - 011502XT metaG (megahit assembly) | ecosystem: Environmental > Aquatic > Marine > Intertidal zone...
CGGCGTTTGCGTTGTCGCGGTGTATAATCCTAGGCGACGCGCTTTCAAAGACAATCTCGAGAATGTTTTTGCCCAACGAATGTCCCGAAGCTAAGGCACGTTGTAAGCCTTGAACAGCCAAAACGAGTTTCTTATGCGTCTGCTCGTTGCTGAGTTTTTCCAAACGCAACGGCGAGACGTCGAGAAATTCCGGAACGTCATCCAGCGCGAGTTCCACGCTCGAATCCCTAATCCTATAAATCACGCCTTGTGGTAACTCGCTATTACTCGTACTCGTTTCTTCGAATTTCACATTCGAAGGTCGTAACCGGACGACATCGTGCGGTGTAAATGAATGCGTCGGCAACGGTGGCGCAAAGTCTTTTTCGGTCATTTTACGTTTCGAGACTTCGAGCGTAACTATGGTTTGACCGAGTAAGCCACCTCGCGCGTCCACGATTTTCAAACCGTCGAGTGCGTTCTTGTGTTGTCCTTTTTTCTTCGATGTGGATGTATTCAAAGCGTCTAAAGACTGCGCGATTTCTTCAACGCGTTCTAGTTCTAACAGATGTAAGGTTTTTGTCGTCCATTCCGATATCGTGGTGATGCTCGCAGCACTAGTACTCGCGTTGGTCTGTCTGTTTTTATTATTCTTCTTTTGTGCGTCGTCGTTTTTCTCAACGATGTCGTATTCGTCGAACGACTTTAAATCAATCTGAAAGTGCGTGCGAACAATGTCGCACAGATATTCGTCCGTCGGTTCCGACAAGCTTGTTCCATCGTTTTCATCTTCGTCGATCTCAACAGTGTTGTTTCCGGAGCGCGTTTCTTCTTTCTCATCCGGTCTTTCCAAAACTATTCGTCTGCTTTTGTTTTCAGCCTCTCCGATGGAATAATGAAGCAATCCATTCTTCGATGCGAACTCGTGCAATATCGCTCTCTGTCGAGCGTTTGCACTCTTCGGAAATAACACTCGAAGGGGAAGAAGGGGAAGAACAGCAGTGTTTGTCTTGTTATTCGTATTAGTATTACTGTTCGAAGGAGAAGGAGACATGGTTTTGTGCGGTTGTGTGTGTGTGTGAACCCCTAGTTTTTAACCGCCCCCGTTGGGCTTTTGGCGGGATGTGATTTTCGCAGATTTTTTCATGAGTTTTGAAAGCTCCAAAACTCTTCTTTCGTCGTGTTGTTTTCCGCCACAAATTACACCATTTCACACAAACAAAAAGAAAGGGAGGAAGTTTATCACATAAAACACATAAAACATATAAAACACATAAAACATGAATAATAACCAACAACAATACTATTCTCATCTTCACAATCATCATCATCGCACCGCCGTTGTCAATCGTCAAAGACCAGTGCACATATTGTATTGCACAGGGAATCAAGGCAAATTTGCAGAAGCATCAATAATCGTAAACAATTGGTTGAAAGAAAACGACGGATGGGGTATTGATATTCGATTGATACAGGCCGACCCAGATCCCACGGAGGTTCAAGGTTCAGATCGTCAAATAGCCGTACAAAAGTGCGTGAGCGCATACGAAAGCGTGAAATATACCGGAGCATTAACGATTGATATAGATTTCGTAATCACCGAGGACGTTGGGCTCCGATTAGATGCTTTGAACGGCTTCCCGGGCCCGTATTGCAAACCGATGTTGGAGACGATTGGAGTGGAAGGTTTAGCAAATTTAGTTTTAAAATACGACGAAGAAAAAGGGGAAAGGAACGCTATGGCCACGTGTACCTTAGCAGTTTTAGAAACTTCGGTCGCTTTTAAATATCCTTTGTTCGTGGAGAAGTGCGTGCACGTATTCGAAGGCGCCATCGCGGGGAAAATAGTCGAACCGAGAGGAAGCGTACAACACGGGAAAGCGTCCTGGAACGCGTGCTTTGAAGTAGCTGCTAACGACGAGACAGATGGTGCGACTTTCGGTGAACTCTCGTACGAACAGCAATCGAAAGTAAGTCACCGGAAAAAAGCCATCGAAGGATTTCTAAACTCGCCTCTGATTTTAGGACGTTTGAGTTGAACGAAAGACACGTTTATTCGTCGTTCGTCGAAACGAAACGCGAAACGAAGCACAAACGGAGTATCTCTAGAGCGCGCACGCAAACACACGTTGTATTTTAAACGAATAATGAAAGATATACTATAGGTTAATTACACACATCATATTATAACTACTAACTACAAGTCGTATTGAAAATTCCACCTGGTATTCCTCGAAAAGTCTGTGCTTATGGACCAGTTATTCTCTCGTATTTGTCCATAAAATCGTTTAGTTTGCGCGTCGAATCCTATTTTCATCTTTAAGTCTTGGTCCGGTTGAAAGTTAAACATCGTTTTACTCAGTTCAACCTTTCCGTCCATTTTCGGCGTGCTCGACGTCAAGGCGAAATCGACGCCTCCTTTCAAGTCTAATGTCGTTAACCCATCCCGGGTGATATCGAACGATTTCCTTCCTCTAAGTTTATATATAACGTCGTCTGTTTCAGTATCGTAATTTACTCCGCAATCAATTCTAGACACGATTGGGTTCAAATCGGACGGGAAGAACTTCTTCCGCACGTACGCGTTCCCTTTACACTTTGCGTTTTGTAGGTCAATTGTACCGGATAACGTGAGACAATAGTTTTCGCGGTTTGTGAAACGCTGCTTGACGAAGATGGACGAGCGACGCGTTTTCGAATCAATCTTCAAGGACGTCTCCATTATTCTTATCTCTTGTGATTCGTTTTCCGATTATAGGAGGGACGAATGATATGCAAAACTATTCTGAACTTTTGTGTTGTCCATATATCAAATGATGAAAATTTAGGGGAATTTTTGACTCACATGCACAAAAAGTCCCACCGAAACCACATTGACCCCGACGAGCCACCACCCTTATATAGATATATTAGAACCACATAAAGATTAAGAAGCGAGCGCATGAAAAGTATGAGCAGTGAGAATGACAATTCACAACCGCTGATAAACAAAGTCGTCGCCTTCGACTTTCCCGAGACTGGAAGAGGCAACGCCGTATCAGAAGATGTACAAAGAGGGGATGTTTTGCTGGAAATACCACTTTCGAGATGTTTCTCTTTGGAGTCTGCGCAAAAATCGGAGATGTTGACGAAAGCGATGGCAAAAGCGACGGCGGCGCCGGCGGGAACTCGTTTCACACCAACGCACGATCAGTACATGGCCATGTTCATTCTTCTTGAACAAAATCTGGGTAAACAATCTTCTCATTACGAGCACATTCTTTCCTTACCTAAAGCCTACGACTTACCGTTGTTCTGGAGCGAGGAAGAACGGAAGCGTTCACTTTTTGGAACGACGACGTATGCGGAGACCCTGGCGTTAGACGACGAAGTGATTCAAGATTATGAGTTGTTAAAACATCATCTCGGTGAAGACTTTTTCAGAGAACAGAACATAACTATGGACAGGTTTAAGTGGGTTCGAGCGACGCTGTGGTCGCGACAATGCGATTTATTGCGTCCAGCGCCGGAAACTACGCGATTAAGAGTGTTGGTACCTGAATTCGACATGTTTAACCACTCCTCAAAAGTTCCGCTCGGGAGTTCGCACAAGTTGAACTACTCCCGAGGCCTCGTCACGGCATTCGCCACGGCAAATGTTCCAAAAGGAGAACAAGCTTATATAAGTTACGGCAGCGGAGAGGCATCGAGCTCGAAATTACTGTTATGGTACGGGTTCGCACCTCTCAACGAGGGTGAAAACCCGTTCGAACAATTAGACGTTACTTTAACTTCGCAGTGTTCTGCAGACCGCGCGGAGTGTTTGAAACAGGCGCTTTTTGCATCCGCGCAAGTGTACCTGCGCAAAATTGATAGCGAATGGGAAGAGAAAAAAAAACGTGTTGTGGACGAGAACGATAAGAACGAAGAGAGTATGAAGTATGAAGGCGACGCGTACTTGCCTATGGTAGTGAATGTGTTACACGCGCCCAATGATGGCGAGTCTGGTGAGTTCATCGTTCGACACTCGCTGCCGGAAAATAATCCGTTGACGTCATCTCTGTTGGCGTACGCCCGGGTTCAATTTCTTACGGAACAAGATTGTCGCAATCCAGAAATCGTAGCTCGAATGTTAAACTCGTGCAGTAAATTACCACCACCGATGCCTACGACAACATCGTCGTCGTCTCTTCCTTACGACGAGTACATCATGGACGACGCGAATGAAGTCGGTGCCTTGGCTACAACCGTGTCTTTGTTGGAAAGTATACGTAAGAATCAACCGTGGTTCGAAACTCCAGAAGAATCCGAGCGCCTGGCGCAGGATGACTCAAATCCAGACTTCCATGCGCGGTGTGCAGCTCGCGTGCGTGGTGTAGAAAAGCGAATCGTGGAGAAAGCTTCGACAGAAGCTCGGCGTCGATTACATTTTGCGATCCAGGCATGTTTGCGCAAATCTTTCTCCATTCGCGATGGTTTTTGCGGCCACTGCGACGTGTGCAAGCAATCAGGATGCCCATGGGTGCACGTATTAGCTCAGAAAGATGGTGCAGTTCAAAGTGAATCGAGTAGATCTAGCCGTGTAGCCATTAGTGGTATTGAAGACATGCTGCCGTTACGGGCCCATCTCCAAGTGCTGAATGTATGCTTTTTGTGGATGACGGGGCACGTGCGGACGTCGGAACAAGTGAACGACGATTCGAGTGAGCCCGAGGTGAAAAGTGCAGAACTTCTCGCTCGCGCGAAGTCACACGAGAAAACGTGGCCGATGCGAGAAGATGATCCGATGAATGAACGCTCAGTACTCGCGTGTGACTCCTTGGATGCGCTGGCGGCTCAAGGCCTGGACGGCTCGAACGGCGAGCCAAACGCTCACAACGGTGAAGAGGGTGAGATGTTACTTCCCGGCGCATATAATCGCATCTTGCGAAACTGGTCGAGTCGGCTATTCTCCCAGTTAACAACTTCGCACATCTTTTCTTTGTCGGATGCAAACGCGATCGCGCAAGAAAGTTCGGCGTTAAGAAAACGTCACGCGTTATCTGTGCCTACGAGCGAAGCTTTAGCGGAGATAAACAAATATTCACCTGTTTTAGAAATGTGTTGTGGAAGTGGGTTATGGTCACGTAGGTTACACGAGATTGGGTGCGATGTCACATCGTATACCTCGTCCTTGTTTGATGACGATGTGCGCGACGTTCGGTGGTTCGACAGTACTATGACGTGCGAGGACGAGAAAGCCGTGGTCGTTGCCGAAACGTTGGCGCGTCATAAAACACTCGTGCTCATGTGGATAGATAAGGGCGGAGAAGGTAATCGAGGATTAGATATGGTGCAATGCTACGAAGGAGATACGCTCATTCTAGTCGGAGAGTGGAGCGATCGAACGTACGGGTCATACGTATCGTTTTTGCCAGAATCTGGCGCGAGTTTTTCGAAACCTTTTCAAAAGTACGTGGAAGAAAATTTTTCGCTCGTGAACGAGGTTCCAGTTGGGAATTGGCCAATGTACGACGCATCCTTGAGAGTTTGGAAGCGCCGAGAACCGTTTCGACCAAAAACGCCGTGAGCAAAGTGAAATAGTATATTTCAATAGTAGTATTCGTACAACAACAACAACAACAAAGATTTATCAAACTAAAATAAACGCAACGCCGTCGGCTCGCTTTCGAACGGCGCGCTCTTATCGTAAACTAATTCGACACCTCGACTCGAGTTATCTAATGAAAGTCTCCCAGCTTCTAATATCGCGGTCACGCGCGCTGATGATTCAATCGTCGCCAAATCTCCCATGTTTTCTACGTCCTCCTTAGTAATCTTGCCGTCGTTCATTTGTTGGCAGACTTCGACAAATCTTTCGATGGATCGATAACCATAGCCGTTTTGACCGGAAAAATAACCATCTTTTCCCGGAGTGTATTTCATATATAATGGGTTGAGATTCGCAAACGGGCGCTGCTCATCGTCCATGGCCATTTCGTATCCTCTGCGTGCTTGATTCACGCGAATTTCACCGTTCTGGCCGCAATAGTGGAAGTTTTGTTGCGTGTGCGAGTCGCTCTTCGGTGCAATCCAGGAAGCGGTGTATATTCCGATGCCCTTCGACCCATCTTCTTTGTTTTCCCATTCAGTTGTGAGTGTGATTGTGTCTTCAATCTTTCTATCCGAAACGTTTAAATACTTATTCGCGGCGCCCATGGCGGCAAACGCTGTCACTTTCGTCGGTCGCGAACTCTTTCCGGCAATCCAAGCGCAGATATCGATGTGATGCGAATTTAAATAATACGAAATATCGCTCGATTTACCCGCCCAATTTTTGAACGTGTCGAGCTGTGCTTTTGGTTGCGTCATGGTCGCGTTGAAGAACGAAAACGGGCCGAGGGAATCCCCTCGGTCTCGAGCGTCTGTATACAGAGGATCGAAACGCTTATGATATTCGACGCAGCACAAAACGTTGTTCTCTTTGGCCACTTGAATGAGTTCCAGATGCTTATCTAAAGTTTTTACCGCAGGTTTTGCGACGAGCACGTGCAATTTCGCTTCCATGCAAGCCTTTGCAATGTCAAAGTGCGTGTCGTCCGGAGTAAAAATCGTGACGACGTCGCCAGGAGAACACTGCGCAATCGCTAATTTATACGCCTCCGCATCGAATGCCACGTCATCATTCGGGAACGTTTTGATCGCATTCACGGATTCCATGCCTTTATACTTTTCCGCAATCTTCGTTCGCATGGTATCTCGAACAGCTGGCATTCTCGTTCCAACCGCATCGGCTAAATACATGTCGTTGATTCGACCACGACGTTTCAAATCGGTGAAGGTAATCGCGACCACGCCTGCTGGTTTATCCGGCGCAGCTCCGGCGGCGGTGAACACCGATCCCGTCGTGTACTCTCCAGCACCAACCATGAGTGCGTTTACTACTCGTTTCCCCATTTTAGATTCTTATTTATATGATGATGATGATGATGATGATGATGCGTCGTTTGGGGTTAAATAGTTTGTGAAAGATATTCTTGTGATGATGACAAAAAGAGTCAGTCTCCTGCCTGAGAAAGATTTTCGTGTTGATTTCTGTGTTTTCAACTGTTTGTTAGAAATGAAAACTCCTCTCAAATTCGCAAATTCGAAGAAGAAGAAGAAGAAGAAGAAGAAGTGAAAGAAGTCAAGTTCAACCAACAAGGTAGAAATGGAACTCAGACTGACTTCGACGAGTGATACTGATGATGATGATGATAAAGTGTTGTTCGAACGCGTGCTGAAGGATATTGTGCCTCGTTCTCGCTCTCGTCGTCGGGAAATTACTCTTGACGACGAATTGAAAAAAGAAGAAATTCGCGACGACAATAACAACGACGACGACGACGACGACGATGATGAGAAAAAGAGCAAGAGCAATAACAGTAATAGTATGAACGCGTTAATAAATGATGTCAATCGCATCGAGTTGTCCGGTGTTCAATTGAAGGAATCAACGATAATAACAACAACAACAACATCAAAGTCTCCATCAACCAACTTAGCTGAACTTCATCAACAACGAGAAAGCGAAAGAGTTCGCTCGCTCGCACAAACGTCTTCTGAGACCGTTCGATCTGCTTTGTTGGAATGGAGCGCACACAAACAAAATGTATTCGTGAATCGATTTGCTACGCAAGCTTCAGACGACGCCGTTTTGGAGTTGAACTTATCGTCTTGGGTGGATAATAACAACGGCGAAGAAAAGCAGTTCTTTCGCGATTACACAAACATCAACAGAAATGTAGAAGAGAAAGCACCCGGGACGCCGACTCGCCGGTCGTCCTCTTCTATGAAAAACACGGTGAATATTGACATAGACGCGTTGTTTAGGAACGAAGACAAATTTGGCGACGAGCGTTTACAAGAACTCGAGAACGCGTCCTCGTCTAATACATCGTCCTCGAAAGATATCGCTCGAACAACGCAGCGCGATTGCGTCGAGCGTCTGCAGAAACTCAACGACAACATAGCGCGCGCGTGGTTGGAAGCAGACAGAGTGGCTGCTTTGAAACTATCGATAAAAGTAGTCAAGTTGTTGGGATATAACGCAGGAGGGAAAGCGCCAGAATTTTATCCAATCTTATTCTTCCTCGTCACCGATATCGCAGATACAGTCGGTCAATTGGTTTATAAGCGAATAAAAATGAAAGCTGAAAATAAGAGCGAAGAAACATACGACGAGATTGACGAGATTGAATATAGAACAAATCAGAATAGTGGAAGAAAGAAAGCACCTTTACCTGAGAATTGGAACTCGGACGATATACGCGAATCGGCAAAAGCAACGTGTCGAAACTGGTTTTTCAAAGTCGCGTCTATCCGCGAACTAGTGCCACGCTTATATCTCGAGTTTGCGCTTTTAGATTGTATGCGCTTCTTACGTCCCGAGCCTCCAGTTGATCGGTTGAATAGATTGATTGCTCAGATTAAAGGCGTGGGCGATCCTCTAGTCGCTGCGTACTTGCGATGCTACGCCGCCAAGAAAATCGTCACGGTGTTACCGCAAAAGTTGCAAAAAGATCCACTGAAAACGCTCCTTGGTGATTTCATCGCAAGGTATGTAGCCATAAACGACCTAGATGAGTCAGATCTGATCAATATCAGCGCCGCAATGCGACGCTTAGGATTGAGAAAAGATATCCTTTTGCGCTTGATGCATCCATCGCTGGCATGGATTTTGTCTCGAAACGCAAAACTCTCGGAATCCTCGACGCTCGAACGATCGATACAAATGTGCTCGAACGAGTTTAAGGGCAAACCACCTCTATCGTTTCTTTCGGCATTGTTTGAGACTTTATCCGAAGATGTTTGCGCCGAGAACGCGCTGCGATTAGTACGACTCGTGAAAGATTCTTCTTCATCGAGTAACTTCGAGGAGGATGTCCGTGATTGCGCGAAATGCTTCATCGTTCTGGGCAATGCTTTCGCGAACCTACCACCGCAGGAGAAGTTCAGATTAGACGTACTGATGGAAGTGTGGAAGGTTTTAGCCAAATGGAACGAGGATCAGCTCGAACATTACGCCGGCGTAACGGACGCGTTTGTCGATTTCGTCGCCGAGAACTTTACGCGCAATCAACTCGAAATTTTATTGAAAGATTTAGCGAAGCGTGTGAAGAAATCGAGAACGAAGTTGTTCGATGGCGACGAAGAATTAGCAGCTCGCCGGAAAATTCAAGGCGGCAATTTAGCAAAGAATATCGAAAATATTTGCACGAAGATCCTCTTTCGTTTTGAGGACATCTCGTTAGCAATCTCTCTCTCTGGGTTCTCGTACTTGGTCAATCAGCTTGGCGGTGACTCGAAAGTTCTATTCTCGATAAAGATGCTCGAGCGCATCAAGAAGTCAAAACATCGTTTGGAAGGTAGTAGCGTAATCAGTCACGCGTTCGATTGTGCTAAAGCCGTTCACGACAGCGTCGACGCGCTCGCGTTGAGGACAGGGTCACCGGATGGAGTGGACGTTGTGAGCGCGTTTGATTTGGTATCGAGCTTTGTTTCGAAAGTTCATTATGAGGAATCCGATGTTGATGCAGAGCTTCGATTTCTTATGAACTGTCGTTCTGCTTTCACAAACGCCGACCGAGCACTCATTAAAGTAGTACAAAGAGCCATCTCCATCGTAAAGCGCTGCGTGACTACGGACGTGAAGAAAAGAGAGAAGACGCAAGCACAAGCGGCGGCGAGCGTTGCGTTTTGTCAAATCACCATACCGAGCGTTGCAGATATAGAAGCGCGATTGAAGTTGATTGTCGAAACAGCAAAATACGCCACGGCGTGCGAATTACACGCGCAAGTCGACGGCGTGATTAGTTCTGCGATTACAGATATTGAAGACGCTATTGAGAGTTTACGTGCTGAAAGAGTGCACGCTTTCGTTTTGAAACTCTCGGAAGTTTTGATGGATAATCCTGCCGGTCATCCCGAATACGGTTCGTTTTATGCCATCGCAACCGCGTCGACGATGCTTGAAAAGATGAGTACAGAGGATTCAACTAAATATAAAGCGTATGCGTATCTTGCTCTTGCCTACGTGGTTGCGTCGTTTGCTGAGACACGCGGGACTTTAAACAAGAAGAACGTGGAACTGTACGGAGGGTCAGAACAAGCCTTTGTTGATGAATGCGTTACGTGGGCGAAGGAGATGGTATCCAAAGCGGCCGATGTCGTTTATAACGACGACGACCTTCTTTCGACCCGTAGTGGTGGCGCCGCGAACATTCGCATAGCGTGTGTGGTTCTCGATTTGTTCAAATCGGATAGCAGAGAGACAAAGAAAACGATTCAAACGCTCGTGCGCCGCTGCGAGGCATCAGAGTTGATCACTGCGAACAACAACGACGACGATGATGTAATGATGCTGCGTGCATTTCACACTTTGAAAAATAAATATAGTCCGAAGAGGGAGACAGGTTAGCGTGAATCTATCGATGCGAATAAGCTTTCAATACATGTGAAATCGAATCACCTATCCCATATACAATTACGATTAAATAACTTAGATCTATTGCTTAACCAAATGCACTGTAGATAATGTAGACACAGAATTAATGCACAATGAAACACGTGATGTGAAGCGCGTACGACGGCTTTGAAACCGAACATCGATGAAGTCCCTAAATTTTCATTTGATATATTTCTTAAATATAACCCAATTTGCAATCCCCTAATCCGGAACTCCCCTAAATTTTCACCGCGAAGAAAATGCAAAGACATTCGTGAAATCCACATAAATCGCGGATGTACGAATTAAAAAC
>Ga0181553_10005385_pt1 | contig 10733 bp, 10 predicted proteins | sample 011ome_17_FD_133753 | JGI IMG/M metagenome (GOLD analysis project Ga0181553, IMG submission 133753) | Coastal salt marsh microbial communities from the Groves Creek Marsh, Skidaway Island, Georgia - 011502XT metaG (megahit assembly) | ecosystem: Environmental > Aquatic > Marine > Intertidal...
AAAAAGCTGAAGACTTAACGATAAAGAGATTAACTCACGGAAACCCAACAATGAAATCTAAATTTGATGAATTAAATAATGGAAAATAAGAGGGGTTAAATGTGCGTCTTCAAATTAAATTGGACTTTTCCTTAGTTGGAGTTTCGTGCTGATTCAAAACTACTGGTTCTGTTTAGAATTCGGATTCTTGGATAGAAAGAAGAATGGGAAAAGTAAATTCAATCTTGTGCATTGGCAAGGGTTCTGTCGCATTAAATTCATTATAGATAATAAATTTAATTTTTAATGCATTGTTAAGCAACTACCAAACCGAACATTCGATCCACCCATTTTACCTGATGGTATTGAAAAATCGAAAATCTGGGCCTTGGTAGTAGAAAATGACGATTGAGTTGACCCTTTAGTAAATGAAGAGATTTTAAAAAGTGCAGGAGCGATTGTGCAAATAGGAGATCATGAACATCGTACTCCGCGGGAGATCTTCGAATCATTTTTTATGGAATTTTTTGCAGAGCTTTAAGATCCTCCAAAAAGTTTGAACTTTGATCACTTGAGGTCACTAGAGCGGAGAATTGATCAAAATTGATTGGTTCTCCGTTTTTTGTTTTGTTTCGCCAACTCATACCTACTCGCTTCTTTCGTTTTCTAAATTCCTTGTCCAGCATAGGAGTGAATTTGAACACCCAACGTTGAATTGTTGCATGATCTACTTTTACACCACGTATTTGCATCAGTTCTTCTACATCTCGATAGCTTAAACTAAAACGTAATTACTCTAGGATATCGGTGACGATCAAACATAATTTCAGTATTAGATGAAGTTGTAATCTAAACATTTATTAGTTACTCCAAGTTAATGCGACAGAACCGAACTAAACAGCTGAAACAATACTCACAGTTATCTGTGATTACAACTTAATACCAATAATTGTTATATCATCAGTTTGTTCTTGATCTCCTTTCCAATTCTGGAATTCTTGCGCTACGAATTCTTTTTGCTCCAACATACTTTTACCTTGAATAGATAAAAGTATATTTTTTAACCTTTTCGATTTAAACTTCTTGTCTAATTCTCCTCCAAACTGGTCTACATAACCATCTGAACTCAAATAAATAGTATCTCCCTTGTTGTATTCAATAATTTGTTCGTCAACTTTAAAAACTGGGTATTCAGAACCAATTGAGCGGTGATTACCCTTAATTTCATAAAGAGCGTTTTCACCTTTGATTAATTCTGAGTAATTATTAATTACGTCAATCGGTTTAAAATCATTCTTTTTAGTAATTATATATAATGGACGATTAGCTCCAGAAAATCGAATGATGTTAGAACTACTATCTATCGAACAGATACAAATATCCAAACCATCATTCGAAACATTACCTTGATTTGCATTCATAAAGTCTAAAAAAAGTTCATTTGCTTTAGTTAAAATTTCTGCAGGTTTCGTTAAACCAAACTGATCAACTGCATTATTTAAACTTATGTAACTAGCTATAGATATTAAAGCGCCCGGTATTCCATGACCAGTGCAATCTGCAACAGCAATCAGGGTAACCTCATTAATTTCTCTTGCCCAATAAAAATCACCAGAAATAGCGAGTTTTGGACGAAAAAAATTAAAATGATCAGGAAATAGTTTATTCATTTTTTCATCATTAGGCAAAATTACATTTTGTACTGTTTTAGCCCGATTTAAGCTATCAAAGAATCCCTTTGTTTTTTCCTGAATTTTAACTTTAAAATTACCTATGCTTTTCCTTGAATATTCTTTTTTAATATTTTTTAATTCTTCTACTTTTTTTAACTGAAGCGCAATAACAGAAAGCAATTCATTGTTATGGTAGGGTTTGGGTAAATAATCATCTGCTCCTAGGTTCATGCCTGCACGAAGATCAGACATTGAGGCCATTGCTGTTAAAAAAACAAAAGGGGTATGCCTTATTTCATCATCCGCTCGGATTCCTCTTAAAACATCTAAGCCACTTATTTTACCCATTTTTTTATCACAAAGCACTAAGTTTGGCTTTAAAACGAGAGCTCTTTCTAGTCCCTTTTCTCCATCAGGCTCACTTGCTGTTTCATATCCATTTATTGACAAAACATCGCAAATAGATTCTCTAATTAATGCATCATCCTCAATTACTAATATCGTACTCATAAGTTTGTGTTTAATTCGAATTTAGGAAACTATTCCCAACTAAAGCAACTTTAATTTCCGAACACTGGCATTTGTTAACCTAACGTGACCAATCGCTATAATAAAGGGGTTTGACAAAACCCATATATTCCCTGAAGCCTCAAAACGACAATAAAACTAACCTCTTGAATGATTGAGGTAGTTATGCATTTCTTTTTAATAAGTTTAGCAGCTCCTCTTTTTTACGAAAAGATACATTTACATTTGAACTGTGACTACGTCAACTAAAGGTGAACTGGTTTAATGTAAAATCAGTATACACTTTTAGTATGAAAAAGACCAAAGAAATCGAAAAGTATTTGAGATGGAAGTTTAAGTTAAGGGTTCCAAACTTTGTTAAAGATCATGGGAGTATAAATGAAGCATGTGAAATATTTGAAATAAGCAGAACCACTTACTTTAATTGGAAAAGAAAATTTGAGAAGCATGGTGAGGAAGGATTGTTGAGGAAGAAGAGAGATTCAGAAACATATTGGAACAGTATCGATAAAACGACCGTTGATCTCATTCTAAAGTTACGTGAAGAACACAAGCTTGGAACTGGCGGATCAAATGGTATCTGGAAAGATATCATGATATAAATGTTTCTGAATCTAGTGTTTACAGAACTCTGAAAAGGAACAATGTCAAGCCGCTGGATAAGGTTATCACAAGAAAGGCCTAAACGATACGCTAAGGAGACCCCTGGACATCATGTACAAGTTGACGTCAAGTTCCTAAAATTTATCTCTGCAGAAGGAAAAACAATTAAACGCTATCAATACACAGCAATTGATGATTGTACGAGAATAAGAGCCTTAAAAACATTCGAAAAACACAATCAAAATAGTTTAATTGAATTTCTCAATTACGTTACAGAGAAATTTCCATTTCGGATTCATACAATCCAAACAGATAATGGACATGAATTTCAATCGAAGTTTAATTGGCATGTTCAGGATTTAGGGATGAATCATAGATATATTAAGCCCGGAAAACCACAACACAATGGAAAAGTTGAAAGATCTCATCTGACAGATAAGAAAGAGTTTTACCAGCTCTTGACTTACAAAGATGACGTGGATTTAAGTGAAAAATTAGCGCAATGGGAAGAATTTTATAACTTCGGTAGACCTCATGGAGCTTTTAAAGGAAAAACACCGTATGAGGCCTTGAAACGTTACTTAGAAAAATAAGAATTCAGTTCACTTTTAGTTGAAGTACCACAACAAAGCAACACCTGTTGCAAAGATTAAATTTATGACTTAACTTTGACTATCGCAGGTAAATATTAGTTTGAAGGCTTACATTTAATATTAAACATATCTAAAATTATTTAAGACTCTTTGATGTTTAGAAAAAGATTTTTCTCAATTTTTGGATTTTTTTACCGGTCTTCAAAATGGTCAGACTTTTCGGGAATTTTATAGTGTTCTGCAAAAAATCAAAGAATATGTAGAATTGAACGGCAGTAAACTTTAAGCAAAAAATAAGAACAATAATACAGAGACAGTATTTATTACCACACTGAAAACATGACATCATGGAAAAACTACTAATCGTAGAAGACGAACAAGATTTAAGAGAAGCATTACAAAGTATTCTTGAATTGGCTGGATACGAGGTATTAACAGCAAAAAACGGAAAAGATGGTTATGACGCCATTATGACGCATCTACCAGATTTAGTTCTGTGCGACGTAAACATGCCGGAACTTGATGGATTTGAATTGCTTAGCGCAATAAATCAAAGATTAAGTGAAGAGATAGTTCCTCCTTTCATTTTTCTTACAGCCAAGGTAACGAAAAATGATGTTAGAAGAGGAATGAATTTAGGAGCTGACGATTATATCGTTAAACCATTTGAATACACGGAGGTTTTAACGGCCATTCGGCTGCGTATAGATAAGCGCAAGAAGCTTCTAAAAAACGGAAAGAATAATAGAATACTTTCTACACCTGATAAAACATTTGATAAACTAGCGATCCCCTGCGGGGACGGTATAGAGCTAATTGCATTCGATAAAATAATTAGATGCGAGGCCGACAGGGCATATTGCACTTTTCACTTGATAGATAAACGCAAGATTCTTGTTTCAAAATCTATGAAAGAGTTTGAGGAAACATTAATACACAAAGATTTCATGAAAGTACATAAATCCAATATTGTTAACATTAATTTTGTTAAAAAATTTGTGCGCGGTAAAAGTGGGCATTTGGTAATGTCTGATGGCTCTGTTGTAGCTGTTTCCATCAGGAAAAAAGCAGAATTACTTGATCGAATAAGTTCCTAAGCGTATTTTGAATAATTCCTATTTCATGTTAATCAGTTAAAATGAATCTTAATAATTCTGCCCAAAACAATACTAATATTTAAGTCTTCAAAACAATGTCCTGGATGAGTTAAAAAAATCGGAGAAGCACCATTTGCTTAATTTTCATGTTCGGATTGCTGTATAATTGTTTGTCGGCTCAAACCTCATTTTAAACAAACGAAATTTTATTGTCTTTAATCAGTAATTGCCATTTCTTTATCAAAAAAACTGATTCCCCTATATTTTACCAAAACGTAAATAGTTCAAGCTATCCACATCTATTTTTGAAGAAAAAACAAGATGAACATACTAAGATTTAATGAAGAACTACCAACAGAAGAAGTTTGTAAGTTTCATTTCAGAGCGCGACCGGGAAAAGAGGGGGTAAACTTTAAGATGTGTGGTTGTAAAGAACATTACTGGTTAAAAGCTAATAGTCAAGGGCAATTTAAATACTGTGATTTTTGTACAACCTTAAAAAGTGGCAGCATAATGGAAGGGTCTCAAGTGAATTTCCTTACCTGATAATAAGCTATGGCCTTTATGATTAATCAGTGCGACTTGTGGTTCAAATATAATTGAGGTGGGTGGCTTTAGGAAATCATTTGAATATTTTAACTCATTCGATAATCAATTTGAAAGTGTAATATGCAACAACTTCTTATCGATTAAGACTTCAAAGGCGGTTCCTATGATTTTTAGATCGACACACTTGTGGTTGTTTCAGTTTATCTAATTATTATCTCTAATGCTTTGTTCTCTGGTTCTGTCGCATCTGTTAGATATTCACCCGTAGGGTATTTCACTCCTCACTAACATTAATTAAAATGGAGATATTCTCCTTCCTTAAATTTTATTTTCGCACCATAAACTGGCTCAAAGTGATCCTTTTCGAGATACTAACTAAGCTCTTGATAATAATTAGAGGATACCCATTCAGACTCTTTATTTGACCATAAAAGGTCTACTCCCTTATTTTCTTTAGCAGTCGAATGAAATATGGGTTTCTTTTTTTACATAAAAAGAGCCTGCATCTGCAATTTGTTGTGGTGAATAACGGCAGATTTTTTTTATCAAAAGTGGCATACAAAAAAAAGGACATTTTGAATTCAAAATGTCCTTTTATTACTAAAGTTAATTGGTTAACAGCATTTATGAAATCTATTCACTATTGCTTAACGATTTTTTTAGTGCTAGTGCTACTGCCGTTATTAACGTTTACAAAGTATATACCACTTGGAAGCATTTCAAGATTCAGTATTTTATTATTTAAACTAGCTCCTTTTTCAATGATTACTCCGTTAATCCCATAAACTTCATATACAAAATTCCCTTCAGATTGAATGGTGATAACGTCTTTAAAAGGATTCGGATAAACTACTACATTATCTTTTTGAACATTATCCAAGCCCAATTGATCGTCAATATTAAATGTTAGAATTTGCTGACATAAACGAGAATCTGCAACAACAACTGTGTAATATCCAGAAGTTAATCCTATCAAATCTTCATCATCATCAAAATCTCCCGTTCCATCATTACTCCAATCGAATGAGTATGCTGGAGTTCCTCCAGAAACTGTAATATCGATAGCACCGTCGAATCCGAGAACTTCTTCGGTCAAAACATATGCAACATTAATCTCTTCATTCATATTCAGACTTACGAAACTTGTATTAGTACATCCGTAAATATCAGTTCCTTCAACATTATAAATTAACGTTCCTGTTACATCAGGAGTAAAAGCAACTCCATTAATTACTCCCATATCCCAAACGTAAGTATCTGCTCCTTCACCATTAAAGATAGCTGATTCCCCAAAGCAAATAGAATCTTGATCAACTGTAGCAATAACAGAAGGTAATGGGTGCATAGTAGCATTAATTGAAGCCGAGTTTTCACAGCCGTTTTCATCTATCCCAGTTACCGTATAAGTAATTGTTTCGATTCCTGCTGGAGAATATGGTTCGCCGTCAATAACTCCCATATCCCATGTGAATTCATCAACACCACCTGCAGTAAAAATAAATGTTTCACCGATACAGATGTCCGCGTCGTCTACACTTGCTGTGATAGCTGGTAATGCGTTAATCATTAATGTAACATTTGCTGTATTCGTGCATCCGAACGAATCTGTTCCAGTTACGGTAAAAATTGTCGTTCCAACTGAAATTGGAGTGAATGCCTCACCATCAGTGGCACCAAAATCCCAAGTATAAGTGATTGCGCCTCCGCCGATCAATGTTACTTCATCTCCAAAACAAATAGTGTCAACATCTACTGTTCCAGTCACAGTTGGTAGGTCACGTACTAAGATATCAATTGTGGCAGTGTTATCACATCCGTTTGTGTCAGTACCTGTAACTGTGTATGTTGAAAGCCCTGCAGAACTAGGATATGTCTCCTCACCATTAATGATGCCGCCATCCCAAGAATAAGTTTCAGCACCTACACCAAATAATGTAAATGACTCACCAAAACATAATTCAGTAGAACTTGCCGAAATATTGATTGTAGGTAATTCATGAACAGTAACTTGAATTGAGTCAACCGCAGAACAACCCCAAGAGTTTGTTCCAGTTAGAACATAGTTATAAGTTCCGACTGGTGGAGCAAATGGCACGTCATTTATAGCACCATAATTCCAAGTAAACATAGTTCCAGCCATACTACCGAATTCAACACCATGAAGTGTTATTGAATCGCCTTCGCAAATTGAAGTATCCGAGGCCATAGCATTAATAAAAGGAACAGGATACACATTAAGTTCAATAGAATCTTTTGCCGTGCATCCGTGATCATCCATTCCAAAAACGAAATATGTAGATGAACCGAGTTCTGGTGTAAATGGTTCTCCGTCAATTATTCCTAAAGTCCAATCATAAATTATAGCGCCTTCACCTGTTAAAGTGACAACATCCCCTTCACATAATTCAGTTTCAACTGTACTAATTGTCACATCTGGTAATGCGTTTACAGTTATTTCCACTTCAAATAAACAATCATCTATATTGTCACTTGTTGCTGTGAATGTTGAAACACCTACAGCAGGTGTAAATTCGATACCGTTAATAACGCCGCTGTCCCATGTGACAACTCCACCGTTGATAGATGTTGCTTCAAGTGTCAATAATTCACCTTCACATAAATGTGTAGATGTAATTGTCGTTGTAAGTTCATCACATTGTGCAAAACTGCTTGAGCCAGTTAAGCCAAAAAGAAGCATAAAGCCGATTGTAAAATTTTTAGTTTTCATAATATTTGTATTTTAGTTATTTTAATTAAGGGTCCGCGGTTTTTTTAATTTCCCCAATAATGCGGTGTTTTCTTGAGAGCAAACCTACATGCATAATGCAGATGCTGCTATTCAGAATTTCCAATTCGGTTGTTTTGGTTTCCCTACGTGATCTAGAATCGAGTTAACACTTTTAACAAGACAGTTTAGTTAAGAATTAATTAACTTTTTAAAATTAGAGAAATGATAATGAAGTACAGTAAATAATTCAAATTGAAAGCCATTGAGATGAACAACAAAAGTGACAATATCAAAGATGTTGCAATTAGCTTAGGGGCTTATGAAGCGTTATTATATTTCTAGCTAAAGGAGTTTTATCAAAAAGAAGGTGAAGTGTTCTTAGGATCAACAGTAACAAAAGCTCCTCAAGATTTAGAAAAAGATGAATTATGCAGACTATACAAAGGATAACGAAATTTAAAACTAGAACGTGATATATTAAAAAAGAGTCTGCATCTTTTCCAAGAACGACTGAAGCGATACGAATTTATCAAGGAGTATGATTTTATGTTCCCACTTGAGAAGATATGTAAAGCTCTGCGATTGGATCGAAGTAGCTATTACAACTCTAGTAACCAAAAACCTTCCTATCGAGATCAAGATCCCAGGTTCTGTCGTATCTGACTATTTTGTTGCTTTTCTTTATACAAAATGGAATCAGATAGATAACTAAAGTGCTGATTTTCAATTGAATTTATTTTGTAACATTTGGATTTTATCCGTTCAAATCGATTAAATTTGGTAGATGCGACAGCACCGATTTTATTAGATCTGAAAAGATATTTTAAAACAGCTACCCTCTCCCAATATTGATGAAACCGATATAGCCCCTTTATTAATTTCAATATATTCCTTGGCGATACTCAAACCTAATCCGGTTCCCTGCATTTCTTTAACATTATTTGCACGAAAGAAAGGCTCAAATAGTTGTGACTGTTCCTCTACTGGAATACCTATACCATAATCCTTAACTGTCAATATAACTTCTTTTGATCTAAAAATTAAATCCAACTTAGGATTCTTTTTTCCTTTAGAATATTTAAAGGCATTATTGATTAAATTAGTCAACGAATGTTTAAGTAATTTAACGTCTAGATAGACCAAGCGCACTTTTCCCTCTGAAGAAAACTCTATCATTCTATTATCCTGCTGAATCAAATTAAATTCTTTTACCAACTTCTCTAAAAAACCTATCAAATCAACATCTTCGGGATAATATCCAACATTTCCAGAGGTTGTCCTACCTAAACTAAGTATATCCTCTATTAGATCTGTCATAGTAGAAACTGCATCTGTAATGCGCTTAGTTACTTTAGAATACTTTTCGGCGCTTTGTTTTACCGTCATACGATTCATCATTTCAAGTAACTCAGAATTAGATTGAATAATAGCTAGTGGTGTTCTAAACTGATGTGATGCAACAGCAACAAATCTTGATTTTAATTGGCCTAATTCCTTTTCTCGGGCTAATGAAGCTTCTAATTCTAAATTAGCTTTAGCTAACTTGCTCATTGAATTATATAATTCAATGCTCTTTAATTCAAGAAGCTGCTCTGCCGCTTTGCGGGCTTTAACATCTCTTTCCCGAGCTTTAATAAGTAATTCTTGATTCATATTGTACTTATATTTTACTCACTTTCAACATAACCGTCTGCCCATCATCTTCTTCCCTTATTTTTGCGACATCAACACCCTCTTTAAAATGCTTCGCAGCCCCTTTTATCAGCCCGATAGCCAAATCAGACAATCGCCTTGAAGATATATAATTGACTATCATTTCTTGGTCACTTTTTATTTTTGCTTCGAATTTAGGCAATTCTGCATCTGGATATAGTTTTAAAACTTCCGGATGGATATATTGATCTATAGAGTTTAAAAATTCAAATAAATTAGCCTTATCCATAAATACAGGATAACTGTCTTTTAAAGTGACGAAGAAATATTCACCAAAAACCGTCAACAACGCCGGTACTGGAATACCTTTTATTTCAGATAATTTTGCAACCATCTTAAACATATCTTTATGACTATATGTACCTACAGAAGTGTAGACACCTTCCGTTTCGAGTTCACATTCATCAATTATCTGTTGAACTACTTCTAAACCAAACTCATTTTCAACGAGCTCCAAAAATTCAGTAAATACAATTCCTTTCATAATTTATAGTTTTTAATTTTAGTCCAAAAAAAATACCTTTTCCTAATATTGAGCAGGTACTAAGTTTTATCTTTTTAACCTTAGATCGATAAGTTTCAATAATTCAGTTGCGGAATATGGTTTTGAAACAAAATCTACAGCACCTATACTTAATCCATATTTAATGTTCTTTTGTTCTGTCTTAGCCGATAAGAATATAAATGGTGGTAATTCGCCCGCCCCAACAAGCTTCTTTATCTTTTCTAACACCGCGAAACCATCCATTTTAGGCATATTTATATCACAAAGCACCAAGTCGGGAGCTGTTTTAGAGAATATCTCAACCCCTTCCTCTCCATCTCCAGCTTGTAAAACAGTATGACCATAAAGCTCTAATATTTCCACCAACGTTTCACGCAACGGCAAGTCATCCTCAATTGTTAGCAATTTTCCCATATTCTTATTTATAATAGTTGATAAAAATAAAAAATTTTTCAATCGAGACTAGCGCCAGTTTCCCAATGTAGTTATTCACTTTCCCAACGTAATTATAAGATCAACTTATCAATCTCTTCTTAGATAGAACTGAGTCTTATTCCACTCTTTTGTTCTTTCTTGTTTCTATTAAAAGTAATTGATTGCTAACTTAGGGCATCTAATGGTTCTGTCGCATTAATTATTTTCCGACGATTTTTCATCAAATTCCTTGAATGTTCAAAAAGTTAACTCACATTATTTCAACGGTTTATGGTTTTTCGTTTTGTGTGAATTAGGCTTCAAATAGTGATTTTTTAGTTAATGCGACAG
>Ga0181553_10005386_pt1 | contig 10731 bp, 7 predicted proteins | sample 011ome_17_FD_133753 | JGI IMG/M metagenome (GOLD analysis project Ga0181553, IMG submission 133753) | Coastal salt marsh microbial communities from the Groves Creek Marsh, Skidaway Island, Georgia - 011502XT metaG (megahit assembly) | ecosystem: Environmental > Aquatic > Marine > Intertidal zone...
AGATATTTTTATTCTTACTTTACCAGCTGACCATGTAATTAACGATAGTCTTTCTTTTAAAAAAGCCGTTAATGATGCGTTCGATATTGCAAAAAATTATTCTCTTGTAACTTTTGGTATTGTTCCAAATTCACCATCCGTTAATTTTGGCTACATTCAAAATTTTAAAAATGATGTGATATCTTTCAAAGAAAAGCCTGATGCAGTTCTCGCAAAAAAATATATTTCTGATGAAAATTATCTTTGGAACTCTGGAATGTTTTGTTTTCATGTTGGTAATTTTGTTAGTGAATTAGAAAAACATTGTAAAGATTTATTAGCAGATATTGATCAAGTAACAAATAATTTAAAAAAATACCTCATTGATGACAATGAATGTTTTTTTATACAAGAAAATTTTTTTAAAAATATAAGAAATATTTCAATAGATTATGCTTTACTTGAAAAATCAAAGAATATTGGTGTAGTTCCATGCTCGATAGGTTGGAATGATATTGGAGTTTTAGATGCTTTTACAAATCAAATTCCAACTAAAGAGAATAATAATAGAATAATGGGTAATGCAATTTTGAAAAATTGTACTAATACATCTATTGTTTCTGAAGAGAGATTAACTGCTGCAATTGGGCTAAAAAATATAATTATTATCGATTCAAAAGATGCACTACTGGTATTAGATAGCAATTCATCAGATGATGTTAAGTTAATCTACAATGAGTTGAAAAAGCAAAATGCAAAGGAAGTTGATAACCACCCTGAGGTTTATAGGCCATGGGGAAGTTTTTATGTTCTTAATGAGGCATTAAATTTTAAAGTTAAACATATTAAGGTTCACCCAAAAAAAAGACTTTCTTTGCAAAAACACCAATTCAGATCTGAACACTGGGTAGTTGTTCGTGGAGTTGCTAATGTAATCAGAGGCGATGATGAAATTATACTAACTTCAAACCAATCAATTTTCATTTCTCCAAACACCCCACATCAGCTTATAAACAACGGAACTGAATTACTTGAATTAATTGAGGTTCAATCTGGTGAATATTTGGGTGAAGATGATATTGTTAGAATAAACGACCCCTATAAGCGATGAGAACTTTAAGAATCATTTCTAGATATAGGTCGTATATTTTTTCATCCGTATCAAATGATTTCAAAAGTAAATACATAGGTTCGTTCATGGGTGGGTTATGGTCTATTATTCATCCAATCATAATGATTACAATTTATACATTAATTTTTTCACATGTTATGAAAATTAAAATTGGGCTACCTGATCAGGAACCAATTGATTATAGTATTTATTTATGTACCGGCATTATTTTTTGGAATCTTTTTTCTGAATTATCCACTACTACGATTAATATCTTTTATCATTACTCTAGTATTTATAAAAAAATACCAATCCCGATACCTGTTTTCTTAGTAATTAACACAATTAATTCGATTATAAGTTTCTTACCTATTTTTATAATATTTACAGCTTATTTGTTACTTTTAAATAAATTTCCCGCTTCAGGTTTCATTTTTATAATTCCATTATTAATCTTTCAGATTTTTTTTACTATCTCTTTTGCTTCTATTTTAGCTGTACTTAATGTTTTTAATCGTGATATTTATCACTTTTACTCAGTTTTTTTGTCTTTGTTATTTTGGCTTACTCCGATAGTTTACTCGATTAATATTATTCCATCTAAATATCATTATTTACTAGCGCTCAATCCAATTTACTCTTTCATTGAAAATTATCATAAGATTATTGTTTTTAATGATTCCATTGATTTTCATAAAATTATATTTATTTTTTTTATTTCTCTAATATTAATTACTATCTTTATATTTTTATTTAAAAGACTAAAGACAGAAATTTTAGATAATGTCTAATAATCTTCTAATTGTTAAAAATTTAACGAAATCATATAAAAAATTTAATAATAAATTTTTAGCGATGCTTAATGTTCTTTTCTTTAATTCTTTAAAGAATTATCAACAGCATACTGTAATTGAAAATATTTCATTTTCCCTAAAAAAAGGAGAGTCTCTTGGTATAGTTGGCTTAAACGGCGCAGGCAAAAGCACTCTTTTAAAAATTATTTCCGGGGTTACTTTACCGACCTCGGGACACTTCATAAGTAATGGCACAATATCTGCTATTTTAGAATTAGGTATTGGTTTTAATGAAGAATTCACGGGTAGAGAAAATGTTTATGCTGCCCCCCTTTTTCAAAATTTATCAAAAAAACAAATACATAAGTTAAGTTATGAGATTTTTGAATTCTCTGAATTAGGTAAATATATTGACGAAAAGGTTAAGGTTTATAGTTCAGGTATGAGAATGCGTTTAGCTTTTAGTCTCGCAACATCAGTCAGCCCAGATATTTTGATAATTGATGAGGCCTTATCTGTTGGGGATGCATATTTTCAACATAAATGTTTAGAAAGAATTAGAGACTTAAAAGAAAAAGGTACTTCTTTAATTATTGTAAGCCATGATAAACAGGTCATATTAAACTTTTGTGACAAAGCCATTTTGATTGACAAAAGCAAGCAAAAAATGATTGGTAATCCTATTAAAGTTTTAGATACATATAATGCATTAATTAGTGGATACGCTCCTGAGAGTTTTTCAAAGAATGATTTTATTACAAAAAAAATACAATCTGGTAGCAAAAAAGCTAAAGTTACAAATTTAAGTATTATTAACTTATCCTCAATAAAAGATAAAAAAATATATGTAGGGGATTATATAAAGATAGTTATTGAGTTAAAGGTTGATGAGATAATAGATGATCTTGTAGTTGGTTTGATGATAAGAGATAAATATGGAAATCCAATTTATGGCACAAATACATTCCATCAAAATAAAAAATTAGGAAAACTTAAAAAAAATAGTAACATTAATATTAGTTTTAGTTTTAAAGCAAATTTAGGACCTATGACATATTCTATTACTACCGGCCTACACTCTACCGATGGACATTTGGCTGGTAATTATGAATGGACTGATTCTCTTTTGTATTTTAAGGTAGAAGAAAAGGGAAATTTTTTTATTGGATCAAACTTTTTAGATGCCAAGGTAAATATTGATGATAAATAATTTTTACGAAGAGTTATCTAAGAAATTTAGAATAAATAACTCTTCATCTTACAATTTTTATATAGATCTGCTTTTAAATTCAAAAAATGAAATAAATGACCTAGTAGATTTAGGCTGTGGAAATGGCGATTTTTTAAAATCTTTAAAAAAAAGAAACCCTAATTTAAATCTCTATGGGGTTGATTCAAATGACCTTAAATTTGATACCAAAAACTGTAAAGACATTAAATTTTATCATGAAGATATTTTGAATTTTTTAAAAAAGGAAGAAAAGGCTAGATATGATGTTGTAACACTTTTTCATGTTGTTGAGCATCTTCCAACTGATTACCTTCTTCAAGTAATAGTTGAGGTATATAAAGTTTTAAAGACAGGAGGGTTGATGATTATTGAAACCCCAAATATTGAAAATTATGAAGTTTTATCTAGAAACTTTTATTTGGATCCCTCGCATTTGAGACCAATACCAAAAGCTTTGCTAGAATTTATAGCTGAATTTACAAAATTTAACAAAATTAATTGTTTTTCTATTAATGACAAAACAATGAATATGGATGATATTTCGGTTAATGATATATTTACATGTCAGGGCGCTGACCTTACTTTATTTGCTCAAAAAAAAGGAACTTTTTCAGAAAATTTTTCAAACTTTTTTAATAATTCATCTCAAAACATTTATGATAGCGTCGGCATCATGCGAATATATTCTAAACAGCAACAAGCGCATCAAAATACATTCAATCATTTTGCATTAAATGTAACTAAAAAGCATAACAACGAAATACGGAATTTACAGGCTCAACTAGATAAATTACAGGATGAAATATATGATCTAACCAATTTTCATACGCGAATACTTAATGCAGCAGAGAAAATTCGTTCAATTAAATATAAAGCACGTATTTTTTTAATGAAGATCAAGAATAGATTTATTTTAGTAAAAAAAAATAAGAAAAATGATCAAAAATTATCATTAATTGAAAAAGATTTTTTGGATAAGTTAAAATAATTCAATGAAAATCATTGTTGACGCCCAGGCATTACAGACAGACAGTAAATATAGAGGTATTGGCAATTATGTAAAGAATTTATTAGATTCGCTTTTTTATCATAATGATCATTCATATGTGCTTCTTTTTAACGAATCCTTATCAACACAGGATGAAAAAAAATCTCTTCAAAATTATTATGAAAAATTTTCTTCTGTAAAAAAGATTATTTTTTTTAAAGTTATTGAGAAAGTAAATAATAAAAATACACAAGATCTTAATTACATATTAAGAGAGCACCTGGTTGCAAGATTAAAACCTGACCTTGTTTTTATTACAAGCTTATTTGAAGGTATTTATGATAAAGCCGTATTATCTGTTAATAAATATTTTAAAAATATACCTCATGCAATTCTTTGCTATGATTTAATTCCTTATTTCTTTAGTCGTGATAATTTTAGATATATAAATGATGCTAATTCAAATATGTATCAAGAGAAATTAAATTACCTAAAAGATTCTAAACTAATTTTTACTATATCGGAGCATAGTAAAAATCACATTGCAAATTTTGTTGATAGATCACGCATATACAATATTGATGCTGCCTTGCCAAATCATTTCTTAGAACAAAAAATAGATCCAAATTTTTTAAAAAGAAAAAGAATCTCAAACAAGTACTTTTTAATAGTTGGGGGTGGCGACCAAAGGAAAAATTATGGTTATATGATAAAAGCATTTAGTGATCTTCCAGCTGAATACAAGAAAAATTATTCTATTTTTTTTATTGGAAAAATTGACAAACAAGTTAAAAAAACCATATCTGATTCTGCTATTTCATTAGGTTTAAGCAAAAAAAAAATTACCTTTTTAAATTATGTTAGCAATGAAGATATTTCTAATTTTTATCATTATGCAGAATTATTCATTTTTCCATCATATGAAGAGGGTTTTGGTCTTCCTATTTTAGAATCAATATTTTTTAATACAGTACCTGTATTTTCTGACATTGAAGTGTTTAAAGAATTGATTAATGATAATGACCTAATCTTTTCACTAAATGACTCTTATGATTTAACAAATTTGTTAATTAAGTTTATTAAAGATCCTACTATCTTTAAGAATAAAATTCCTTTTTTAAAAAAAAAATGCGCAAAGTTTTCCTGGGAATCAACATCCAAAAAATTTTTAAGTGTTATTAAAGATTTTAAAAATTATGATATCTTAGATTCGGAACTAAATCCTAATCTCCTAGTAAGAACTTTTAATGATAAAAATTCTGATAACATTTCAGCAAAAAAAAGAATTTTATTATTAAAGCTTGATCACATGGGGGATTTTATTCTTACAGTCCCTACTTTTAATTTAATAAAGGAAAAATTTTCTGACTATGAAATTGATTTAATTTGTGGAAGTTGGAACAGGGAATTTGTAGAAGATATTAAAATTTTTGATAATGTGTATTTTTTAGATTATTTTAAAAAAATTTCTTTTGAAGAACCTGATTTAAATAACAATGAATTAAAAAAAATATTACGCAGTGTTTCTGGTAGTTATGAATATGCTATTGATCTTCGTAGACATTCAGATACGCGTTCCATTTTGTTAAAATTTAAGGCAGAAAACTACGTTGGTTTTTTTACAAATCAATCTGAAATTGACTCCAAACTAACTTTTGGTTTGCACACTGAAGGCGATATCCAATTCCAGCTTACTAATGCTAATTTATCAACAATAACCTCTCAGGTTTTTGATCTCATTAATCTTATCCCAAGTTCAAATTTATCTTCTGTTTCTAACAGAAATAAATTTACTAAAGGTGTCATTGGTATCTTCCCAAAAGCAGGTAATCGTTTAAAAGAGTGGGGTGATCAAAGGTTCTGTGATTTGATTCAAAAGTTATCTGAATTTAGAGAAGTAAAAATAATAAATATATATTTAAATAATCGGGATGATTATAATTTTTTTCAAATTCTAAGGTCAAAAAAAATTAATATCCATAATAATCTTGCATACAAAGAATTATCAAACTTAGTACTTAAATCTGAAATTGTTTTAGCGAATAACTCCTATGGAGGACATCTTGCCAGTTATTTAGGCGTTAAAACTTTTTGTATATATGCTGGAACATCATCAGTTATGGAGTGGAGACCAATTTTTTATGAAACAACGGTAATAAATTATGAAATCGAATGCTCTCCCTGTCACTTGAAAGATATTAGTGACTGTATAAATGATCATCAATGCATAAAAAAAATTACTGTCGATGATGTTTTATATTGTGTTTCTAAACTACTAGGATTAAAAAATAAAACTTTTTTAAAAAATTTCAATTATGATTATAAGCAAATTGATAATACTGCAATACATCAAATAAAATCCAATATTGGAATTTCAAGTGAATTAAAACCGCTCGTTGCCTCAATCTTAGCTTATAATTCCAATCAATTTAGGCAGAAGCATTTGTATGTGGATGTCTCTGAACTTTTCTTTAATGACTCAGGAACAGGCATTCAAAGAGTTGTTAAAAATATTCTCTCTAACTTATTGGCTCTTCAACTAGATTTTAAGATCATTCCAGTTTTTGCAAACCGGGAGGTTGAAGGATATTTTGAAATAAAAAATTTTGATCTTAATAAATTTAATATAACAAATTATTCAACAGATAATTTTTTTATTATAACCCCCCATAAGAATGATATTTTCTTAGGTTTAGATTCCCAAGCTGATACAACAACATTTCAACAAACTTTTCTTAAAAATATAAGTGATGGAGGAGTGCGGCTTATATTTGTTCTTTATGATCTGATTTTCTATGAATATCCTCAATATTTTTCTAAACATACAGTCAAATCAATGAATAAATGGTTAAATTTTATTACTAGATCTGCAGATATTGTTTGTATCTCAAAGACTGTCAATAAAAAGTTAAAAGACTTATTAATAAAAAATAATTCATTTAAGCAATCATTTAATTACGGATATTTTTACTTAGGTTCAGATTATAAATTTAATGAAAGAACTCTATCATCTAATGAGAAGTTTTTTTTGAATTATATTTCAAAGTCTATAAATTTCTTGATGGTTGGAACTCTTGAACCAAGGAAAGGGCATGATTTTGTTCTCAAATGTTTTGAAGAATTATGGAATGATGGTTATAAGCCTAAATTAATTTTTGTTGGTAAGTATGGCTGGAGCCATGAGCTTTTAAAAGAAAATTTACTTAATCATGAAATGAAAAATAAAAAATTATTTTGGCTTGATGATTGTGATGATTTTTTTCTTAAAAAAATATATGAAAAATCCCAAAATTTAGTAATTGCCAGTATTGATGAAGGATTTGGTTTGCCGATATATGAGGCAATTAAATATAAAAGTACTGTAATTGCGCGTAATATAGATATCTTTAGAGAGATTGGTCAAAATAAATTATTGTACTTTAATAATTCAAATGAACTTAAGAAAATAATCATTTCGACAATTTCAAATTTTAACTCAAAAAAAATATTAGATTCTCAAAATCTAGATATAAATGTTTTAAGTTGGAAAGAGAGTACTGAAATGCTGATTGATGTTATAAATGAGTTTACAAATGATAAAAAGAATATTAAAAAGACTATTTAGTAAATATAAACATTACAAATTCAATAATAATTTTGATTTAGTCAAGCCTCTAAATCTACCTGATGGCATCTCGGAATCAGAATTATTTAATTTTTTGACTAACGTTCGTGTTGAAGATGCTCCTGAGCGTGAAATGGTAGCCTATGCTACTGAAGATTTTAGGAGATTTGTTTATACTTATAGCTTGACGAAGGGTCATAGTGGAAAATGTTTAGAGCTTGGCGCTAACCCATATTTCACAAGTGTTTTATTAAGTAAATTTACCTCTTTAAACATGTATTATGCAAATTTTTTTGGCTCTCAGGCTTTAGATATTAAAAATCAAAAAGTTTTTATTCCTAAAATTAAAAATGATAAAGAAGAAGTTAAAAATTTTACATTTAAAAATTTCAATATAGAAGAGGGCAACTTTCCCTATAAAAAACAAACTTTTGATGTAATTATTTTTGGTGAGATTATTGAGCATTTACTTATGAACCCTTGTGAAGTTTTAAGAGAAATTAATAGGATTTTAAAAAGTGAGGGTACCTTAATACTTACAACCCCTAATGTTGCGCGGCTTGAAAATGTAGTTAGATTGGCGTCTGGAAATAATATTTATGACCCTTACTCTGGTTATGGTCCCTATGGAAGACATAACAGGGAATTTAATGTTCATGAACTTTCTCGATTATTGAAATATGAAGGATTTCAAATCGAATCCTGTTTTACATCAGATGTCCACGTAAATAGAGCTAATATGTATGTGAATAGTTTAAATTTTTTTAAAAAATATATTAATGATGAAAATAAAGATCGTGCTTGGGATTTAGGCCAATATATTTTTATTAAAGCTAAAAAAGTAAAAGTAAACAATAATAAAAAATATCCTTCATGGCTGTACAGATCATATCCAGAAAATAAAATAAATTTTGATGAATATTGATGCAATTTTGTTAGCAGGAGGGAAGGGAACTAGGTTGAGAAGTGCTTTACCTGACCTTCCAAAACCAATGGCCCCGATAATGGATAAACCTTTCTTAGAGTATTTAATACTATCACTATACAACCAAGGCATTTCTAAAATTATTCTTTCTATTGGATATAAAAAAGAAATAATTAAAAGATACTTTTGCGATTATAATCCTGGTATTAAAATACTTTTTTCGGAAGAAAATACTCCTCTTGGCACAGGAGGCGCACTTTTAAGTGCTCTTAATTATTCTAATTCAGAAAATATTATGGTACTTAACGGTGATACTTTTTTTAATATAAATTTACAAAAAATGTATGATTTTCATCTTGCAAATCATTCTTATCTTACTATTGCTACAAAAAAACTTAATGATAAAAGTAGATACTTAGGTTTGCCAGTTGAAAATGAGCGTATCTTAAAAAAAAAGACACCAAATTCTTCAATGTTATTTAATGGTGGCATATATATATTTTCTAGGTCAGCATTAAATTTATTCAAATCTGATAAACAATTTTTTTCTTTAGAGAAAGAAATTTTTACATATTTTTTTGATAGAGGCCATGTTCACTCATATTATGAAGATAAAGAATTTATAGATATAGGGGTACCCATAGATTATTTTCGTGCTGACCAATTTTTCAATCAAATTAAGGAGTAGATTTTGCTAAATATTTTAGTTACCGGTGGAGCAGGTTATATTGGATCAATCTTAGTACCTGAATTATTAGGAGAAGGTCATAAAGTTACTGTTGTTGATAATTTTATGTACAAACAATCAAGCTTAAATAACATTTGTTCAAATAATAATTTTCACATAATAAATGCTGACATTAGGATTGAAGAGACAATAAAAAAAATTGTTAAAAAATTTGATGTCATTATTCCCTTGGCAGCTCTTGTAGGAGCGCCTTTGTGCAATAAAGACCCTATTGGAGCAACCTCAACTAATTATGATGCAATTTGTAAAATGCTAAAGTTTATATCCAAAAATCAAATTTTAATAATGCCGACGACAAATAGTGCTTATGGAAGTGGTGGAGAGGACAATTTTTGTGATGAAAATAGTAAATTAAATCCAATATCACAATATGCAATTGAGAAGGTTAAGGTTGAGGAGCTAATACTTAATCACGAAAATTCTATTAGTTTAAGATTAGCAACTGTATTTGGAATGTCACCCCGAATGAGAATGGACCTATTGGTAAATGACTTTGTTTATCGTGCCGTTTATGATCGTTTTGTTATTTTGTTTGAATCATCATTTAAAAGAAATTATATACACGTAAGAGATGTAACTAAAGCTTTTATACATTGTATTAATAATTATGAAATTATGAAAAACCAAATTTATAATGTTGGTTTATCAAATGCTAATATTTCAAAACTTGAGCTGTGTGTGTCAATTAAAAAACACTTAAAAAATTTTGTTTTTTTAGAGTCTGAACTTAGTAAAGATCCAGATCAAAGAAATTATATAGTTTCTAATAAAAAAATTGAATCAACTGGTTTTAATCCTTCATATGGGTTGGATGACGGAATAATTGAATTAATTAAGGGTTATACAATGATAAAAAAAACAGAATATGGAAATATCTAAACAAAAAATATCTAAACAAAAAATATCTTTAATCCTCCCAGCATTTAATGAGGAACTAACTATCAAGGACACTATACTTGATTTCTTTTTTCATTTTCCTGAGTTAAATATATTTGTAATTAACAACGCATCTACTGATAAGACATCAGATATTGCAATTAAAGTATTTAATGATATGAATATTAAAGGCAAAGTTTTAGAGGAGAAAAATAAGGGTAAAGGAAATGCACTTAGAAAGGCTTTCAGTGAAATTAATTCTGATATTTACATAATATGTGACGCAGATACAACATATAAGGCCATAGATTTATCATCGATGTTAGTAAAATTTAATAAAAATAATCTGGATATGTTAGTTGGGAATAGACATGATAACAATGAGTATAAATTCACTAACCAGAGAAAATTCCACAATTTTGGCAATAAATTGATATGTTTACTATTAAATAAAATGTTCAATGCAAATGCAAAT
>Ga0181553_10005387_pt1 | contig 10731 bp, 10 predicted proteins | sample 011ome_17_FD_133753 | JGI IMG/M metagenome (GOLD analysis project Ga0181553, IMG submission 133753) | Coastal salt marsh microbial communities from the Groves Creek Marsh, Skidaway Island, Georgia - 011502XT metaG (megahit assembly) | ecosystem: Environmental > Aquatic > Marine > Intertidal...
AAAATATTTTTTTTCATCTAGTGCATGCGCATACAATACATCATTGCAACAAAAAACTTTCATTGAAGGTCTTAGAGAGGAAGATGCATATCCAGCGTTGCCAGAAGATGGATATGGTTGGGAAAAATTATTTAGCGAAAGGATGTGTAGACATTTTTTTGAAGATTTTGGAATAGAAGTTAGAATTGGTAGATATCATAATGTTTATGGTCCGTATGGAACTTATGATGGAGGTAGAGAAAAAGCTCCAGCAGCGCTTTGTAGAAAAGTATTATACTCGTCAATGAAAAAGCTTAATAAAATTGAAGTTTGGGGAGATGGGGAACAAACAAGAAGTTTTTTATTTATTGAAGATTGTATAGAGGGAACGTTGAGACTTTTTAATTCAGATTACACAGACCCCTTAAATATTGGCAGTGATGAACAAGTTTCAATTAATCAAATGATTGATATAATCCAGCAAATTTCTGGCTCAGATAAACTTGAGAAAATATATCAACTAGATAAACCTAAGGGAGTAAGAGGAAGATCAAGTAATAATGAATTAGCTAAAAAAATATTAAATTGGAGCTATCAAATAAGTTTGAAAGAAGGTTTAGAAAAAACTTATAATTGGATTAGCCAGGAAGAAAAATCAGGTACAAATTTAAATAGATTTACAAAACCTTATTAAAATTTATTAACTTTAGTATTCTTAAGACTACGTATATTAGAGGTTAATTTTTTAAAGCTTTTAATTGAGTTGACTCCTAAGATTAATTTTACATTAGATTTTTTGATAAAATATTGAAAGATTTTTTTTTCATAATTTAAAATAGAAAATTTTTTTTGAGAAAATTTAAGTTTAAATAATGAGTTAACATGAACCTTGATATTATTTTTTTGTATTATTTTTTCATATTTTAAATATTGAACTAATGATAATTGAAATACGAAATTTTTATAATTTATTAACAAAAATAATAAAGTATTATCATCAACTCCACTTATTCCATAAGTTAAATTTTGATATTTGCATAAGTTAATAAATTTCTTTAAAAATCTATTCGATAAAAATTTACTCGGAGGGTTGTGAAGAAAAAAAATATTAAATTTACAATTATTTAATTTTTTTTTATCTAATTCGAGAAAATGTTTTATTTTTATAATTGACCAAAACTGTTTATCTTTTCTAAAACAATATTTTAAATATATTAAATTAGAGCTTAAAAAGGTTTTAAAACTTTGGTATCTATAAATTCTTTTAATTATTTCTTTAACAGAAAAATTAATTTTTTGCCCAAATTTAGTATTTATACATGTAGAATTTTTTTTTGAAACATTATTTAAAATGTATTGAGATAAACCCGCACCATAGTTTGGCGCAGTATCAAATTGAGTGAAACCAAATTTTAATAATTTTTCTGATATAAAGATTGATTGATTGTATGAAATTTTAGAACCCCAAGCTGATGTTCCTATAATTATTTTATTTAATAGTATCTTATTTGTAGACATAATCTTGGTTTTAAAATTGGTTTTAAAGCTCTATGAAAGCAAGAAGTATCTTCAAGAAAGCCTCTGCTTTTTGCTCCTTTGATGATAAAAAAATCTTTTTTTTTATAATATTTTCTTAGATTGCTGTCATTCTGAATTACAGATCCAAACATATGTTTCAATAAAGATTTATTGTTATGTGATCCTTTTATTACTTGATGTGCACCAGATTTTTCGTCTGAGCCGGATATATAAAAAAAAGCGTATAAAAAATTTAAAGCATGAACATCGTAATGCCACTTTACAGTCTGTCTATAATTTTCTCTAGAATTATCATCTAAATTAACAACAGAACTATAATTTAATCTAATATCTATACCGTTAATTTTTCCTAAATAAGTTTCTGCCAGTTCGAATAAATCTTTTGATAAAGAAATTCTTGAAAATAATTTTTCAAATTTTTTATTTTGTAAATCAAAAAAAGGTAGATTTTTATTTGATGAATTAATTAATTTGTTTAATCCTTTAAATTTTTTTTCCTCTAATCCATGTATTTTTTTACTAATAAAAAGGCTTTGTTCATAATTATCCAAGATATATTTATTTATTTTTGTACTAAGTTTAATCTGATTTGATATACCAAAAAAATTCAAATTATTTATTATTTTATTTTTATTATTTTCAATAATGACAAAATCATTTTTTTCAGGAAAAAATTTTCTTGTTTTTGATTTTTGATTAATAGATTTTTTAAATTTTTTGAAAAAAACAAACCTACCTAGAATATAAGTTATAAAATTTATGCTTAAATATCTTTTAAATTTTTTTATAAAAAACATTATATTTGCTTTATGCAAATTAAATTTACATTTATATTTGAAAAATAAGTATAATAAGTTCTAATATCAATTAAAATTTTTTTAAAAAACATGGACTATGCAAATCCGTTATTCTTAATTGCAAGAAAAATAGTTAGAAAATTCAAAATAAAAAAATTTTTTTCAAAATTTTTGTATGGAAAAGAATATGAGATAAAAGTTGAAAAAGCACTATTTAATGAAATCAGAACTGGTGATTATGTTTGGGATATAGGCTCAAATATAGGTCACTATATATCAATTTTTTGGAAAAAGGTTGGACCTAATGGAAAAATTTTTGCTTACGAGCCACATCCTATTACTTATCAGAAACTTAAAAATAAATTTAGTCAGCAAAATATAATATGCTTAAATTTAGCTCTATCTAATAAAGCTGGTATTTTAAATTTTTCTGATAAAAAAAATCACGAATATAACTCGATTGTAAATGAAACTTATTTGGAAAAGAAAATAATAGTTGAGGCAGAAACTTCAGATAATATAGTTAAAAAATTTATAGCTGATATTCCAAATGTAATAAAGATAGACGTTGAAGGACATGAGCTAAGTGTTTTGCAAGGAATGACAGAAATTTTAACAAATAAAAAATTAAGATGCATTATGATTGAAGTCCATTATCAAATTATGGATAATATGAATTTAAAAAATGGTGTGAAAAAAATTGTTAATATCCTAAAGTTAAATAATTACAAATTGAAATGGGTAGATCCATCTCATTTATTAGCTACAAGAAAATAAAAAAAAATAAAATGAATTTAATTAAATTAAAATACAAAATTAAAAACAACGATTTGTTAATTTTTTTTTTTTATAAAATTAAATATTTATTTAAACCAAAATATTATGAAATTGATTTTTCAATAATTGAAAATAAAAAATTTAATATATTTGTTGATATAGGAGCATATAGAGGTGAATACATAAATTTTTTATTATCTAGATCTAAAAAAATTTTAGCTTTTGAGCCAATTAAAAAAAATTTTAATTTATTAAATAAAATTTTTAATACTAAAAAAGTATTTTTATATAATTATGCTCTTGGTGATAAAAAAGATTCAGTTTTTATTAACTCACCAACTTATAAACACCAAAAAAAGACTGTGACTACAGCTTTAGATCAAAGTTCTATAGTAAATAAATTTAAAAATCAAAAATCTGAGAGAGTAAAAATTCAAAAAGGAGATAATTTTTTATCTGAATTTGATAAAATAGATTTTATAAAAATAGATGTAGAGGGATATGAATTTGAAGTTTTGAAGGGTTTAAAAAAAACAATAATTAAAAATAAGCCTATTTTTTTAATAGAGATTGAAAAAAGGCATTCTAAAAAATTCTTAAAAGTATTTAAATTTTTAAAAAAATATTCTTATAAAGTTTATTATGTAAACAGACTTTATAAATTAAAAAAAATAGATTTAAATAATTTAAAAGTTTTTTTTGAAAAAAATCAATTAACTGATCATTTAAAAAAAGAGAGTTACATAAAAGATTATAGAATTTTTAATAGAGATAAAAAATATATCTGCAATTTTTGGTTTATTAATAAATTTGAAAAAAAAAATGAATAAAAAAATTTTTATTTTTTACCCTTATATTAATTCTTTCGGAGGTATTGAAAAATTAATTTGTGAATTGGGAAAGTATAATAAAATTAATTTAATATGTTATTCAGATTATATTAATTTATCAAAATATAATAATAAAATAAAAATAATAAAATTAAATCCAAAAAACTACCTTGATAAAATTTTATTATTAAAAAAACTTTTTAAAAATAAATTATTTAAAGGTTTACCATTAATGTGGGGGTATAAAGCCGCCTTTTTTGCATATTTATCAAATATTAAATTTTATGCAGTTTTTATTGATGACCCAATTTCTTTATTAACTAAGTCAAAAAAAATATATAGCTATAACTTTTTAAAAAAGTTACGAACTTACATTGCAAATTATATCCAACACCTTTCAATTAATTATGCAAGTAAAAGAATTACTCAAACAAAAAGAAATTCTATAGAATTATTTAAAACTTTTAATTGTAAATTTAATTATTTTTATCCTGGTATTAGTTTTAAACGAACTCTTAAAATTAAAAAATCTCAAAAACAAATTAATATTTTAAGTATATCAAGGTTAGAAAAAAATAAAAAAATAGATTGGATTTTAAAATCGATTTATGACCTAAAAAAAACTGATTTAAATATATACAAAAAAATTAATTTAAGTATTGTTGGAGTTGGTAAAGACAGAGCTAGACTTGAAAAAATTTGTAAAAATTTCTTTATCAATGAAAAAGTATTTTTTTATGGATTTGTGAGTGAAAGAAAAAAGATTGATTTATTAAAAAAAAGCAATATTTTTTTAATACCTGCAAAACAAGGCTATGGTATTCCAGCTTTAGAAGCTCTTAGATATAATAATAAATTAATAATCAACAAGGAATCAAGAATATCTGAAATTTTGACAGAAGGTGATTTAATTAAAATCTCTAAAAACAATTATAATAACTTTTTTAAAAAATTTAGAATTACTCTTTTGTTAAAAAAAAGTAATAAAAGTTTTAATTATAAATTACATAACTTACCAAATTCTGCAAATTGGTCTAAAAATATAAGTAATTTTTGTGGTTGGAATAAATAATGAATAGTGAAATTTTTGAAAATAATATTAAAAAGATTAAATTTTTATTTTTCTTTGCTATTTTAATATGCTCATTAATTCAAATTTTTTTGATAAGTGAATTTAATAATTATTTTTCTTTATTTTGGTTAATTTTTTCAAATATACTCATTTTTTTATATTGTTTTAGTTTAGAAAACTTAAAGTATTACCCTATCTCAATATTTTCTTTAATATTTACTAATTTTTACTCAAATGCTAGTGCATTATTTTTTAAGTCAATTTTTTTTCAACCTATAGACCTGAATCTATTTGATCCTAACTTTACTTATTTTTTTCTTTTCATTGTTAATCTGTTATTAATTTTTGTTCATATAATCTATAAAAAATCTAAATTATTTTTAGCACTTAGAGTTAAATTACAAAAATTTTATTTTTTTATTAATCTAGAAAAATCTAATGATAAAAATTTTTTAATTTATCTTGGTTTTTTTTCATTATTATTCGCATTCATTTCAGTAACTTTTTTTGGCGACAATATTTTTGCTGATATGTCTGATGGTCCTAATATTGTTGGTGATATTTTAAATGTAACAAATATTTTTTTTATTTGTCCATTTATTATACTTTTTACATATAAATTTTATAAATTTAATCTAAAAAAAATTGATTTTATTATTATTTTTTTAAGTTTAATTTTACTATTATATATTTCATTAGGTCTAAATGCGAGATCTGCTTTTTTTGATACTATTTTTGTTGGATGTTTAATTTATTCTTTTTTTATTTTAATAGGATTTACTGATATTAAAATTTTAAAATTTAACAAAGTTTTTTTTTTAATTGTTTTTTTTATTTACTTGGGAAATGCAATAGATAAATTTTCAGACTCTTATTTAGAAACAAGAGCACAAAGAGATATTACTAATCCTTTACAAAACATAAAAAATCATTTTAAAAGTATTAAAAGAGGTGATAATCAAGTTAAAAAAAATGAATTGTTATCAAATAAAATTTTTAGAGAGGATTATTATCCATTAAATATAGTTAATAGAATCAACATTGTAAAAGCTACGGATAATATTTTATATGCAAAAAATTATTTAAGCAAAGATCAAATTAAAAATATCTATAATTATGAACAAAATCAGTTTATTTCCATTTTCCCCAGTCCCTTTATTAATATTTTTAATCCAAATTTTGATAAATTTAGATATTTAGATAGCACAATTACTTCAAAAATTTATAAGTCAGTAGATAAATATTTTGAAGGTGGAAAAAGTAATGGCTTATCTTTTGCAATTTTATTTCTTTATGAAGATATTTTATTTATATTTATATTTGTTATATCTACATTTTTAACATTTAGTTTATTAGACTCTTTTAATTTTAAAGGAAGTTTTTTGATTATTTATTTTGTACTTATGTATAGTACTTCGGGAAGTTTAGTAAATTTAATTACCTCAGGAAGTTTGTCTGATTTTTTTGGTACCTTAATTAGAATTATACCTCAAAGTATACTTTTTTTTATTTTGTTTTTTAAAATTTATAAAAAATTATTAAAGCGATCTTAAATTTTGCTCATTAATTAATTTCACAATATTAGATTTAAAAGAGATTTGATTTTTTATCGATTTAATTTTTTTGTAACCATTATTTGCTATTTTTTTTCTTAATTTTTCATTATTTAAAATTTTTTTTATTTTTTTTACACAATCTTTTAAATTTACAAACAAAATAGCATCAACGTTATTTCTAAAGAATTGTTTGTGTGTTTTTGTGTTTTTTGCAAATAAAAGTGTGCCTATATATGGAATTTCAAAAGATCTGTTGGTAATATCATCAAAGTTTTGTTCTGATGGTAGGCAAATTGAAATTTTTGAGGATTGAATTAGCTTAACATATAGTTTGTTATTATTTATTTTTGCTCCAATAAATTTTTTATATTTTTTGTAAAACTTATATTTATTCCAATTATCGCCATATACTTTTATATTTATATTTTCTTTAATTAATAAAGAAACCAATTCACCTCTTTCAGGAAAGAATGTTGCAATTAATATAACATCTGATTTTAATTTTTGTTGTTCTTTTTTTTTAATTTTCTTTTTTTTTTGATATTCAATTTTAAAGGTAGGTGGTATCCATACTGTATTTTTTAGTTTAAGCTCATTTGAATATTTAAAACGATTTTTTTGAATAAAAATTATTTGATCAAAAAGATTGAAATTTTCTTTGATCAATTTCCATCTTTTTTTATCTCTTTCAACAAAAGGGTTGTCTGCACAAAAAAAGAAAATTTTTGTACAGTTTTTTTTTAAAAAAATTATTGATCTTTTTCCTAGTAAACTTTCATTATGAATATAAATCAAATCATATTTTTTTTTAATTTTATTTTTTAAAGTTAATAAAATTAATAAATCAAAAATTTCTAAATTTATATTCCAGTGTACTAAATTAATAAATTTTATAATTAAATTTAAACTTTTTATTTCAATTAGATCTACATTCTTATAATTTTTTTTTAGCACACCGTATTGATAATAAGAATATCCATAACGATCTTTATTTCCAATGTATAATATCTTCATTAGTGTTTAATTATTTTAGATAAATTTTTATAACAAATTTCGAAGCTAAATTTATTTATAATTTTTATTCCATTTCGTTTATGTTTGATAATTAAATTTGGTTTTTGAATATATTTTAAAATTGCTTTAATTAAATCTTTTGTGTTTTCATTTTTAAAAATAAAGCCATTTATTTTATTTCTCACAAGATCATTAGCTGATCCTACATTATCTGAACATATGATAGCATTTCCAGCATTCATTGCCTCATTAATGACTAGGCCCCATGGTTCAAATCTTGATGGTAAAATCAAAATATCAGATTTGTTGTAAATTTTTTTTAAATGCACCTGAGTTTGAAAATTTAAAATTTTTATAAAAGATAATTTTTCTTTTTTGACTATTTTTTTGAGTTTTTTAAAGCAATCCCCGTTACCAACTATAGTCAATTTGTACTTAGTTTTTAGTTTTTTTTTTAGAGAAATATCTTGAAAAGCTTTAATTAAAATATCCAAACCCTTTGTTTTGTTAAGTTTTCCTGCAAATAAAAAATTAATAAAATTAGTTTTTTTATTTTTGGTTTTTTTTTGAAAAAAAAAATCATTATCGACACAGTATGGAACATTAATTATTTTATTTAAATTAACATTGTTTTTTAAATAATATTTTTTATTTTTAATTCCAATTGATAAATATTTGAAAATAAAAAAATCTAAAAAAAAATAAAAAAATTTATTAGAAATAATATTGAAAAAACTTCTTTTTTTACTATTCATGAAATTTTCTTCTCTCAATAAAATTTTTTTATTAAGAAGCTTTGAAATGATGATAATTATTAAATTATACAAACTTTTAGAGCCATGGATCCAAACATAATTTATTTCTTTATCTGTAAGAATTTTTTTTAAAATTGCATGTTTATTGTTGTAAAAATAATTATAACCTTGAGTAATGCTCTTACTCCAATTAATTTTTTTTCTAAAACCTTTATCATAGAACTTTTGTGAAGAATGATTTGATTTATAACCAACAGTTATATCTAAACCTTTTTTAGTTAAATATTTAATTAATGGTGTTTGATATTGTATTGGATGCGGGAGAACATAAAGTATTTTCATAAGATTTTTTTAATCCAGTCGCTAAATTCATGATTATTCGAGTAATTAAAATTTTCATTAAAACACTTGAAAGAGTTTTCTTTTAATTTTTTATTTTTCTCTTTATTTAAAAGAAAACTTTTTTCCAAATTTGAAATTATACTTTGTTCATTATTATTATTAATTACCATACCAGCTTTATATTTTTTTATATAATTTGAAATTCCTACTTTTTTGGAACAAATAATTGGTGTTTTTGTAAACAAGCTTTCTACTACAGATACTCCAAAATTTTCTCCATGCGAAGGAAGTATTGAAAAATTAGAATATTCATAAGCACCCCATTTAATTTGATCTTTTAAAAAATTAAGAAAATAAATATGATTGTTCTGTTTCAATTCATTTTTTAATTTGATCATTTTTTTTCCATATTTACTATTTGTATCACCAGCAATAAGTAACAAGTGATTTCTTTTATTTTTAATTTTCGCAAAAGATTTAATAAGTAGATCACATCCTTTTTTTGGATCAATTCTATTCATAAACAATATTGTTTTTTTATTCTCAACAAATGGAAATTTTTTTAAAAATTTTTCTTTACAGATTTTAAAATCTAAAGATTTTGGAAATATTCCATAGTTTACATTTTTAAATTTTATTCCATTTGTATTTACAAAAGTTTTTTTAAATTGACGAAATTCTTTATTTGAATTTGACAGAACAAACTTAGCTTTTAACAAATTTTTTTTTTCAAATAGAATCCAATATATTTTTTTCTTTAAAGTTTTGAAATTCTCTGTTCCAAAGTAAGGATCAAGCATTCCATGTGTAAATACTAAGTATTTATTTCTCAACAGAAATCTAGATGCTAGAGTAATAAATTGCCAAAGCCCATGTACAATAAATAAATCATAATTTTTTCTATTTTTTAATAACCAAAATATTAATTTTAAGCTGAATCCATATTTTAAAATACTATTATCTAAAGAAATAATATTAATTTTATTTTTTTGTTTTTTTTTAATTTTTTTACCCAAAAAGAGAATATCGTGTTGAATCTTATTTTTTTGATTTGCTATTGCTATATCAATCAGACTATGTGACGGACCACCTTTTTCTAATTCAAGACTATCAATAATACTAAGTATTTTAATTTTTTTTATTTTTTTCATTTAGTATCTAGATTGGAAATTTATATTTTAATTTTAAAATATTTATATCAACTAACATTCTAAACCAAAATGTTTGCCAATAACAAAACCTCAAACCATTGAGGCCATTTAAAAATCCTAGCTTAAAAAAATATCTATAAAAAAATAATAGAAAAGGTCTTATCAAAATTGGAAATTGATAATATATTTTATATTTTTTTTGGTTGTTTTTAATTTTGAAATTTCTTTTTTTTAAAAAGTTTTTTGCCTCTAAATATGCATATTTTTTATGCTTAATTTTCCATCTAAAAAAATCATTTTGGTTATTATCAGTTATACTAATATTAATTTTTTCTTGAGTTGGTTTAGTTATTATTTTTTCATCCATTAAATCATTATTACATTTTCCGTAGCCATTTCGCCAAATCCTTAAAGTTTCATGAGGAAAAACACCACCATGATTAATTTCTGTTTTATTAAATAGATATTTTCTATTGATTATTAATCCTTTAGTTTTTGGATTAATATTTTTTAAAAACTTTTCTAATTTAAAAAAAAATTTTTTTTCAACTGTCTCATCTGCATCAATTCTCATTAACCAAGTGGTTTTTGCTTTGGAGAGTTTGATTGCTGAATTAAATTGATCAGGAAAATTTAAAAACTTTTTACATTTGTACCTGATGTTTAATTTTTTGAGTATATTTTGAGTTCTATCTTTGGAATGGCTGTCTAAAACAAAAATATCTTTTACGAATCTTCTAATAGAATCAATGCATTTCTCTATATTTTTTTCTTCATTATAGGTAATGATTATTACAGTAAGATCTAATTTTTTTTTTATAGCAGTCATTTTCCTTTAATTACCAATATATATATGAATCTTATCATGTAGAATGATCATTTGAAAACGATTCGAAATTAAATAATTATAATATTAAAT
>Ga0181553_10005391_pt1 | contig 10726 bp, 10 predicted proteins | sample 011ome_17_FD_133753 | JGI IMG/M metagenome (GOLD analysis project Ga0181553, IMG submission 133753) | Coastal salt marsh microbial communities from the Groves Creek Marsh, Skidaway Island, Georgia - 011502XT metaG (megahit assembly) | ecosystem: Environmental > Aquatic > Marine > Intertidal...
CGGATGGCGAAATAGTGGAAGTTAAAGCAGAGCTCGGGCGTCACATAGGCATTTGGCGCTTGTTCATGCGGCAGGACGATGTTGAGACCAATCGACTTGCCGCCCGCCTCGGATGCGCCGCGGTTGCCTGCCTCCATCACGCCGGGGCCACCGCCTGTCACGATCACGTTCTCAAGCCCACCGTTCTTGACCGAATGCTCTGTCATCCGCCGGGCGAATTCGCGGGCCACGTCATAATAGGGCGCTAGCGCGGCAAGGTTGGCGGGCGCGGCAGAGGCTTTCGAAGGCTCGGGGATGCGTGCACCACCGAAAAGAACGATGGTCGATTTCACGCCCGCTTCGTTCATCGCAAGCTCAGGCTTGAGGAGTTCAAGCTGGAGCCGGACAGGCCGAAGCTCTTCCTTAAGCAGGAAATCGGGGTCGTTGAACGCCAACCTATATGTCGACGATGCGGTTTGGGCCGTTTGTTCAAACCGCTCGGCGGCCTCGCGGTCTTGAACGCTGTCACGGAATGGATGCCGTCTTTGATCGCTCATTCTTGTCGATCCTTTCTTCTGCTCTTGGCCATTGGTAGAACGAGCCGACGAGCAAGGCCAGTCACAACTAGGAGGGCGACATGACCGCTTGGACCACAGACATCAGCGCCGCCGCCGCTCGGATCAAGGGCCATGTGCGGAAAACGGCCGTTGCAACGCTCGATTTCAGTGGCCTTGATCGCGCGATCGAGGTCAAGCTCGAGTTCACCCAGCACACCGGCAGCTTCAAGGCGCGGGGGGCGTTCAACACGCTGCTATCAGGCGATGTTCCGGCGGGCGGCGTGGTGGCGGCTTCGGGCGGAAATCACGGGGCCGCCGTTGCCTTTGCCGCCGCGCGGCTTGGCATTCCGGCGCGGATCTTCGTGCCTGAGATGGCGGGGCCGTCCAAGATCGCCCTGATCGAACGCACCGGCGCCGATCTGACTGTTGTGCCCGGCGCCTATGCCGATGCCCTTGCGGCGGCGCTCGATTATGAGGCTTCGACAGGCGCGATGCAGGTCCATGCCTATGACGCGCCCGGAACGGTCGCTGGGCAGGGCACCTGCATGAAGGAATGGGAGGAACAGGGGCTAGAGGCCGATACCGTCCTCATCGCAGTGGGCGGCGGGGGCCTCATTGGCGGCGCGATCGCTTGGGCGGGCACGCGGCGCAAGATCGTCGCTGTCGAGCCGGAAACCTCTTGCGCCCTCCATGCGGCGCTCAAGGCGGGTGCGCCGGTCGATGTCGAGGTTTCGGGGATCGCCGCCAACTCGCTCGGCGCACGCAAGATCGGCGATATTTGCTTTGGCCTCGCCCGCGTTGCCGGAACGCCGTCCATCCTCGTCACCAACGAGGCGATATCCGAGGCACAAAAGACCCTCTGGCGCGAGGCGCGGTTGCTCGTGGAGCCGGGCGGAGCCTGCGCGCTGGCCGCACTCCTTTCGGGCGCCTACCGGCCAGTGCCGGGCGAGCGGGTGGCTGTTCTTCTTTGCGGCGCCAATATCGCGCCGGATCCGATTTCGTAATCGTCGCATTGTGCCGCTCGGGTGCTGTGAGTATAGGGCACAAAATTCGACAAACCTGACGCGAAAAGGGAATGCCCATGTCCAACGCCCAACTCGAAGCCGCCATCGAAGCCGCGTGGGACGCGCGTGATACCATCACCCCCACCACCAAGGGCGAGACCCGCGACGCCATCGAAGACACGCTGACCGCGCTCGACAGCGGCAAGTTGCGCGTGGCAGAGCGCCTTGAAGATGGCACATGGCACGTCAACCAGTGGGCCAAGAAGGCGGTGCTCCTGTCGTTCCGCCTGACCGACATGCACGAAATTTCCGGCTCGAACGGCGGCGCCAACTGGTGGGACAAGGTTCCCTCGAAATGGCAGGGCTGGGGCGAAAACCAGTGGCGCGCCGCGGGCTTCCGCGCCGTGCCGGGCTCGATCGTTCGCCGCTCGGCCTATATTGCGAAGAACGTGGTGCTCATGCCCTCCTTCGTGAATATCGGCGCCTATGTCGATGAAGGCACGATGGTTGATGGCTGGGCTACGGTCGGTTCCTGCGCCCAGATCGGCAAGCATGTGCACCTCTCGGGCGGCGTCGGCATCGGCGGCGTTCTGGAGCCGATGCAGGCCGGTCCGACCATCATCGAGGACAATTGCTTCATCGGCGCCCGTTCCGAGGTTGTCGAGGGCTGCATCGTGCGCGAGGGATCGGTCCTTGGCATGGGCGTGTTCATTGGCAAGTCGACAAAGATCGTCGACCGCGAAACCGGCGAGGTCATGTATGGCGAAGTGCCGCCCTATTCGGTCGTGGTCGCCGGCTCGATGCCGTCGAAGGGCGGGATCAACCTCTACTGCGCCGTGATCGTCAAGCGCGTCGACGCTCAGACCCGCTCCAAGACTGGGATCAACGAGCTTCTGCGCGACTGACGAATCTGTAATCCCGTGATAGGATGCCCCCATTATTTTGGGGGTATTCATGATCGAAATTCAGGAAATCCGAGAAGATTGGCAGGCCGCGGAAGCGGAAAAACTCGCTTGGGAATTCGTCGACTGGCTCAGGGGGCGGTATCCCGAGATGAGCGGCGAGATTGACGCTTATCTGGAAGGCCAGAAGTTTTCCGAACGAATGAAAGACGTCCGCAAGGACTATGGCCCGCCGCGTGGCGAGGGGTTATTGGCGCTCCTTGATGGCAAACCGGTCGGGCTTCTCCTGATGCGGGATATTGGCGATCATGCCTGCGAGATGAACCGGATGTTCGTTCGGCCCGAGGCGCGCGGCAAGGGTGTTGCCCGCCTCATGGCGGATCAGCTTATTGAGACCGCCCGCGTGAAAGGGTTTGAATGGATGCGCCTTGGCGCCCTGCCGCGCCATGACGAGGCGCTGGCACTCTACCGCTCGCTCGGCTTCCGTGAGGATAAGGGGCAATCCCTCGACGGCGATACCAAGAGTGCCGTGAAGATGTCTCTCTATCTGGGCCGCCACGCCCATTGACCCTGCCAATGCCCGCGCGTATTGGCCGTGGGCATGAGCGAGAAAGCCAAACCCAAGAAGCCGCAGCAGGTCTATACCCTCCTTGTCGAGGTTGGCCGGCATGAAGGCGACGGCCTGCCCGAGGGCAGCACCGGCGCCGCGCTGATGTGTTTTGCTTCGGGCGTCGACGAGGCCGAGGCCGTGCGGGAAACCGTGGCGATCCTCAAGCAAGCCGATCTCGCGCCGCTCGATGTCTCGGGCTACGGGACGCTCGACGAGCGCCTTGCCGAGGGGCACGACATCGACGACGAAGAAAAAGAGCTCATGCAGCGGGCGCTGGAGGAAAACAGCGTGATCGTTGCCCAGATGACCCCGTTCTACGACTAGTGCGCCAGGGTTAGAGCCTCGAAGCCCTTGAGTTGCGGTAGGGCCGACCCAAAGGAGGCCGGGACCAGTTCGGGTGGCAGACCACGAAGAACCGACGATTGGATCAGGTCGCTATTGCCAGCCATTTCGCCGGGGTCAAAACTCTCAAGTACGGATCCGTTGACGATCAGAGGGGCAGGTCTGTCGAGCAGCAATTGATAGTAGGTTTGGACCGAAGCGAATGGACCACGGACGATCGTTCGTCCGTCCATGAGATGCCCGGCGGTCGCGGAAACCTGTTCTTCACCGAAAAGATACTCGACCTCCGAACCACTCAGCAGCAGTCTCTGGTCGGGCGCAACGATCAGATCGGTATGAAGGCCGTAGAACGGCGATCGCAAGCGAAGGGGGGCAAACCTGCCGCGCGCAGGAAGATCCTGTCGGCAGACCCAACGGATCTGGGCGGGTTCATGGCCGTTCGTCAGAACAAAATCACCGACGTTCAAGGAAGAGATTCGGCGTTCGCCGCTCGGGGTCGCGATCCTTGCGTCCGGCTCAAGTGTAGCGGTTGGGCCGAGAGGCTCGATCCCGGTGCTGAAAGCGACAGAGCGAACCTCATGCGAGAGAGTGGTTTCGGGCGAGGCGTCGACCATTCTGTAAATATCCCGCAAGAAGATCGGGATGGGCGCCACCACGGCCGTGTGAAAGGTCTTGCCGCGTTCCGGCAGATCGACTGAGAGATCGGCCCGCCTGGCAGGGCCATCCCAACTGTAGCGGAAGATCACGTCTTCCTCGGGGCCCCGCATGATCGTTGGAAGGTCGAAGGCGGTGCTTGACGAACCTTGGGCCATCAAGACCCTCATGCGCCCGTCCGGCTCTGTGCAGACCGTGAGAGAGCAGGGCCACGGCGTTCGCGCAGAGTAGCGGATCAGGTTGTGCCGGACCGGGCGCGGCTCATGCGCGAAATGCAGCTGCAAGGTTCCGCGCGGGACCAGAGTTCCGGGCGAGGGGCTTTGGCCGTGGGTAAATGGCGAGAAGACGATGCCGTTCGTGTCTCGCAACGCGATCCAGCCGGATGTCGCTTTGTCGTCGTTGGGGTCTTTGACCCTCATGTTCTGCCCAGCCTTGGATTGGTGTTCGCTGAGGGATAACGCAACGGCGGGACTTTGCGAATCCCCGCTGGCGAGGTGCTGTCTTCTGGTGTCGCGCAGCCGACATAGTTGGCCACTGCAGCAATTGCAAGATCGCGTCCGAGCCGGTAGCCATCGATCAAAGGAGACCCATATGGCCAATCCCGTTGATCCAGTCGCTCTGACCGCCGATCTCATCCGTTGCCCTTCGGTCACGCCCGAGGAGGGCGGGGCGCTGGTGCTGCTCGAGCGCGTTCTGTCCGAGGCCGGTTTCACCTGCACGCGGGTGGATCGCGGTGGGGTCAGCAATCTTTTCGCCCGCTGGGGGCGGCAAGGGGCCAACCGCAGCTTTGGATTCAATGGCCATACCGATGTTGTGCCCATCGGCAATCGCGAAGATTGGACGGTCGATCCCTTCGGGGCCGAGATCAAGGATGGCTGGCTTTACGGCCGCGGCGCGACCGACATGAAATCGGGCGTGGCCGCTTTTGCCGCCGCTGCTATCGATTTTGTGCGCGACACACCTCCCGATGGCGCGATCATACTAGCCATCACCGGCGACGAGGAAGGTGATGCTGATGACGGAACCACCGCCCTTCTCGACTGGATGAAAGCCAATAACGAGGCGATGACCGCTTGCCTTGTGGGCGAGCCAACTTGCCCAAGCGAGATGGGCGAGATGATGAAGATCGGCCGCCGTGGCTCGCTCAACGCCCATTTCACCGTGACCGGCGTTCAGGGCCATGCCGCCTATCCGCATCGCGCCAAGAATCCGGTGGCAGCAATGGCGCGGCTGATGGACCGGATTTCCAGCTCGCCGCTTGACCAGGGGTCGGATCATTTCGACGCCTCGACCGTCGCCGTTGTCACCATCGACACCGGCAACCCCGCGACCAACGTGATCCCCAACACCTGCCGCGGCACCGTCAACATCCGCTTCAACGATCTGCACAGCGGCGCTTCGGTGACTGACCGCCTTCAGGCCGAGGCCGACCGCGTGGCCGAGGAATTCGGCGTTCGGGTGGCGCTCATGGTCAAGATCTCGGGCGAGAGCTTTCTCACGCCTCCGGGCGAGCTTTCGACGCTGATCGCCAAGGCCGTGACAGCCGAGACAGGCCGCACCCCCGAGATGTCGACCTCGGGCGGCACCTCGGACGCCCGCTTCGTCAAGGATCACTGTCCGGTGGTCGAGTTCGGCCTCGTCGGCAAAACGATGCATGCCGTTGACGAGCGCGTTTCGGTCGAACAGATTGGCCAGCTCAAAGCCATCTACCGGCGGATTCTCGAGGGCTATTTCGCCTGACCGCGTTTCGCGCATGACGCCGCGCCGCGCCCGTGCTAGGGCGGGCGCATGACACGCATACCCTCCAAGCAGGAGGTCCTCGACTGGATCTCGGCCAATCCGACCCTGACCGCCAAACGCGATATTGCGCGGGCCTTCGGGATCAAGGGGGCTGCGCGGATCGACCTCAAGGCGCTCTTGCGCCAGATGGAAGACGAAGGGCTCTTGCGCAAGCGCAAGACCTCCTATCGCGATGCCGATGAATTGCCGCCTGTGGCTGTGCTGCGCGTGCGTGCGCCGGATGCGGAGGGCGATCTCTGGGCCGATCTGGCTGAATGGGACGGCAAGGGGACAGCGCCGAAAATCCTGATGGTCCTCAAGCCCACTGATCCTGCGCTGGGCGAGGGCGACCGCGTTCTGGCGCGGCTCGAGATGGTGAAGGGCCAAGAGCACGACTATGCCGCGCGAGTGATCCGCCAGATCGGCACCAACCCGCAGCGGATTGTTGGCATCTTCCGCAAAGGCTCGGAAGGCGGGCGGATCATCCCGATCGACAAAGGCGCCGACCGGCAATGGATCGTTCCTGCCGGAGCCGAGAACGAGGCCAAGGACGGCGAGCTGGTCGAGGCCGAGCAGTCGGGGCCGAAGGGCCGGCTTGGCCTGCCCAAGGCGCGGATCGTCGCGCGGCTGGGCGATCCGACAGAGCCGCGCGCGGTCAGCCTTATCGCCATTCACCAACACGGCATCCCCGACCAATTCCCCGACGCGGTGATCGCCGAAGCGGATGCCTGCAAGCCCGCCGGCCTCAAAGGCCGAGAAGACCTGCGCGAGCTTCCGCTTCTGACGATCGACCCCGTCGATGCCCGCGATCGCGACGATGCCTGCTATGCCCACGCCGACGACGATCCCAAGAACCCCGGCGGGTGGGTGATCTGGGTCGCCATCGCCGATGTTGCGCATTACGTCCGCCCCAATACCGAGCTGGACCGCGAGGCGCGCAAGCGGGGCAACTCAACCTATTTCCCTGACCGTGTGGTGCCGATGCTGCCGGACCGCCTGTCGGGCGATCTTTGCTCGCTGCATGAGAACGTGCCGCGCGCCTGCCTTGCGGTGCGGATGCGGATTGACGCGCAAGGGCGCAAAATCGACCATCGCTTTATGCGCGGCCTGATGAAATCGGTCGCCTCACTGAATTATCAGCAGGTGCAGAATGCCGTCGACGGACGGCCCGATGACAAGACCGAAGCGCTTGTCGAGCCGATCCTCAAGCCGCTCTACGAGGCCTATCGCCTGCTCGCCCGTGCCCGCGAGGCGCGCCAGCCGCTCGACCTTGATCTGCCCGAGCGGCGGATCGAGATTAACGACGCCGGCCAAGTCACGAGCGTGGCCTTCAAGGAACGGCTCGAGGCGCACAAGCTGATCGAGGAGTTTATGATCCTCGCCAATGTCTCGGCGGCCGAGACGCTGATCCAGAAGCGCACGCCGCTTCTGTTCCGCGTTCACGAAGAACCGAGCCCCGAAAAGCTTGAAAGCTTGCGCGAAGTGGCGCAGTCGGCGGGGCTGGTTCTGGCCAAAGGGCAGGTCTTGCAGACGCGGCACCTCAATGCCCTCTTGAAGCAGGCCGAGGGCACAAGCCACGACGAGCTGATCAATATGCAGACGCTGCGTGCGATGACGCAGGCCTATTACAACCCTGAAAACTTTGGGCATTTCGGCCTCGCCCTGCGGAACTATGCCCATTTCACCTCGCCGATCCGGCGCTATTCCGACCTGATTGTGCATCGCGGCCTGATTTCGGCGCATCGCTGGGGCGAGGATGGCTTGAGCCCTTGGGATATCGAGAACCTCGAGGAAACCGGCCAGCTGATCTCTGATACCGAGCGCCGCTCGATGATGGCGGAGCGCGACACCACCGACCGCTATCTTGCCGCCTTCCTTTCCGACCGGCTGGGTGCCGAGATGGAGGGGCGGATCAGCGGCATCGCCCGCTTTGGCGTTTTCGTGAAGCTCGACGAGACTGGCGCCGATGGCCTGATCCCGATCCGCAGCCTTGGCGATGAGTTCTTCCATTTCGATGCCGAAAGTCAGAGCCTTACCGGCTCGAAAAGCGGCACGGTGATTGGCCTTGGTCAGCGGGTCACGGTCAAACTGGTCGAGGCCGCGCCGATATCAGGCGGGCTTATTGTCGAGCTGTTGAAGCTTGAGGAACGCACCATCGCCCGCGCGTCGCATCGCGGGCGCGGTAAACCGGTGCGCCGCCGCGCGGGAGCGGAAAAAGCCAAGGCGAGCAAGCTCAAGAAGAAGGTCAAGCGCACGCGCCGTTGACAGAAGGGCCGTGGTGCGGCGAGGTTCGCTCATGCCCCGCCCAAACTCTTATCGGCCCTTCACCCCTGACCCAGCGCAGATGGCGCTGGTTCCCGATGTATCAGGCAACGAGATCAACGGTCTTGGCGAGGCAGAGCGCCGGTCGCCAAGCGTGGTCTACTGGGCGACCAACCCCGACGACATCCCGCACGGGCAGATGCAGAAATGGTTCTACACGGTCGATCCCGGCTCGCCGGAGTTCGCCGAAGAGCGGGCTAAGCGCGCCGCGATCTATGCCGAGCCATTGCCGCCGGTGGCGCCTAGTCCCGCGCAGCGGAGCCCAGAAAGCTGGACCACGGAGCTCGAGCAATTCGTAAATGCGGGCCTGTGCGAAAAGGTCGGCGTGGCGTTGATGAACAGCGATTGGCTCTTTGAGGGCGGCGCGGCGTCAGAGACCCGCGTGATAATCGCCGGGGTCCAGCATGACTACGATCGCATCGCCACCGCGCCAGAACCCGAGGCAGGGGCAGAGGTTATGGTGCAATACACCCGCGCAACGCGGATCGCCAAAGAGATCGCCGCGTGGCTGCATGGCGAGGGCTGGGCGGCGCGGCCGGTCACCGGGCCAATGGCGACGACGCTGACGATGATCCCCGCGGCGATCGAGGCGGGGTTTGGCGAGCTCGGCAAGCATGGCTCGATCATCAACCCCGAATTTGGCGCTTCATTCCGACTTTCTGCGGTTCTGACCGATGCACCCTTTGCCCCGACCCCAAGGCAGAGCCACGGGATTGACGGCTTCTGTGCGGCCTGTCGGATATGCGAGGATGCCTGCCCGCCCTATGCGATCCTGCCGGAAAAGCAGACCGTGCGCGGGGACGAGAAGTGGTATGTCGATTTCGACAAGTGCCTGCCCTTTTTCAACGAACATCAAGGCTGCGGCATTTGCATTGCCGTCTGCCCTTGGTCGCGGCCCGGCGTGGGGCTTAATCTTGCGGCCAAGCTGGCGCGCAAGGCCGGGCGCGAAGGCTAGCTGCGCGGCTGAAGTGCCGTCATCAGATAGACGTTGTGCTCGGCAAACACCTCGGCATTTCGGGTGTTCTGGTTGAGCCGCTGGTCGAGCCGCTGGCGTTTTCGCTCGTTCATAAAGAGGCGGATTAGCCGGTCTATCAGCCATTTGGCGCGGGGACGTTTGGCAGTCAGTTCCTGATCAACGCGCGTGAGAGCGTGGCCAACAACATTAAAGAGGCCCTGCTCGATCTCGACGGAAGGGGCGACCTCGGAAGTGATGTCTTCCTCGTTCAAGGTCTCAAGCTTCAGTTCGGCGACAGTCGCGCGATAGCTGGAAATCGGATGGCCCCCGCCGACGGTAGCCAGCACTTCGTCCTCGCGGAACCCTTCTCGGCGAAAGCAATCCGCGATCACGATTCGTCCGCTGGGCGCAAGAAGGCCGAGACAATTTTTCAGGCCGGTGCCGAGCGGGATATACTGGAAGCTCTCGGAAAAGAGGCAGACGTCGAATTTGCCAGCGCTTTCGAAATCCTCGAACCGCATCTCGTGAACCACCGCGCCCTTAGCGTTCTCGCGGCAGCGACTGGCGAGAAAGGCGCTGGGGATGACGATTTCGACCTGATGACCAAGCGCCAGAAGCTTGCGCGCCGTCTCGCCCGCGCCGCCGCCGATATCGAGGATGCGGCACGGTTTGTCGGGAAGATAGCGGAACAGACGGTCGGTATAGGCCACTTGCGCGGGGCCGAAGTTGGCGGCGGTGACCTCAAGGCCGGTCCAGTCGCCATAGTGCAGGTTTTCAACGCCGGTGAGCCACTTGGCAAAACTCAGGCTCACATCAAGGCCGATGGCCCGTGTATCCATCTTGCCTCGCGCCATCAGCCCTCCAGATGCCTCGCAAACGCGGCGACGACCTGCTCATAGGTCGCGCGTTTGAAGGGCACGATCGCCTCGACCACCTTCGACGGTTCGATCCATTTCCATTTGGAAAACTCGGGGTGTTCGGTCTCGATATCAATCTGATCGTTGCGGCCGTGAAAGCGGATCAGGAACCATTTCTGTTCCTGCCCGCGATACTTTCCGCCCCAGATATTGGGAACAAGGTCGTGCGGGATATCGTAGGGAATCCAACTCTCGGTCTCGGCCTCGATGGTCACGAGATCGGCCGTGATGCCTGTTTCTTCCCACATCTCGCGCAGGGCGGCGTCGCGTGGGGCCTCGCCTTTGTCGACCCCGCCCTGAGGCATCTGCCACGCGTCCTGAAAGTTGTCGCGGCGCTGGCCGACAAAAACCTTGCCGTCAGCATTGACGATCATCACGCCGACGCAAGGGCGATAAGGCAGGCGGGCAATCTCTTCCGGCGACATCCCTAGTTCCGCGGCCCCAAAGCGCTCAGGCCCTTGAGAATGTCGATCGCATAGGCGAGCTGATAGTCCTCTTCGCGCAGGGCGGCGGTCGCCTCGGCGCGGGCGCGATCCTCTTCGATCTGTCGGATCTCGTCCTCGGTCAGACTGTCGTTATTGAGCGAGCCCTTGAGGTCGGCCTCCGACCGGAACTGGAGTGTAGTCGTTTCCGCCTCATCCCCGGGATGAGAAATCGGCTGCTGCACGATGATGTCGGGCTGAATGCCGAGCGCTTGGATCGAGC
>Ga0181553_10005392_pt1 | contig 10724 bp, 4 predicted proteins | sample 011ome_17_FD_133753 | JGI IMG/M metagenome (GOLD analysis project Ga0181553, IMG submission 133753) | Coastal salt marsh microbial communities from the Groves Creek Marsh, Skidaway Island, Georgia - 011502XT metaG (megahit assembly) | ecosystem: Environmental > Aquatic > Marine > Intertidal zone...
ATCCGATATCACTGCAGGAATCGAGTAATACATTTGATTTGATTCGGTGGTATAGCCGTAATGGGGTTTATTTTCGAGCGCTAGCCGGTGGCCTTTGCGATCCATTCCCAAAATACGCTCACCTCCACCCCAAAACCGATCGTCTTCGTTTATTCGAAACCGCAGACCCTGGATACCCGGGAGTTTGACGTAGCCAGGTTGCTCCTCGAACAACCACTCGTCGCCGCGGAAAAACGCCAGTCGAAGCGGGAATTTGTGCACCACCGCACGCAAATCCTCCGTTTGTAACACAAGCCTGTCATCTAGCTCGGACACAACAACATTCGGGGAAAACGCCTGCTCGGTTAGAGCATAGGAATGATGCGTGTCGTCCTCATCGTAGACGACCGAGAGGCCGCCCCCAACGAGCGCGCGCATACGGATTTCAAACGCGTCACTTTTAATGGTAACGCGCCCTAGCGCAGCGTCATGTTCATGGCCGAGGTACTGGGCGGCGTGAGCGCTTGCCGTAAGCAGCAGAGCACACAATAAAAAGCTGAGTCGCAGCATAATTAGTCTCTTTTCAGGGGGCGAAGTTCGGCCGCGAATCCGCCGCTCGCTGCCATCGACACAGCCAAAACAGATTCTCGATTAACGCGTTGTCGGGAAACGGATAAGCGCTCCGGCGCACTACGCCAGTTGGCATCCGGCGCGTCGCTATAAAGCACCAGCTCATAGTCCATGCCAGCGTCAAGAAAACTCAAGGGGATATCGAGACTGCGCGCTGTCTCGTCGCTTAGACCGCCAAGGAACCAACGATCCTCGCCCCGAGCTTGTCGCGCTTGCACAACGTATTCACCCACTTCACCGGCAATCGCGATACTGCGTTCCCAGTCTGTTACCACAGATTCAATAAATTCAAGTGCCTGCGGGTGCTGTAAATAGTTCTCAGGCAGATCGGCTGCCATCTGGATGGGGCTATAAATCACCACGTAGCTCGCCAATTGCTTCGCTATGGTGGTTTGCGGTCGGTTCCAGCCATCGAGCCCATTGAAGGTCATATCCACAATACCGGGCGTAAAATCCATCGGCCCAGCGAGCAAGCGAGTAAAGGCTAATGTGGGTATGTGGCTTGGTGGATTTGGCGGAGATCCCCACGCGTTGAACTCCTGGCCTCGCGCGCCTTCTCGAGACAACCAGTTGGGATAGGTTCTGCGCAAACCCGTGTCTTTTACCGGCTCGTGTGTATTGATGCTAATACCGAACTCGGCCGCGGTTGCCACATTCTTAAGATAGTGATCCACCATATACTGACCATCGTGCCACTCCAGACGCTTATAGCCTTGATCAGTGTGACGAACGATATCGCCTCCATCGGCAACGTAACCCGTTTTTACCTGAGTTACTCCCAAGGCCTGATACAGCTCGAACGCCGCGTTCATCTGGCGCTCGTAGTTCGTCACATTACCCGACGTTTCGTGGTGACCAATGAGCCTCACCCCTTTCTCAATCGCGTATTGGCTCACCGCCGCGATATCAAAATCAGGATACGCCTGCGTGAATGAAAACACCTCGCCGTTGAAAAACCAGTCTCCATCCCAGCCGATATTCCAACCTTCGACCAGCACACCGTCAAAACCATTTCTGGCTGCAAAATCAATGTACCGTTTGGCTTCTTCCGTGGTTGCACCGTGGCTATCGCCGCTGCCCCAGGTCTTTGCGTTTATATGCATCGCCCACCAAATACCGACGTACTTACCTGGCTTAACCCAATCGACATCGCCGAGTACATTCGGATCATTCAGATTGAGGATTAATGGGCTGTTCAATAAGCCGATGGCTGAATCAGCAATCTGGATGGTGCGCCAGGGCGTCACCATGGGCAGTGTGGTTTTAACCAATGCACCATCGCTCCAGGGCGCAAGGTCGGCGCTTAAGGTACCCGTGCGTTCCTGCTTGAGAGACATCGCAGAATAATTCACCAATGCTGCCTCATGTATGCTGACATGCACACCGTTGGACTGCCGTAGCGTCAGGGGTGTGTGCACCAAACCCATCTCTGGCAGCTTGGTTTTGGAATAGAGATACTCGTACCGATTCCATTCCCGAGATGGTATCCACCACGCCTCCATCTGATCAGGATTTTTGAATACAAATTGCGTGCCTTCAGAAATGAGCGTTACCGGGCCCTGCGTTAACTCCGGCACTCGATAGCGGAAAGCGATACCGTCATCGAATGCCCGAAATATCAGATCGAATTGAGGCTGATTCGCACTGCCCACATAGCTGACCCGCAACTCATTAAAATGGTCGTTTACCAGCCGGCTCTCACCCCACGGTTGCTCCCAAGAATCGCGAACTTCGCGGCGCTGAACAGCGCCAAACGTTCCGCTCTCGCCCAAGGGCGCGAGTTCTTCGAAGGTCAGTGCTAAGGCACTCAAAGCAATGACTTCGACCCCATTAAACTCGACTCGATACTCTGGGCGGGAATTTTGATCCGTTAACTCGACCACAATACGCTGATCTGGCGAACTCAGTCGCAGCGCATCTGCCGCGATCGGCACACTGTATAAGCCGACCAAACTGACGAAACTGATGAACACAAATTGAATCAAACGCATACCAGACCTATTAACCAAGCTAAATCAGCACACACGATGTGCTCACAACGAATTCAAGACAGACTCAAGAATCAAAAACGACTTAGACTCCACGCGAAGCGAGGCGTCGCTATCAATGCGCTCAGCAGTGAATACATTTTGCCACTCTGGAGCGGCAGCAAGTTCCTGAAGCGCACTTAAGCTGATCTCGCGACTCTCATTCGCATTATTAAGGATCACAAGCACCGATTGCCCCTCCAGTGTACGGGAATAGGCATAAACACCATCACGTGGTGCACGATGTTTGAACGCCCCGCTGTGCACAACCTCTTGCCCTTTGCGCCAACTAAAAAGTCGTTTGAACCATTGCAGAAAGTCTTGGCGCTCAGGCGAGATCCCTTGGCCTGTAAAGGCATTTACGTGATCATTTTGCCATCCACCCGGAAAGTCGCTGCGAATGACACCATGCGATTCAGTGCCCCGGTTATGCATTAGAATTTCTGTGCCGTAAAAAACCTGGGGAATACCGCGGAGTGTCGCAAATAAAACCATAGCCATCTTTGTAGAGGGAATGGATTCACCAACCTGACTGAACACCCGGCTCATATCGTGATTATCGGGAAAAATGACGAGATTCTGCGGATCGGCGTACAAGAAATCACTTGCAAGCGTTTCATAAATACGAGTCAAACCGGTATTCCACGCCTCATCTTCCGCTACGGCCTTTAATACCGCCTGATTAAGCGGGAAGTCCATTAAGGAAGGCGAGGATCCTAGGTAACCATCTGAGTTGAGTTTGCCTTCTTGCCAATAGGCTATGATTGCGGGATTCATAGACCATTCTTCGCCGACGCTATTGAGATCGGGATATTCCGCTTTCAGTGCTGCGTTCCACTGTGTCAAAAACGTCTTATCCGAGTAGGGATAGGTGTCGACTCGGAGACCCGATAAGCCAAGCGTTTCAATCCACCAAATCGTATTTTGTATAAGGTAGCGCGCCAGATGCTCGTTACGCTGGTTAAGATCGGGCATTGCATCGACAAACCAGCCACTTTGAAAGCCCTCCTGATCAGAGGGAATCGCGTAGGGATCTTGCACCGACTCGCGACGATGGTTGGTTTTGGTGCGCATCTGTGGGTAGTTCAACCAATCCTTTGCCGGCAGATCCGACAACCACCAATGATGCACTCCTATATGATTGGGAATCACGTCCCAGATGAAGCCGATCCCGCGCTCTTGCGCGTCTTTGGCGAGGGCTTTCATGTCGGCCAAATCACCAAACCTAGGGTCGATGGCGTAATGATCTGTTATGGCATAGCCATGATAACTACTTTCTATTTGATCATTTTCCAGTACCGGATTCATCCAAATTTGGGTTACGCCCAAACCTTCAATGTAATCCAAGTGCCGGCGAATACCGGCTAAGTCACCGCCATGTCTGCCGTAGGGCTCGCCTCGTTCTAGCACAATTTCGCGCATGCCAGCCACGACATCGTTCGCTGGCTCGCCGTTGGCGAAGCGATCCGGCGTAATCAAATAAATTAGGTCTGACCCATCAAAGCCGCGACCGGCGCCAACATCTGACTGTCGTGCCTTGAACTCGTACTCTAAGGACGCTCGAACAGGCCCTTCGAATTCGAGTTGTACTGTAGCCGCTCGCTCGGGCAAGCTTAGCGTGACAAAAACATAATTGGCGTTGTCGATCTCAGTAATACGTCGGATCTCAACTTCGCTGCTCCCTCGAAGGCTTATACGGCTATCAGCTACTCTGGAAGCATGAATCATCAACTCCACTTCATCGTGCGCCATACCCGCCCACCAGTTGGGGGGTTCGACCCGCAGGTCAGCTGAAGCATGGGTTGCCACTACAAAGGCAGCACACAAAAGCATACGGAGGATGACGTTAAGCATTAATCGACACCCCGCAAGATGACAAAAACTCGACATGGCTAGGAAATTGTTCACTGGTTCGCTCAGCCAAGGTCTCAAGATCTTGCAGCAACCCACCTAACTGTTCTCGACTGAGATTATGTGCCAGAGGATGATAATCCTCAGGGATTAAACCTTGCCCTATCAAAACCTGCTGCCAAGCGATTTCATGAAAAAGCTCATCGTTCTCTTTAAATACCTTCCCCGTCGTCTTAAACAGTTCAATACGCCTCTCGAGTGACTCTGGTACCGACATCTCGCGACAGTCAATCCAGAATTGGCTGTCCGTTCTATTATTGACTTTGTAATGCATGATTATAAAGTCTCGAATCTTTTCAAACTCAATTTGTGACTGGCGATTGAACTCATCAACTTCGGTTTGTTTAATTCCATCGTGCGGAAAATGCTGAACCAAACGTCTAAGTCCCGCCTGAATCAAATGAATACTCGTGGACTCCAAAGGTTCGAGAAATCCGCTGGCCAAGCCAAAAGCAACACAATTCTTATTCCACTGCTTTAAACGACGCCCCGTTTTGAAAGGGATACTTCTGGGATCGGCTAAAGGCTCTCCGTCAACGTTTGCTAACAGGGTCGCTGCGGCTTCATCATCAGACACATAACGACTGCAGTATACGTGCCCATTCCCCGTCCGGTGTTGCAGCGGGATATTCCACTGCCAACCCGCATTGTGTGCGATGGAGCGTGTGTAGGGTTTAATGTCACCAGTTGAAGAACTTGGCATCGCTAATGCCCTGTCACATGGTAACCAATGCGTCCAATCTTCATACCCAGTTTTCAGGGTCTGCTCGATCAGAAGGCCTCTAAAACCCGAGCAATCCAAGAATAAATCACCCTCGATCCGGGCGCCCGACTCGAGTTCTACTGACGTAATAAAGCCAGTATCAGGACTAAGATGAGCCCGTTCAATAATGCCTTCTACACGCTTAACCCCGTTTGCCTCGCAAAATTTTCGGAGATACCGAGCGTACAAACCGGCATCAAAATGGTACGCGTAGCTGATCCCAGGTAATTGAGTGCCTGGGATCTGGCTGAGCTTGCCAAATTTATTTTTCTTCGCAGTTTGATAATTCAAACTGAAATCCCAAAAACTCGACTTCATACCCTCTCGCTGACTTCTCAGCCAATAGTTATGAAAGGTGCAAAACGCAAAGTCTTTACCGATATTGCCGAATGCATGCATATAACTATCGCCAAGCTGCCCCCAATTTTCAAACTGGATACCCAGCTTTATGCTGCCTTTGGTAACCCGCAAGAATTCCGACTCGTCAAAGCCTAAGGCATTATTGAAATTAATAATTGGGGGGATTGTTGCCTCGCCTACTCCCACAATGCCAATATCATCGGACTCCACTAAGGTAACTTCGATGACACGCCCGAGTGTTCGAGACAGCAGTGCCGCTGCGTTCCAACCAGCAGTCCCACCCCCGACGATTACCACACGATTAATTCCGGTATCCATAAAGGCCCTCCCCAAAAAAAAACCCCTGTCGTTTGTGGAGCAGGGGTTTTAAGTTTAGCCGGCTTGCTTAGAAGTCGTAACTAAATCCGAGACGGTAGTTCTCACCATACTCTTGATAGTCGCGTACAACACCACCATTCAACGAGGTGAACGGCTCATCTGTCAAGTTCACGCCTTGAAGATATACTCGAAGCCCTTCTAAGTACTCGATGCCAGATCCACTAAAGTCATACGAGATTTGAGCATCGGCAATGGTTTCGCCCAGCATTTCGTACTGCTCTACGCTGAACCCTAAGCCGTATAAGTCACCTTTAAAGTCATCACGCTTGCGAACACTTAAGCGAGCTTCGAACCCACCATTCTCGTAGTAAACGGTCGCTTGCTGAATGCTCTTAGACAATCCAGGGAGCTCAAAGTCTGCACCACCAGGCGCCTTAATATCAGAGGAAACACCCGTATGGCTCGCAAAGATACCCCAACCGTCGAGACTCTCGTGCAGCAAGCTCAAAGGCATAGCCAAGGAAACCTCATAACCTGTTAGAGTGCCATCGCCGCCATTTACCTTGCCGTTGACAGTGGCGGTGGTACTTCCATCAGGTGTAGTCTGACCAGTAGCCGCAAGGAAATTAGACACATCGATTTCAGCAGCACCATCGAAGATCCACTCTTTTAGCTCTTTGCGATATAACGCGATCGCGAAATAGCCATCATCGGCGAAATAGTTCTCGTAGGTAAGGTCAATGCCTAACGCTTCTTTTGGCTCGAGTGTCGTATTACCACCGCCCGCGCCAATGTAGTTACCATAGACATCGGGAACCTGCGAAACACCGATACTGAAGGAGGCGTTCATCTCATCCATACGGGGTCGAGACATCGTCTTCGCGATACCGAATCGAATGGTCTGCTGCTCATCCAGAGCCATTCTCAAATTTAAGCTAGGCAGGACATTGTTATAGTCATGAGACACCGTTTGCTGGACTAAGTCACCGCCGCTTCGCGCAAATGCTGTCGACGATTGATCTGTCTGCAAGTAACGCACACCGACATTACCCGTAACTTCTCTTCCCGCAACGTCCATTTCCAAGTTCGCCATAGCATAAAATGCGGTAACTTCTTCAGAAACACTCCACTGATTGGTCGCGTAGCTTGATTCCTCCAACGTTAGATCGTAGAACCCATCACGAACCATCGCCACAGAGTCATAAGCAATCATGTTACCCATGCCAATGAAATCCAAATTCACGCTGCCAAGGTAATACTTATCGGGGACTGCCAACATGTCAGGAAATACATTTAGCGTCATGAAGTAGTTTTCAGCAGTTTTCTTCTTCGTTCTATCGCGGAATGAAACCCCGTATTCAACGCTAGATACCGGACCGGCATTCAATTGTTGAGTAGCAGCAAGTTTCAAAGCTGTCAGCTCATCATCGATGTTCGGCGCATTTAGGAAGCCGTCTTGAGCAGTGTTCTCGAACTCCGTACCCGTGGCACCAAACTTGTCGTTAAGCGTGGACTGCCAGCCCCAGGTCAGAGGGCCGCCTAGCTGAATCAGGCTCGTATCGGAATAGTCCAGCCCCGGACTGAAGACAGCACCTGAAGCGCCCCCCTTCAGGCTGTAACCGATCGTATCCGCGACACCAAGATCATTACCACGTCCGGTGCCTGAATATGACTCAAATGAGTAGATTTCGCGTTCAACTTCTGACCGACTCGCGTCGAACTCAATTTGCACATTGTCGCTGAAATCAAAGACCAAATTGAACCCCAACGACGTCAGTTCTGCCTTGCGCTCCTCATAATCATTTCTAACCACGACGCGCTGACCCACTGTAGTGCCGCCGCCCACGATACCGTTAGCATCGGGCGCTTCTGCTGTTACAGCACCCTGACCCCATGCGAATGGGATTTCAATGCCTCGGAGCAATTTTTCATCTGCAAAGTCAACGTAGAGTGCATCAGCAGTCATACTCAAGCGCTCATTGGGCTCAAACTGTACGACAAGCATAGTTGAGTCGCGTTCAAGTGTTGAGGACCGCACGAACGGTTTAGCACCACCCAGAACACCTCCAGGGTACCCCCAAGAATTCCAGCGATTCTCTTGGTTCGGCGAATCCATCGTGGCGTGTGCTAGTGCGACACCCACTTTATTATCAGCAAACTGCTCAATAATCGAGAAGGTTGCGTTGACACCGGTATCATCGGCATCGGGATTGAGTTTACCGAGGCTGTTATACTCATATTCGGCCTTGAACTGCATACGAGCGTTGGTGTCGAGTGGCTTAACGGTGCGCATGTCAATCACGCCAGCAATGCCCTCTGCCTCCAGAGACGCGCGTGGGGTTTTGTATACGTTTACCGCCGACATGATTTCGGAAGGATACAAGTCGAACTCGACACCACGGTTGTCAGAAATAGATACCTGCTCCCGACCATTGAATGTAGTCGCGCTCTCATTCTCTCCAAAGCCACGGATACTGATTCTGCTAGCACGACCATCAAGTCTTTGTGCAGCAAGTCCGGGAAGACGCGCTAGTGACTCAGCGATGGAAACGTCAGGAAGTTTACCAATATCTTCTGCCGATATAGATTCGATGATGGAGCTATCAAAGCGCTTGTTATCGATTGAATCAATCAAGCTCTTGCGATAACCCGTTACAACCACTTCCTCCAGAGTCTTCGCCTCTTCTGTCTGCTCCTGCGCTACAGCAATATTAGCTGCAAGGCCGACGGCGACTGATACGCCGAGAGCGAGTTTGCTTTTCCTATATAGTTCTAAGTTCATAACATGCACCTTCATGTCGTTATAATTTTGTCACCGCGTCATCTCAAAACCATTAATTGACTGGTTTCATCAGCTGTGGGCTATCAAGCCAAGCGTTATGCATTTGCCGCGAACGCTCGCCCTTACAAGGGTGTACAGATAATAACGAGCTCGGCTTTTCAACCACAACGCACTGCATACGTATTCACGCGGCATTCGAAAAACTGGAAATATGCAAAAGAGTCACACTTTTATTAATTAAAATTCAATAACTTAAACTCCAACGCCTGATGACAACCCTTTCCACATCACCGATGAATAGGTATGCAAAACGAACCCAATTCATTGAATTGCGTAGTCTCCTAGCGCTATTTTAGCGCCATCAGCAACCACATTAGCGCCCTGCGCGTCACACTATAATTAAGGCACGATACATAATGTCCGCAATTAACCCCGCTCTTACTGACGGAAACTCACGCGCGCAGCCTCACAAATTGGGCAAGCGGTCTGCAGGCGTGCTACTTCACGTAGCCAGCTTGCCCAGCCCCTATGGCATCGGCGATCTCGGCGAAATCACCTACGATTTCGCAGACAAGCTCGCGGCTGCGGGCCAGACTTTCTGGCAAATTTTGCCGCTAAACCCCTCTAATCCCACCTCGGGCGAGTCGCCGTACTTTAGCTCTTCCGCCTTCGCGGGAAATCCTTTGTTAATTGATTTAGAGGCGCTGGCCGATTGGGGGCTGCTGGACAAAAACGAACTCGCAGGCGCGCGAGTATCAGACGGAGACGTTACGGACTTCAGTGTGGTTCGGCCCCAAAAGCTGGCGCTTTTGGCGACAGCCGTCGGCCGTTTTGATGCCGAGTTAGACACGGAGTTCTCCGCTTTTTGTGCGTCGCAATCACACTGGCTGGAAGACTACGCGTTATTCACGGTACTAACGCGGCTCGAAGGCACCGCTCTTTGGTCGGAATGGCCTGAAGCATATCGAGACCGAGAACCCCTCGCGATTGAACGCCTAAAGGCGGAGCAGTCCGATGCGCTTCAAGCCGAACGGATCATTCAGTACTGGTTTTACAAGCAGTGGCACGCGCTCAAAGCGTATTGCAACGAATTGGGCTTGTATATATTCGGCGATATGCCCATCTATGTAAGTTATGCAAGCGCCGACGTATGGGCTAATGCGCACCTGTTCAAACTCGACGAGTCAAAACGCCCAACCTTTGTCTCGGGCGTGCCTCCTGATTACTTCAGCAGCACGGGGCAGCTTTGGAATAACCCAGTTTACAACTGGGAAGCGCTTCGCGATCAAGGCTATCGTTGGTGGATAGATCGTATGGGAGGCTTGTTTGATCTCTACGACATGGTTCGCATAGACCACTTCCGGGGCCTTGTACAATATTGGCAAATTCCAGCAGGTGAACCCACCGCAATCAATGGCAGTTGGGAAGACGTTCCGACATACGAACTTTTTGACGCACTCATTGCAGCTCATCCAACTTTCCCCGCAGTCGTAGAAGACCTTGGGTTAATCACCGAGGACGTAATTCGAGTCAAAGAACACTATCAGTTCCAAGGCATGCATTTGCTTCAGTTCGCGTTTGATGACGACGACCAAAGCAATCCTCATCGTCCAGAGAACCACCCCAGCAACGCCTTGGTCTATGTAGGAACACACGACAATACGACCGTGAACGCATGGCTTGGCGACTTGAGTGAACATGCTCGAGCGCGTTTAAACGCCCAGCTCAACTGCAAGCGAATGGAGGCTCAGGAAATCGAGGACCAAGTCCTTGAGCTGGCCATGTCATCGCCCGCGAACATAGCGATCGTTACTGCCCAGGATCTTCTTCATTTGCCGGCACGGGCGCGTGTTAATGACCCGGCCTTCATAGATGGAAACTGGCGTTGGCGGATGACTCGAGCCGAATATGCCGCTTTGCCGTTAAACAAGCAACGTGAGTTAACTCAATTGAG
>Ga0181553_10005404_pt1 | contig 10718 bp, 8 predicted proteins | sample 011ome_17_FD_133753 | JGI IMG/M metagenome (GOLD analysis project Ga0181553, IMG submission 133753) | Coastal salt marsh microbial communities from the Groves Creek Marsh, Skidaway Island, Georgia - 011502XT metaG (megahit assembly) | ecosystem: Environmental > Aquatic > Marine > Intertidal zone...
GTTTTTTCGTCTGCCGTACTTGAACAGCAGGCTTTTCATGTATTGGAAGCAGCACGGCAGCCCGACGGGGAGACCACCACGCAGGAAAAGTTTTTGGAAAGAGTTTTGGTTTTGTTCTTCTTTTCTGCACTTTGGTGGATTTTTCAAACAACAGTTGACTTTTACACAAAAACGCCACGCAAACAACGACGACGAATGAAGACGACGAAAAACGAAGACGAAGAAGAATATCAGAGAAAATAAAATGACGACGACGACGATTCAGACGACGACGACAAAAGCGAGAGACAGACAGTTTGCGTCCAAGTTCCTGCCTCGTTCGTGGATGAACGACATCATAAAAAAGGATTCCCTGGACGAGGAGGGGAAAATAAAAAATTCGGTGAGGACGACGAGAGAGGAAGATGATGATGATGATGATGATGACGTGAACGACACGGACAGCGACGAGGGTAACATCATCATAAAAAACGAGAGAGTAGGAGGAGGAACGACTGCGACGACGGCAACATCAAAGTTAAAACAGAAGTTGAGAGAGAGTAGGAAAAAAGAGACGAGAAAAGTCGAGTTCATGCAAAAAATAATCGAGGAACAGAAACTGCTGTTGATGGATGAACAGGCGCGCTCGAATCAGTTTGAACAGCAAGTGAAACTTTTACAGAAATCAGTGAAACTGCTAGAGAAAGAGTGCGACAGTTTGAGCGTGAAAATGTCCGAAATGTTCGAGAAGAACGCAGAGAAGGCACATTTGAACGAGAGAATACGACAAGCCGAACGAGCGGCGATGGTATCGGCGAGGGAGACCAAACGCGTCGTCGAAGAGAACAGAGAATCGCATCACGTCATTCGCGAACAAAATAAACGGATTAGTAAGTTAGAAAAACGATTAGAAGAGCAGGTGAAAAAGTTAGAGGTTTCAAAGAAAGCGAACGAGTTGATGCGAGCTGGTCGTAAGAATAATAATATTGACGCGAAACCGAAAACGTCTCCAACGAAACAATTAGCACCCGAAGAGATCGATTGGGAAGCTGCGTACAAAGAAATAGACGAGCTAAGAGAGGCAAAAAGGACGAACGCGCGATGATATTGATGACGATAGTTAGCTAGTTGTACCTAGGTAAGCATATATAGAATAGAAGACGTTTTGTTTTAAAAGAATAATAGCGTTGCTGTGTACATTACTTGACTTCGAGCGTCGTGAAATACTTCACCAAGTCAACCTTCTCACCGCCTGCCTCTTTCACCAACTTCTTCAACTCCTTTGCTTTCAAAACTTTACCTTGCACTCCAATCTCCGGCGTTTCTGGCGTCGACGGCGACGGCAAAACCCACATCGGCCACGATTCGGAGTACGGCCCGCAAAACTCCGCCGGTTTCGTCACGTCCGCTCTTCCGTCCGGTGCATTTTGGTACACCCCATCCGGGAAGCACTCCACGTACTCTATCATCTCCATCGCCTCTTTACCTAACGTTTCTTTTTGTTTGTTGCAGTTCTCGCACCAAAACGCACCGTACAATCGCGCTCCGGCATCTTTCAACTGCTTCGCCACTTCCAACATCTCTTCGCTCGATTCGCTTTGCGGGACGTACGGAGTGTACGGAACTGCGACGACTTTCTTCTTCTTCTCCTCGTCTTTATCCGCGGCAAAAGCAGCAGGGGAAGTAGAGGCAGAAACTGCGAGCACAGCCGAGAACCCGCTCACAATCGCCGCTCTTCTACTCGATGATACATTATTGTTATTGTTATTGTTATTTACGTCGTCGTCGTCGTCTTTTTCTCCAATCGGAGAAAATTCTTCGGACGACGACGACACGACGCACGAAGATGATCCTCGTTTGCTGGTCGTCGATCTGTGAACTTTTCTGGTGGTCGTCGCAAAAAACGACGCGGAAGTGGTGGTTGACGCGATGGCACCGCTCATTTTTCTCCGATAAAAGTGATGAAGATGACGTAGATTTGTGAAGCGTGTGCGCGCGCGCGCGATTGGTTTTTCTGCTGATAAAAGTATATCCTGAAAAATCGCCAAAAGATCTCCCAAAAACTGATGATGATGAACAAACAAAACAAACTTTTTTGCACAACAAAGAGGAGGAGGACAAGGAGGAGGAGGAGGAGGATTTTTTTTTTTTGGGCTCTCGTGAACCAAAACAAAAGCTTTTACTCACTTTTATAAACTACTATAAACGCGCGCTAAAGCTAAAATGAATGACTTACATTAAAACTAATTCTTCTCTAACTTGGCTAAGATGGCATCGATTCTGTTCCTCATCAGAGGCTGACCTTTTTTATTCACCTTCATCATGGAGTGCCTCAACTTCCCTCGCTCTTTTCGCTTCGAGTCTCGTATTTTTTGCGCCTCTTGGAATTTTTTCTCCCTTTCCTCTCTTTCCTTTCGAATGCGGTCTCGTTCCGGTTGCGCTTTGAGCATTTTCCACTCGTGCGCCGTTCGCGGTCGTTCTTTCTTTTTGTTGTGCTTACCTTTCTCGGAAACGCCTTGGCGTTCTTCCGGAGGCGCGTCGTCGTCCTCTTTTTCTTCTTCGCTCTCTTCTGGTACTTTTTTTCTGTCGTCGTCGTCGTCGTCATATCCTCCTCGTAAAACTTTCTTCCCAACGTACTCCTCCATCTCCTCTCTCTCCACGAACGCTTTATCTCCGACGGGATCTTCCATTTTCGTCAATTTCCTGGCGTACTCTTCCGGATCGAAACCTTTCGTCGGCGCCACAAACTCTCCCGCTTTTTTTACCACCTTACGAAACTTGTTTATTTTTGCCGCCATCTCCGCTCTTCGTTTTTTTAAAACCTCTCTCTTATCGTACGTAGATTTCCCAGCTCTGGCGAACGCCTCTAAAGATAACGACGTGTTCTTCCCTCCTTTGTGTTTCTTCTTTTGCTTTCTGCCGTTTCGGTCGTACGTCTCTTTGTTGTTGTTGTTTGAAAATTTCTTTCCATCATTTTTCCCACCGACATGAAAGCCGCCACCACCATCATCTCCTTTGCTTTTTCTTCTAAACTGACTTCCTCTCGGAGGCATCACGTCCTCATCGACCATTATTGTTTTGCACTATATATGCGTATATATATATATCACGCAAAAGTGCTTCGCTTTTGTTCTCTCTCTCGCGCTCTCTCTTTCTTGTTTTGAGGATGTGTAGAGCAAGCAAATCCTCAAAACAACCAAAAAAAGGGCAGTCCAAGCTAAAAAAAAACAGACTGACGATGAAAAAAATAATCTTCTTCTTCTTTGTCTTCTTTGTCTTCTTCAAAACTTTCTTACCACTACGTAGAGTACTCTCTCCTACAATAAGACACGACGGACGTGAAAGCCGTTTTTGATCCTCCTCCTCCTCCTTCTCCGTCTTTGTTATTCTCATCATCATCTTCTGATACACTTCTCCTTCTCTTCTCCTTAAAATAAGAACGATGACGATGCCGAAAGAGTTTATGAAAAACATCATCGACTCGGTGATGGAAACGCGAGAAAAAGTGGAACAGAAAACCAATAAAATCTCAAAATCAATGGACGAGAGTTTACACTCCATATCGTTCCAAATAGGGAAAACCATAGACGTGTGTCGAGAGAGTTCGACTGAAATGAAAATGGAAGCTGAATTGAAAGCGAGTGAAATAGCGGAAGAGATGAAGAAGAAGGAAGATTTGTTTTTTAAATCGTTCACGCAACAGATTAAAGAAGTCATAGAGTCGTATCCGACGGCGAGCGCAATCGCGGGTGGATCTGTAGTTTTACTCGCGTTACCACCAACCAGACGCTTATTATGGAGAAGCACAATTGGTAGATTTGAGTCCGAGGAGCAAGCGTTTGCAAAGTTGACGAGAAGAGCGCAGACGTTGAAAGACGGCGCGGCGTCCGCCGACGTCGCGTTGAAGGGATTTTCCCAAGAGACTCAACTCGCAATCGCGGAGATGAATTCAGGCGTAGCAAAGTTAAAAGCGTTGGGAAGTTCGTTGAGCAAAGCAGAGAAAGGTACGGAGAAGTCGTTAGCTGGAGTGGAGGAAGTTTTAGGCGAGTTGCGAACGTCGCCGAGTACCGACGCGATAGCGCTGAGAAGCGAGTTAGGAGTCGTGCAAGCGACGTTGGAGAGGCAACGAAGAGACGCGATGCGAGAGTTGAAGAGGATTTATAAGCAAGGCATAGAAATATAATATAGATGTTGTATTATTGTTATCTGTTATCTGCTGCTATGCGTGTATTTATAATCATTCTCTTATTACTAACTATACAAACTACAGGTACTTGTTTCAAAACCGACTTCTCTTCTAGGTGTTTTTATTCTTCTCGCGTCCGTCGTCGTCGTCTTCGTCGTCGTCGTATCCCATCGGCGCATCTTTCGACGTGTCCGGTTCAAACCGTTGCAATTCCAACAACTTATACGTCTCTTCCGACGTCGACGCAGGTTCCACGTAAAATTTCTCTCCGTTCGCCTCCCACGTGACCAGCGGGTGACTCGATTCGCACACTCCCATATCTTTCAACTCGAATTTGGCGTAATACGTTTGCAACAACAAACTCGTCTTCTCCGCGGTGACTTTTGTTTTCGTCTCGGAGTCGACCCATAACCGTCGAACGTACGGATTGACGAACCATTGCAACATTACCGTGGTAAACAGGCCGATGCTGCTCATACTTCCGGCTAATACGATTTTCGAGGACATATCTAAGCTCGCCCCGGAGGACAGTTCTATGAGTAAAGGACAGCCGAAGACGGTTGCCCCTAAGGAGCCCAAGGAGAGCATTTTTACTCGTTTCACGGTTTTCGAGAACGCTCCGGTGTATATATTTTCACCGTATTTAGCATTCAATAACTGCGTGTTGTCGTCATCATCATTATCATCGCGCGAAGAAGGAGAAGAAGACATTCGTCTTCTATTCGTCTCCTCACTTTTCCTCGTCGTTTTTACCGCTTTTGATGATGATGATGTCACGACTTCTGTTGTTTTTGGCTGTTTTTGTTGTTGTTGTTGTTGCGTGAACGCGACGCCACCAAAGAATCGACCGCGAGAACAGTGCTCCCGGAGAAAAAACACCCCGACGTTAAAGTCGCTACTGTTGTTGATGAGCACTATTCGACTCCTTGCCGCGTGTCGCGCGACGAGCGTTCGAAGCATATTTCTTTCTTTCTTTCTTTCTTTGTTGGAAGGGAGTCTCACAAAAGGGAGAGAGAGAAAGAGCAGCTGAAAAATTGAATCGAAAGAAAGAAGAAGTGAAGGGAGGAAAAGGCAGGTTTGTTGCGCCCTGCGAATTAAGAAGTTGTTATAAGATGAGGAATTCGGTGAAATTAGCCGGCTTTTAAAGGAGTTTACAGTTTAGGGTTAAAAATTCACAGGAGGCCCCCCCTGGTGATTGCGCGAAAACTCTTTCGAGCACACGTATTTGAACACTCTCTTCGTTTCCGCGTTCGTCAAGGAAATACCCAAACCGTCTCGAATGGCATCGCTGATGCCTTTTTCGCTGCCGAGTTGCGGCGCAGCCGCTTTTGTGTTTAAGAAATCTTTGACGATATCGTCGAGCGCGCGAAGATCACCTAAAATTTTTAACCGGCGCGAGAGAAAGAATAAAGGAGTGGCGTTTTTCGACGCGATTGCGCCGGCGTTTAATACCGATTGAATCGCTTTGGATTCTTTTTCGTGCAACAAACACTCTTGTTCATCGAGCATACATTCCTCTTCGTCGTTTTCTTCGCCGTTTGATACGTTTTTACTCGGCGCAAAGATATCCACGCTTCTTCGAGCGAGTGATAATTCGTCCGCCAATCGTTTTCTTTCCTCTACGTTTAATAAATGTGACGTGAAGCCAACGTCCGCGTTGACATTTGCAAGCGCGTCGTGTATCTCGTACGCCAAAATTCCAGCCGCGTGGGAGAGGTTCAGCGAGACTGGCGTCGCGTCAACTTTACCACCATTCCCTCTAGGCTCGGCTCCTCCGGTGTAACGAAATTTCTTTGTCATCTCTTCTGGGTGTCCAGCGGTTGGAATAGACACGCAGACGTTCGCATACTTTAATTCTTCGTTTGATAATCCCCGCGCTTCGTTTCCGAACAGCACCGCCACTTTCCCTCTCTCTGCCTCTTTCCTTATGACCTCTTTCAGTTCTTTCGGCGTGAGAAAAGGTATGTTCTCTCGGCTCCTCGCCGTCGTCGCGACGACAAATGTGCAATCTTTCAAAGCGTCTTCTAATCCATGCGGCATGTGCGTGATATTCTTTTCCGCCTCTTCAATCATCCAACTCGCGTGTACCGCAAATTTCTTCGCCTCTTCTTTCAACACGCACTCGACGCCGATATCGTGCTTCTGTTCACCACCCATGTCGTGCGTATCGCACGTGTCCAACGCTTGCGGGTCTGGATTCACGATGGCAAAATTCTTCGTGAGACCGAAATTCTGGCACACGCGAGCGACGGCGCCGATGTTTTGAGGGCCTTGTGGGGAACATAAGACGAAGCGGACGTTATCCAACAGCGTTTTGCTTTTCGTTTGTTTTTCGGCTGCTTCTGGATGTTCGGAAAGAACACTTTTTGTTGTTGTCTGCGATGTCAACGCTTTGCTTCTTCGCGGAAGTCGATGATGCGTGATGTTCGAGGAACGCTTAAAAGGAACGAGCGCCGCGATGTAACTCGTGGTTGATGATGTGAATATCATGCGTGATGTGCGTCTCTTTGTTAGAATATGAATAACAATTGGTGTTAGATATAATTGTGTGTGTCTCTCTTGTAACTACTTTTTGTGCGGTGCCTTGTCAGCAAAAACCACAACCACTCTCTTGTTGTTGGTCAATCGAAATAATAAGGAGGTTTTCGATTTTGGCCTCCTCCTCCTCCTCCTCGCCTGTTATTATGAAGCGGCGATACTGGAAACTCATCGTGGATATCTTCCGCGTTTCGATGGAAATTGCCGGGAAAACCTCCATCACCACCACCAGTCGTCGTTCGCGTTCTTGGCTCTTTCTTCTTTTTGTTTCTCCCGTACCGACGACTGTTGGCGTCGTTAGAGAGGTACGCCTCTGGTCGAAAGTGTTCGTGAAAGGCGAAAAATTCGCCTTTTGGTGGAGCCGTTGATGCTATCTTCGACGGCGAAGCGATGGAACGCGATGCATTCGTGGCTCTTTTTTTCTGCTTGGACATCATTCGGAGGACGGCTTCGCGACCTTGTTGGTGCTTCGATAACGTCGTATTTTTAGGCCCGTCGTCGTTGTCGTCTCGATCGATGTGATAATACGCTTCGGTGTCACCGCCGCCGCGCGCGTTTGTTTTTAAGGGCGAAGGCGATGAAGGTGATCCCATGAATGTTCCAATTCCAAGCGTTTTGTCAAAGCGAGGAGGGAGAGGATGAGAATGAGGTCGTGATGGCGGCACAAAGTGCATGTCTCGATTCGAGAACTGTTGTTGTTGTTGTTGTTGTTGTTGTGGAGATTTTGAGTGCATCGGAGATTGCAACGGCGAACGCATATTTTTCTCCACATCGAACAAGTCATTCTCATACACGCCCAGCATCGCACCATCTCTGTCTTCTTCGCCTTCCTCGAGACTTTCGAATGCTTTCATCGGGCATCCGCACAAACGCTGGCAGGTTTCATAGTCTTCTCTCGTAAGCTTTCTGTCCTTGACCACTTTGTCAACCTCCAAACCGTGCTCAATCAAAACTAAAATCGTGATAGCATTGACGTAAGGAAACAAGTCACTCAAAGCAATTTCCCACACGCTAGAAGATTCGCCAGGTAAAAGCGCGAAGTCTTTCTCCGCAAGGTACGGAAAAGAGTCATCGTTTGATTGGATCTTGTCTTCGTCACCGGGACCAGTGGTAGCAGCTTCAAACGTTATCGCCTTGAAGACAGTATCGACAATATTACGTTCCGAACAGAATGTCACGTCGATATCTATTTCATTTTTTGATACCTGCACCTGACGGTGCAGTTCCGAAACAAAACTCTCAGCTTCTCTCGCTTCTAAATATTCCGGATCTATTTCAAAAATAAACTCCGTCCAATAGAAGGATCTCGAAAGAACTTTCGCGCAACGACTCGCCAAGAAGAAAACTTCTTGTAAGTCTCCGCTCTGTATCTCGCGAGTGTCGCGCATTCGAAACAAACAAATAGCCTTCACTCCATCGTTCGACGCGATTAAAGAGATTACTTTGGCGTAGATCTCTTTTACGTTCGGGTCGACGATACGATCGAAAAGTCTTCGACGAATAACGCGAGCGAGGCTTGATTGTTGAACTTTCCGTTCAATTCGATCAATCATGCTCGAAGATTGTTTGTCTCGAAGGACAACAAGTCTCGTTTGGGTCACACTATGATGCGACTTCGCGCGTTCTGAAACATCAGCGGTAGGGTTATCAATCGGGATGATATCGTCGAATCCTAAGATATCGTCATCCATGTATTCTCCAACGTATTTTTCGTCCTCTTCCCAATCAAAATCAGGCTGCGGCAGCTTGAGCTCGTTGTTTGTGCGCAAGGTTCGGTCTCGTTGACTACTACGCGGAACTGGTACCAGATCGGTTGTAAAGATTTTTATCGCACCGTTTCTCTCGATCCCGCGGAAGCGTCTCGCATTTATCGCACTCTGGACGATACTCTCAGCGTTTCGGCTTGGAGCGTAAAATACGACGATGGCAAAATCCGAAACGGGAAAACTTGCTCGCTCAAAATGCTGCTCCAAGATAATCAAGGCATCAAGATTGTTTTTGGATACAATTTTACGCACCTCTTCTGCGAATAACTTTTCTTCTTGTTCCGATCCTCCATCGTGGAGATACTTTTGAGACGGGAGGCAATTGACTCGACCGCCAACAAAATGGACGTATTTCACAATTGGTCCGATTGGTTTAGGTTCAGGAACAATTATGAGCATCTTTGTGCGACCGGAACCATCCGTTCTACATTCTTTAACAAGTGGTCGTAAACCGCCAAGTTTCGGGCTATCGAGCGACTCACCTCGTTGAACGCTGGAAACGGCAGCTTCTAAAGCGTCCTCAGCCTTGGATTTCGTTCGGACAAAGATGGTGTTATTATTCGTACCTGAAGACGTGTGCGCGTAGTTGTTCGTGTATCGCAGCTGCAAATTCGCAACAGTAACGCCGTAAGACTCTAACAAATATGCCACGGTCAGTAAATCCTTCAAGCGTCTCCAATTCGCAGCGGTGTCGATATGGCCTGCTTGACGCTCGCGTTCTTCAGCCTCTTCCATCCTCGATACATATAAATCGTAGTCGATTCTCACATCAAACGTCGGGATGGCACTACCGAAATGGACTGGTATTCTTTCGCGAATAGTGTTGTACTCACGTGCAATTTCTTCGATCGCAAAGCCATGCGGCTGTTCCGGAACACGAAAGGAGAAAAATTCTATTTCTGGCTGCTTTTCGTTCTCTCTCTTTTGCGTTGCCGCTTGCGGAGAAGCAAAGTTCAGCTTCGTCTGAAGATGCTGCTTTATGCCAGTACCGGGAGTTTTTGGGCGTGAAGCACTACCAACATTCTTACCACCGCTACCATTTGGCGAAAATCCCTTGGTTATCGTCGCCGTCGCCGTCGTCGTCATCGTCGTTTTCTTCGATTTGTGGAAATCGACGGAATCTTGTACCATCTCTTCGCCTTCTGGAAAGTTTAAGGCAAGAAATCTAGGAGAGATCATTTGCTTTTGTTGTTGTTGTTGCTGATCCGCGCGAGGAGGCGAGTGTAAATATCCAATATTAGCGGTCGCTGTGCCTGGTAGTAGCGGGCGTTCTGGAGAATGCGAAAGAGGCGCAGAGTTCCCAACGTCTCCGGTGACCGTTGTAGTATTGTATCGTATCGGATAGTTCTCCTCGACGGGCAACATGAACGAAGGTAAAGTGCTCGTCTTTGCGACTATTTTTCGAGTCTCAACGTAAGCATCGATATCTTTAATCTTAGAAGGTTTGAAAAGCGGCACGCGCGTCGTCTCTTCCTCGCTAAGCAAAGAAAACTTACTTTCCTCGGGAACGTCTTGGGAAACTTTGATCGCTTTCCGCTCCTCACCGCTTACTGGCCACACGCGTTCCAAAAACGTGCGTTTTGGTTCGTCAACGAGAATTGGTAACTCCAAAAATGCTCTCTTTGTCCCTTTTTCTCGCATCCCCGCTCCGCCTGCGAAACAGTCAAACTCTCTCTGCGTTGGCGGATGCACATGGATCGTACGTAACAAATTTTCGACGCAGTCCAGCTTAGCCAACGTCTCAGCCGGAAGCTCGTAAAGCTGTTCGCGTTCCGCGCGTGAAAAGAAGTGCGTCTGTCTTCTAATTTTCTTCCCATCGTGTTCTTCATCGTCATCGTCGTCGTCCTCTTCGTTCTCTCCGTTCTCATCTCTTCTCAAATCTCTTTCAAACCGTCTGGTTTCTGTCTCGAGGACGTTTCGCACCGTGTTTTCAGTTTGCGTCCCGGGAAGATACGGCAGTTCCAAGTCTCTGAAGACCTCTTCGCGTTTCTTCTCCATCGCTCTCGTCGTCTTTTCTACCGGTAAATCTTCCCCAGGGAACATCTCTTTATTATTGATCGTCTTCATCCTCAACTCTGTCGTCCCGAGGAGCATCGACTTTTCGTCTATTTTTTGTTCTTCTTTTTCCAACTCCTTCGCGAAGCCTTGCCTCTCTATCGCAGAGCGCTTCTCCTTCGCCGCTCTCGACAAAAACGCCATCGTTTCTCTCTTCCTCTCCGGAACGTATAATCCAATTCGCGCCTTCTCTA
>Ga0181553_10005409_pt1 | contig 10714 bp, 10 predicted proteins | sample 011ome_17_FD_133753 | JGI IMG/M metagenome (GOLD analysis project Ga0181553, IMG submission 133753) | Coastal salt marsh microbial communities from the Groves Creek Marsh, Skidaway Island, Georgia - 011502XT metaG (megahit assembly) | ecosystem: Environmental > Aquatic > Marine > Intertidal...
CCGCCCGCGGTATCGTCGCCGCCGCCCGCGGTATCGTCGCCGCCGCCCGCGGTATCGTCACCGCCGCCCGCGGTATCGTCACCGCCGCCCGTGGTATCGTCGCCGCCGCCCGCAGTATCGTCATCGCCGCCGCCTGCACAGACGTCTGTGCAGGCGCCTCCAAAGACGCCCGAGGAACAAAATGCAGCCCCAAAGGCGCCGGCGCCGCCCGTGAAACCAGCCCAACTCGCTAAGCGGCGGCGACATCAAGCCGCCGCGAAAAAACATCGAAACGACATTAGTGCCGTACTTCTCGGCGCGGCAAAAGAACGAATCGTAGATAAATTTTGTCTCCTAGGCGAAGACGAAGAACGATGATAGAATAGAACACAGACGCCTCAGATGTCAATATAGATAGCATACACAGAGACATAATCAATCATTACACTACTCGACTACTTGACGTCGAGAATTTCTTTTAACAGCTCGTAGCAGTAAAAAGACACCGCGGCGGATGGTAAAATCTTGGCGTAGTTTGGAACGAGTCCGGCGTACAAGGCGCCGATGCCTTCGCTCTTGAACACGACGTAAATGCCGTGAAACATATTCTTATAGGCCAAGGTGACACCCTTTTTCATACCTTGTACTTGCATGCGACGTTGAATCATCTCAAGCGGATACACGCCAGTTTGCGCCGCCGCGCCCGCGAGGGCGCCAAAGCACATCGTCGGCAGCGCCGCCATTTTCGCCTTTTCGCCGTACACGCGACGGTACGTCGCCTTGCAAAAATCATACACGGCGTAGTTTATAGCCCCATACGGTGCCACTCGGACCATGTTCGCACCTAAACCTTTCCACAGCGCGCCGTAACCTTCATTGGCGACGAGAGCGGCCCAGCACTCGCCCATGGGCATGCCCGTGCCCGAGACCCGGGACCGTAACGTGTCGATTGGGTGCGTCAACGCCGTGCCGCACATGCTCGCCACAGATCCACCCAACATGCGCTGCCCACTCGTGAGTTCAGTTTGATCTTCATTTTGTAAGATTGTAGCCTTGAATTTATCGTAAATGAACAATTCGACAGCCTTTGTGGGGGCGATGCGCGCGACGTTTAACGTGTTGCCGCGAAACCATCCACCCGGACCTTCGTTTCGCCAAATTCGCGTCAGTGTGCCAACCAACCCACCGTCTCGCGCCATCGTGCTCGAATCAAGCATGTATTCAATCTTTGCCCGCTCGAGAGGGGCGACGATCGTGCGCGAGACGCCGCCAGATACGGCGCCGACGAGTAAATGTTTCAACACGTCCTTGGCGCCACCATTCTCGACGCGCTTGCTCGCAAAACCGAGCGACACATCCCCAACATCGACCGTGCTTTTGGACCACACCGATAGCGCACTGGTACTATCGAGTGCGTCAGAAAGCATTAGAAAATCACGAAATTCGGTGAAATCTATAGCCTTGGCGAGCGTGACAAACTTTTCATTTGACGCGTTGAACAATCCTTTGCCTTTACTAAACGCGCCGCTTCCACTCTTAATTCGCGTCATCATCGCCTCCACCGACGAATCATCAATCGTGTACCCTTCGCGCATCAAAACTTTCTTTAACTGTTTGCCAGTCAAGTATCCTAAACGCTCTGTATCGAATTTCTGGAACGTTTTTAACAACTCGCGTTCTCGCCTCAACGCGAAATTCCCAAACTCTCTCAACGACATTCGATGCTCCTTCGTCTCATTCTCCGATGAAACCGTCTTGCGATCGCCACGATCACCACCGACGCGACACGCATCAATCGTTCGACACATAAATTCTTGAATAGACGCATCGCTTACCGGCGCACCGAGCTTTGTGAGCGCCGCGTTCATGTCCCGCGCCGTCACGTACCCTTTCCTGCCCTCATCTAAATCATCAAACCGCCTCTTTAAGGCGTTGTACGCGTACGAGCCCGGATGGAGATCGTCGAAAGTCACTTCGACGGCGCTTCCCAAACGCGCTTCGCCGTCGTTGGCTTTGGTCCCGAGCGTCAGCGACGCCAAGAGCGCCGATGATGATGGATTCCACAGCCCAGCATCCTGACGGTTTTCGTCGGTGTGGCGCCGACGACGGCGCGCGGGCGGGCGTTGCGCGCTCCAAGCGGACCCGTTCGATGATGTGTGTGACCATGGGTGCGAGTTCGCGCGCACGGGAGCGATGCGTGCGGCGTTCGGGGACATGGAGTCGACGAATGGCGTTGACTGTCGACGCTGGCGGCGTCGTAACGGTTTTCTCCATGTGTGTAGCTCATGGCTTAAATTGGATGTGTGTATGTGTTGAGTGTCCGAAAGTGAAATTTATTCCTATATTACAGACGCGAAAGACGCCGGCGTCAATGTCGACGCCCGACCGGGGCGACGCTTCTGGGCTAGGCTATGTGTGAATAATTTCATCGCACGCGCATGCGTTGTCTTGATCGTATGCGCGCTGAGATGTGCGCGCGTGATGCATTCGGGCCGCGCGCGACTGGAATTTACGTCGGCTTGGGTGGCGCCGGGCGGAATCCGCCGCATCGAGGCGACACGTTCTCTTGCAACGTCTCTCCGGTTGGTAACGAGTCCTGCAGCTCGCCTAGCGATGGTACTGAAGCAACGCTCGGCTCCGGGGGCGTGAACGCGTTTCCTAACGCCGATGGATCGCGCTTGATGAATGAGTAACGGAACCGGTTGAAATCTTCCGCGTACGCGTCGTTGAACGCGTTCAACACCTCGGGAATAAACTTATCCCAGCACGACATTAAATCTGGCTTGGGCACGCGATCGTTCCATTCATTCACCTTGTCATCAAATGATACCCTCGGGTCGTACTGTTGGCGCATGAATTTCAAAATATTTGGTTGCGCACCGCCGCGCACCGGGTCGTCGCACATCCCCTCGTGCTGGCTAAAACATCCTTCAAGCTTGAAAACATGATCGGCGCTCGCCGTCATGACGACTTGCGGAATCCAGTGCGATCCAACGCCGAGAGATCCATGCGTTTGCGCGTCACACGCCGCCATGGCGTCGATATTAAACCCACCTTGACGGTAACACCCGTACAACGCGTTCGTCGTCAAACCCCACATGTGGTTCTTTACGTACTCCTGAAACACCTCGCAGTTATGTACGCTATACCCTGGATTGAGCGAATGAAACAAGTCCTTATTCCCCCAATTCGTTTGCCATAAAAACTCTGATACCGCGCGCTTGTAAGGATTCCGAACGATGGCCCACGAATTCTCCACCCGCGTCGCCGGAGGCGTGTGCCACGATTCCAATCCTTTAAAGTTTTCCCTGAGCTCATACGGGCGTTTCGGGTTGCAGCACCCGACGTTGATGCCAATCTTCCCGAGCACATCCTCGACCGTGGTGCCACCGCTCTTGGGAATGTGTATAAACGCCGGTACGTTGACGCCTTCGACTGGACGCTCCGTCTCGGGCGCGAGCCCGAGCGCCATCGACGCCGCCGCCGCGTCCGTCACCGCCGCGTCCGCGCCGCCGAACGCGCGCGACGCAATCTCGCGCACGCGCGTACCGCGTGCACCGTCGGTAGACGCCGCGGCGGCGACGCACAGCGCGCCGAGGGCGCACCATGCGACCACGCTGAGGGTGTTACGCGACCGCGGTGCGTCGTCGTCGTCGTCGTCGCGCGCGGCGCTCGACGCGCGCTCGACGTCGGACGTCGATGCGTTCGATGCGTTGAGTAAACCGTCGCGTTCGGACGCGCGCATGGCGGGCGGCGACGGCGGGCGACGGAGAATGGCGCGCGATCGCACCAACACCATTTTTTTTGAGGAAACTTTTGACTGCGTATTCGGGTATTTGATCGGATATTCGATGCTTTGATGACGCGAAGGAATGATTCGATATATGAAACAATTGGATACTAATCACGTCACTATTGGAAACTATGCGCGATGGACGTTGCGCGTGAACGACTAGGAATTGGCTACGGGCTACGCGCGTCGGCGCGGCGGTCGAGGCGTCGACGTTTCGCCCGGCGACTCGAGTTTCGCCTTGACATCCTCCACATTCGCCATCCAAGCCTCCTCTTCTTTGGCTTGGATCTTTTCTAATACTAATTGTGTGTCATTTCCATCCCCTGGGGCGGTTAACACGCGATCGGCGTCGTCTAAAGGCGCGCCGGATTTGGCGGCGCGCGCGAACCTCTCGCGTTCTTCGTCCCGCTCGCTCTTGACCACTTCCAACGCTTCTCGCTCATTCAGCTTGCGCTCGCGCATCACCTCGAGCTGTCGCAGCGCGAATGAACGCACATAGTGTGTTTTTGCCCCGGTTCGAGCGTCGATGGCGTCGAACGCCGCCGTGGGTTCGCGCTTGTAGTAGGCGCGAATCAACGCGTCTTCTTCAAAGACGATCTCTTTCGGCTTTCTCGCGCGCATAGGTGCCGGACTCGGGCCGACGTGCGACGCCGCGGCGTACCAACTCGGCGGTTCAATGATTCCGGCGCGTACGAGCGTGCGCGCGAGCGACGTGCTCGTGTCTGCGCTCGACCGAGGACGTCGAAAGTGCTCAATGGTGAGCTTGGCGAGCTGCGCCAGAGGTTTACGGCTCATGTCGTTTCTGTCGTCGTCGAGCGCGGGGTTGGGTGTAGAACGCGCGCGAGAGGTGCGGCGAAATGTGTGGTGTGTGGTGTGTGCGCGCTACAACGCGTGACGGATGTCCGAGCGTGGGCTACAGTGACGCTACGAGGAGGTTCCGGCGAGTCGAAAACCCCGTTCAAACGTTGGGCGCGCACGCGTACGCGTGGAATCCATCGCCGTCATCGTCGTCATCGACGATGATATTCACCGGTTCTTGATTTTCGACGAAAACCACCGCACCTGGTCTCACGGGCGTGCCGTTGAACGTGGCGGAACCGCGCGAGATGAGCCAAATGGATGGACCGACGCGCGCCGGGACGCCGAGCGCGGCGCCAGGAGCGCACGACACGACGTCGAGCGCGAATTCATCGAACGGTGGTACGTAACGCTTCGTGCACGCATTGATGACGTCACCGGCTAAAATAGTTGGAGCACCGAGCTCGTACGTGAGCATGTCGCACAGAACGTCGACGTCGCGGAATTTAGGGGTTAAACCGGCGCGCACGACGTTGTCGCTCGTCGCCATGACTTCGACGCATTCGCCAAAGAGATACGCATGTGGCTCGTTTGCCGCCATGTAGATTCCCTCACCAGGTCGTAAGTTAATGTGGTTGAGTATGAACGCACATAACGCACCGACGTCGTCGGGGTATTGTTCAATCAATCGCACGTAAACGGCTTCGGCGTCGTCGAGCGATGTCGGCTCGGCGCTCTTCAGCCGCGTCGCGAGGGCGCGCGTGGCGTCGCGTACCACATCATGGTTCGCCGTCATGATGGCGCGAAAGACATCCTTAAACGCCTGCCTGATTCGCTCTGTATCACTCTTCGCGTCATCGCTCACGCAATCTATGAAAGCTTGACACCGTTCGTCGCCGACGACGCTCGCGAGCTCTGGCGTCCTCCGCAGTCGTTCCGCAAGCGTTTTCGCGTGCACAAACCCACTCAACGCCTCAAAATCGCCAATCGCCACCGCCATTTCGGGCTTGTGATTACTATCTTTGTATGCGCCAGGATTCTGCGCGTGAAGGCGCGCGGCCAGGGCTTTATCCGGGTGCGCTTGGATGCTCAACGCGCCTCGAACGCTCAGCACCTTCATCAAAAATGGCACATCCTTTCCAAACTTTTCCACGCACTCCGCGCCGAGCGCACGCTCGGCGTTAGATTGTACGTAAGATAGAAGCGTCTGTGACTGTGCGTCGTCGTCCGGCGCGATGTGGGACATTCCAGACGGGTGTGTGCCCGCCCAAAGTTCCGCAAACGGAACCGAGTCAGCGTCATCAGTCGCGCTCAAACCGTCTCCGTGTCGCGCAGCGTTCGCGCGCGCGAGGTCTCGTACGCTCGATGTGCCGAACGCGCCCCATGCGTAGTTTTGATGCGTGACTTTAAGCTCGCGCATCGCGCGATGACGGACTGACACGCGGTGGACAGTGGAGCGAAGCGCGGGCTCACCATGTGACTTTGTGAACTTTTCACTTTTGTACAACTTTTGTACTGATATTACAACGGTGATGGCGACGGTCTATGGTTTATGCGCGACCTTTGATGACTTTGGACGAGGCACCAGCGTCGATGGCAATGTTGGCGGGTAATCCCAGGATGAGCCGACACGCGGCTTCGCCTTCGACGCGCGCGGCGGCGATGGTTTCCACGTCCACGCATAAGCTCGACATGGACTTTGACGCGGGCCCATTAGGCGCAACGGTGGTGATCTTGATTGGTGCGAAAGCACTCGGTGCGCGAGCTGGGGTGAGGACGTCTTTGGCGCGCCAACCGTGCCGGCGATTGAGAGTTTCAGCGAGCGCGTCGTGCACGTCCCAAATGTCCGACATGTATTCCGGGGCAAAGAGCAAGTTTCGTATGGCACGGTAGAGCGCCGACGACGCTGGTTTAGGCTTCTTTGACGACATTAATCGTATTCTTCCGTTCGCACGACGTGCTGAGACGTTGTCAATGTCGAATTCGCCGCTGTCGTCGACAGAGCCGAGCGCGTCGTCCATCGATTGCGAGACGTCGACGCTCGCGGACGAAGACATGGCGTCGTCGCCGTCTTTCGGCTCAAGATGCGGAGACGTCAGCATGACGAGCATGTGCGTGCATCCATCGCATACGGCGGCGTGTACGGGCACGGGCTCGAGAACGGCGGCGTCCACGAGCCTATGGCCTCGATGCGACACGGGCGCGGCTCCCGCGAGCGCCGGTACCCGCGCGCTCGCCCTCAAACACATTTTCAAGTCCCCCACATCCTTAAAGTCTTCGAGAATCACAGTTGACAACGTGTCGAGCGACGTGGCGACGACTTTTAACGGCACTTTACTCTCAATAACCCTGCGCCAGTTCAACGGACGTCCCGTGAGACCACCCATGACGTGGTCGAGCAAATGATTCACATTCATAGCCGGTGACACCGAATAGTTCCCACTCCCATCGTCGCTCACATCTTCATTTGACTCTGCGAGTGTGCCAACGTCGGAAATTGTCGCACTCTCCGCCGATGACGCTCGACGTTTCACGCGCGCCACGCCGCGACGAATAAAATTCAAGTGCGCATCCTTTATCACCGTCATCCGACGTCGCACGTGGCGTTTAATATCCAAGAACGCCCCGTCACACAAATCATCTTCATATGTTTTAATTCCTTCTGGTTGCTGCGCCAAATAGTACGTCAAGTTCATCGCCCCAGCCGACGAGCCGTAGCATGCGTCGAATGCGTCGTAGTATCCCTCCTCGAGCAAACACCCAATCGCTCCGGCGCTAATAACCCCTCGCATGCCCCCACCTTCGACGACAAGTCCAATCTTTAACCCATCGTCGCGTTTACCTGGCTTTGATCCACTTGCGCGACGTCGTTTCAGCGCCTCGACGACGTCCACGTCCGCCACTGTTCGAGCGCCGACGGTTTCGTCGTGCGTCCGCGCGAGCGGCCACGGGTGCACTGCGCGCACGCCATTCGCACGAATGCCGCCGTTGCTACTCGAGCCGCCACCGCCGCGACGAACTGCACACGCGAGCGGCTTAAAATTCAACCCATCCTTGGCGCTATTACCGCTCTTACCGTTGACGCCGCGCTTTGACGTCTGCAACGGTTTCGCGGCTCTCAACGTCTCTAGCGCCGCTGACGACGTCATCACCGACGTCGCATCGCCAGCGCCGCGCGCGTTCGACGACAACGCATTCGACACGATGACGCGCGCGCGCGAACGCCGCGCTGGCGCGCGATTCGCATCGCACACGACTGTCCCGGGACGACGCGCGCTCAACCGACTTTCTGCGTCGCGGTTCAAACGCGCTCCGCGCGCGCGGAGCGTCGACGCATCGCCCATCGCCGCGGTTGCGCACGACGACGACGCCATTTGCATGAGATCGCTAGGTGCGCGCCGAGCGACGTCGAGATGGGCGCCGAGCCGCGGCGGCGTGTGTCGTCGTGGAGTCAACCGACGGTGGACTTGTGCTGACTGAGAGACCAAAGCAGAGGTGCGGCGCGGTGAAATGGAATGCACCGCGCCGCGATCAGTGTTTACTCATTTATGTGTATAATAAAAGAAATGTATAGTTCTATTGTTTTGCATACGTCGAAGCGAGCGAGAGCGGGAGATGCTTGGACGACGGTCGCAAAGTCACGACGAGCGCGCGCGAAGACGAGCCCGTGGACGACGCGCTCCGTCAGCCGTTGGAAATGAATCATAATGATGATAGGCGTGCGATATGCTTACGCGACAACCACCTTTTGGCTCTTTTTCGCCTTGCTGGCACCACCGTCGGACTTGCCGACAATCTTCGTGCCAGTCACCTTGCACAAGCTGCCCTTCTTCCCCGGAACGTTACCCTTGACGATGATGCAGTCATCCTCGACGCGCATCACGGTTAACCCCTTAACCGTGGTCATGTCGTTACCCATGTGCCCGTGCATGCGCTTACCGGGGTAAATTCTACCTGGATTCGTACCAGCACCAATCGAACCGTGCTGACGGTGAGATTTGGAACCGTGCGTCATCAAACCGCGAGAAAATCCATAGCGCTTGACGGCGCCTTGGAAACCCTTGCCAATCGTCGCGCCGCGGACGTCCACCTTATCGCCAGCCTTGAACATTTCCGTCGGCACGAGACGCGCACCAACTTCATGCTCAGGGGCAGAACCTAAACGGAACTCCTCGAGATGACGCATCGGCGGCGTACCAGCCTTTTTGCAGTGCCCGGCTTCCGGCTTGGTGAGTTTATCCTCGCGCACGACGTCGTAGCCGACTTGCACGGCGTTGTACCCATCCGTCGCCTCCGTCTTCACCTACGCGATGCAAAAACACGCGAGAACGCACAAAGTCAGTCATCACACTCACGCATTTCACCATCCACATCATCAATCGCACGCGCGACAGCCGAGCGCCTCCGCGCGTAAACCCCAAACCGTCGCGCGGCTTCAGGTCTTTAGGGTTATCACACCCTCACCCACGCCATCGACGTTGGCCTCGCCCACGCGCGCGCGCATCGCCCATCGACGCCACACGCGATGCGCATGCGTCAACAATAATTGTATCCACACGTATGCGCCGCAAACGTCACCCGTGAGGCGTCGCGCGCGTCACAGCGCACACACAATCACATCAAAAATCGCCATCCGAATCGCACATCGCATCGCACGCACCATGGTCACAAAGTTCCCTTCGCGAATACCGATCACCGTCACCGGCACGCACAACCCATCGTCGGTGAACATCTGTGTCATGCCCGCCTTACTTCCAAAGCACCCCACGCCGCTGTCTAAGCGCGCGTGCGTGCGCACGGGCGTGGTGCGCGCGTGCGCCGGCGCGCGGCGCGCGACCGTGGTCTTGGGCATCATCGTCGGCGCGAACGCCGATGCGGTCAAGCTCGTCGTCGTGCAGGCGAACATGGTGACTCTGAGACGGAAGATAAAGTGCTCCGTTCGTTCGTGCGGCGCCGACGATGGACGTGCGGTCGCGCGACGTCGAATGCCGCGGCGGACGATCGACGTCGATGTGGCCAGTGGCGGCAGGCCCCTTTTTTTGTAAACCCTAGAGGTTTATCGCTGCTAAGCCCTAGACGTCATAAATACTTTATATGCATATACACATACCTTGACTATGTATATGCATCATCCCGTGGGACTCGAGTGCATGATTTTCCATCCATTTGGACGCACGTATATCGTATTACATGCATACGCGACGCCATGTATGTTCCCCAATGTGTTCCGCGCCACCGCCAGCGTCACGCGCGCGTCAGTGGTCGACACTGTTCCGCGCGCGCATTCGCCGTCGCCATCGCCGCATCGCCGCACGCCGCGCCGCGCCGCGCGTCACTCGACGCGTTTTCCATCGATCGCGCGCGCGAGGCACGCGCGCACGCGGACGCAGCGCGCGCAGGCGGGCGTGGATGTGCGATTGATTAGTGTCGGTTATTGTCCCAGCCTGGATTTGGATTTGATTCGTTTCGCTCGCTGCGCACGCGATGGCGGGCGAGAACGACGACGCGCGGGCGCGCAAGGGACGTGTTATGGAGCGTTCTATGCCGACGCACGCACCGGAGGTGACGTCGACGTCGATGGTGACGGGCAGGAGGGGTGATGTGTTTGCGATGCTGCCGCTGGCGAGCGCGAGCGCGAACGCGGCGTCGGATGCGAAAAATCTATCAATGGCGCTCGATCGACTGAAACTCGCGCGCGTGCGAGGGGTGATGATTGATGTATGGTGGGGCGTGGTTGAACGCGCGGCGCCGAGGTCGTACGCGTGGGATGGGTACGTGGAGTTGATTGGAATGTGTCGCGCGCGCGGGCTCGAGGCGCACTGCGTGCTGAGTTTTCACGCGTGCGGTTCGAGCGTGGGCGATGGGGGGTGTGCGATCCCGCTTCCGCCCTGGGCCGCGACGGCGAATGGTGATGAATACTTCACCGACGCCAGAGGGGGGCAAAGTCGAGAATACTTGTCGCTATGGAGCGATGAGACGCGCGCACGATGTCGAGGCGACAGGAGCCCGAGCGAGTGCTACGGGGAATTCGCCGAACGGTTCGCCGAACGGTTCGCGGACGATATTCGCGACGGTGTCATCACGCAAGTCATTGTTGGTTTAGGTCCGTGCGGAGAGCTGAGGTACCCGTCGTATTGCGCGAGA
>Ga0181553_10005423_pt1 | contig 10697 bp, 10 predicted proteins | sample 011ome_17_FD_133753 | JGI IMG/M metagenome (GOLD analysis project Ga0181553, IMG submission 133753) | Coastal salt marsh microbial communities from the Groves Creek Marsh, Skidaway Island, Georgia - 011502XT metaG (megahit assembly) | ecosystem: Environmental > Aquatic > Marine > Intertidal...
GATTTTATCGATCACGCCAATGTCTATGTCGAAGAAATTCCGGGATATCGTGATCGATACGCGGTGCGCCCTGGCGTAACTGGACTGGCGCAAACCGAAGTAGGCTATGTAAGCGACGAGGTTGGTTTCCGTCGCAAGGTAGCGGCCGATCTGATGTACATCCGCAAGATGAGCCTGCTTTTCGATATAAAAGTTATTCTTCGTACAGTTCAGATTGTTGTTGCACGGCACGGCAAGTAACCTCTACTCACGAACGGCTATAATCAGCAGGCCGCTCGTCGTCCCCCACTACACTGAACCGTCTCGGCTGGAACATCCCCGCCACGGCATTCACGCCTTCCCTGAGAGGTGCGTCGAGAAGGTGTGCATAGCGCTGGGTGGTCTGCAATTGGGTGTGGCCCAGAAGCTTGCCTATCATCTCAAGGGACGCACCACCCGAAACCAGAAGCGATGCGAAGGTGTGCCGCAGGTCATGAATACGAACGTCTTCGATTTGCGCCTCTCGCTGAATGCGCTTCCAGAATCGTCGAATTTCGATCACCGGCTGACCAGCTACGTCCCCTGGGAAAACCCAAGGCGAGGAGTTTGGCACTACCAGTTGCCTTTGGCGGACAATCGCGGCAACATTTTCTGAGATTGGCACACGATGCATCCTGCGCTGCTTGGTGGTGGAAGCGGGCTTGGTCCAAATCAAAAGATCAAGATTAAACTGCTCGAACCGCGACTGGCGCACTTCGCCTACTCGGGCACCGGTCAGCATGCAAATCCGAATAATGTCAGCAGCCCGCTGGTCTTCATCGTGGTCCAAAGCATTCACCAATCGGTCAATCTCGTCTTTGGTAAGAAATCGTTCTCTGGGATTTTCCAGCCTTCGGTAGAACCCCGAAGCCGGATTGTCTTCGCGCCAGCCCCATTCGATGGCAAGGCTGAAGGCTTTTCTGAGGGCTTCACCCACACGGTTGGCCCGTATCGGCGTTTTTTTGGGGCCTTGGAGTTTTCTCGCACGATTGTTGGGCTTAGCTTTATGCGGCCTCGCTCTTCCCTCAGCGACTTTAGTGAGTAGCTGCTCCACGTCCGACCTGGTAATTTCACTAACCAATCGGTTTTCCCAATGTGGGGCAACGAGCTTTTCCATCATTGAGTGTTGATCGGCCTCATTCGCTTTGGCCAGCTTGCTGGCATGCTCTATAAGATATCGGTCAATCAGGCCCCGTATTCTTGGTTGTTCCCTCATTTGCTGTCGTTGTTTAAGCGGATCATACCAGGCGTCGACATCTCTGCGCAGCTCTTTCGCTCTGATGCGCGCGGCACTCACGGACCATTCTGGCCAGCGGCCGAAGACCATTCGGCGCGGCCTGCCGGCGTGGCGGTAGTCGATCGTGAACGCCTTGCTTCCGCTGCGGTATACTATGAGTGCAAACGCCCTAAGTTCAGAGTCGAATAACTGATAGTCTTTGCCTTCAACTGGCTGGGCGTTTTTCACCAACTTTTCTGTAAGTTTTTGTCGTTTCGGCATATCTGTCTCCTTTCCCTGTCCATGACGCGTAGATTTAATGATCTATCAAGTTAATCATCGCGCCTTGGGTGGCAGGAAGGCAGAAGGTGGTATCCATGAAGCAGTCCCAGCGCCACCCCAGTAAAATATGGCCAAAACACTCTATGCCTTCAGCGCTTTCCAGATCGGAGACAGCCTCCGACGGACGGTGCGTTCGTCGGGGATCTGACCGTCGTCAGACGTTTCCGCAAACCAGTCCTGCACTTCGCCGATCCATTCGGCTTGGGTATCAGGCAAGCCCTGCTCGAAGACCCGCACAATTTGGGAGATGTACATGCTTTCCCAATCATAGCGGGGAGACGAGCCGATATGGGCGGCAGGACGCCTTAAAAGATCATGCTCGACCTCAAATGCCCGCACCTGATCTGCCATGATGAGGAGGTCCTCCAAGCGAACTTTGCAGTCGTGTTCTTTCAAGATGACCCATTCTTCCTCGGCGATCGGTCTCATGCGCCCTAAGTCGGCTTTCTTTGTTCCCTTTCCGTAACCGCGAAGTAACGGCAAAACGTCGGTCACCGCTACGCAAACAAAACCTTCAAGGCGCTGGTCTCCGCCTGCCTTTTTTGCTGACATCACTGTCACAATGTCGAAATACCCCACCGACGCCCAGCCAGCGATATCTGCAAGCGAACACTCCCAACGTGCCGCAACTTCATTCACCGAATAAAATACTCTTTGTGGTAGTCCCATAGAAACTGCCTCCTTCTATTACAGGCCGTCTCAATTTCCTCCGGACCGCCTTTGATTTCCCCAGAAGCGTTTCCGACGCTGACACCAAACAGACTTTAGGCACGGCAAGCAGAAATGGCCGTGTCCAAAATAGAAAACCCATCGGAAACGTCGACAGTTTCCGACACCCGAAACAGATTCGGCAAGAAAACTTTGTTCATTTTGTTCACTTTTTGTTCTTAACTCATATTTTCCACTTTTATGCTCCGAGCTATGCGTGCCCACTCGGATCCTTACTGCACGAAAACGCCAATGTTTGTTGGGGTGGCGCAAGTTTTGGAATGACCGCCACCCTGCGCCTGTGTGCCACCCCACTCCGTCTGCTCTGACGTTTGCACGACGTTCACGGACGTCGCTGTACCCAACTCAGGAGCGAGAGCATGACCCCAGCAGAGACACCCCATGAAATTGCAACCGAAACCCCACCCCGGGAAAGCAACGTCGGCCTTCTCGACGGCTGGATGAGTCGCGCGGAGCTGGCCGACGCGCTTGGTGTCTGTGTAGATACACTGATCCGATGGGAGCGTCGGCGTTACGGGCCTAAATGTGTGAAAGCCGGACGCAAGGCGCTTTACAAGCGCAGCACCGTTCTGGCCTGGCTTGAGATGCAGGAAATCGCGGCACCAGAGATTGAAACACCTCGAGGAACACGCCAAGCTCACAAGATCGCCCGTCCCCCGCGCGCCCCTCGCATCGGAGGGCGTGCGGCATGACGCAAAGCAAGTCGAACACCCGAGAAAAGCGATCAGGCCGCGGGACCCGTCGCATGTCCGAACGGGACAAAGCACGCGCGGCCTGGATTGCCGAAAAACTGCGGGATGCCCGCATGGTCGTGGCGGACGTCGCTCATCATTCGGATCATCTGGTGAAGCTCTCCTGCAAGGTGCTGCTGCAACACGGCGAGAACGAAGAAGAGCGTGAAGACGCTCGGATCCTGCTGACCATTATCGAGGCGAAGTCTATGTACGGCCGTGGACGAGGTGCGGATTCATGAGACGAATTAATCGCAATTCCTCTTTCCTTGGTCGGATCAAGACCAGCAAGGCACCTGCCAAAGCTAAGCGCGAGACACCCGAGGCGGATATCCAGCGCGCTATTGTCAGCGCCCTTCGCTTTGTCCTGCCCTCGGGCTCGATCGTGCATCACTCCGCCAACGAAGTGACGCAGGTCGGACCGGCAGGTGTCAAGCGTCAGGCCATTCTGGCCGGCATTGGCGTTACCGCAGGCTTTGCCGATCTCATCGTGCACTCGCAGGGCAAGGTGTTGTTTCTGGAGGTGAAGAGCGCCACCGGTTCTCTGAGCCCCGCGCAGGCAGCCTTCCGCGACATCGTCCAAACACAAGGCTTTGCCTGGGCTCTGGTGCGATCGATTGAGGATGCGCTGGGTGCGTTGTCAGAAGCGGGCATGGTCAATCGCGTACGAGGAAACGCAAGCACACCGGTTCCGGTCACGCTCACCGCGGGGGAAGAACCATGAGCCATGCAGCAACGAACTGGGCCATCCAGCAAAGGGGATTAAAGCCCACCACCAAGATCGTGCTGTGGCATCTCTGCGACCGGTACAATCCCGACTACGGGTGCTTCCCGTCTCAGGCACGATTGGCCCATGATTGCGAGATCAGTCGCGCAACGCTGAACCGGCATCTTGACGCGCTGGAGGAGCGTGAGCTCATTCGACGCGTTCGGATGTTTGATCCGGAGACCCGCCAGCAGCGCAACACGCGCTACCTGCTGGGCTTTGAAGACGGGTTCGAGTCTGAGTCCAGCGGTGGGCGTGAAAGCGGTACTCAAGAGACAAATCAAGCAGGTGAATACCCATCTGAAGCAGACAATCCATTCACGGCAATCATCGGCTTGGAAAGCCAAGAACGGGCATTCGAAACTCCACAAAACCCGTGTTCAGAAATGAGACACGGGACAGATGGGGAAAACAGAAGCGGAGACAGGGACTTAGAGGCAGTCTCCGCCTCAAACCCGTGTCCGGATTTGCGACACGGGGCCGTGTCTCATTTTGGCGCAATCCCGTGTCTCAAAAATGACCATTCCCGTGTCTCAAAACGAGACACTAACCCTGTAAGGGAACCCGTAAGGAAACCAGTAAAGGAGGAGGATTGCGCGCAAGCGCGCGAGGACAATTTTGAAATCTTCTTTGAAGAGCTTATGAAAGCGCTGGGCATGGATCCAACCTCCGATCTCCCCGGTTGGTGGCAGGGACGGCCACCCAGAGAGCACGTCCGACGTTGGCGGGACGAGTTGGACCTCAGCGAAGATCGGATCCTCGATGTGGCGAGACGAAGCCGGGACGCGCACCCTGCCCCACCTGATGGGCCGAAAGCCCTCGACCGCGCCATGGAACGGGCATTGAGGGCGGGAAAGGCCTCAGCGCACCACAAGGGGAGTCAGAAATCATTCAATCCATCTGAGGCGCCGTACAGCGAGGTGGACGTCCTCGCCAAATACGCAACTTGGGTGAACGGAGAGAGCTTCCTACCCACCAGCGCTATTACCAACAACATGCGGGACCGGCTCATCGCTTCCGGTCTCGCCACCAGAGAGCGACTTTATGAACGAGGCATCCGATGAAATACGACAGACGACTGCATCAAAGCATTGAAAAAACGAAAGCAAAGCGCCCAGCGCAAGGGAGCGCAAATGCTGAAAGAGGAACCTCGGGACGATCCAAGCGCGAAATGACCGTGCAGCAGGCGCTGGAGTGGTCCTTCAGGGTGGAGAAGGCACAGTTGGAGCTGCCACCGCCAGACGATGCGGAAGCGGCAGAAGCACACGGCTACGGGCTGGAGTATGTGCTGCTCCGACAGGCCCAGCTTGGCACAAAGGTCGATGGCGGGCGCTTCAAGCGCGACAGCTACACCCATGAAGATGCCGAGGTGATTGCCGCCACCCTGCTTATGCTGCCCGATGCGCTGGGCGGCAAGCGCATGGCCATCCGGATTGCGGAACTGGCGCGGGCTGGCATTACACCGGACTGGATGCCCGGGGTGGTGCCGCAGTGTTTGCCGAGAGAGACGCGAAAGAACCAGCATGGGGAGCGGTCTGTGACCGAGGTGGTTGACGTCGAGCGGGTGCTGTCACGGGGGAAGTGGCGGACCGTGGAGGTTCTGGTCTGCCCTGTTATCTGGCACCCCCATCAGGAGCAGATCGATGCCGCTCGGCGAGGCTACCAGGATTGGGTCACGGCGCTGGGTTGGGTGAGCGAGGTGCTAAGGGGCAGTGCGTTGTTCCGGGAGGTGGTTGTGGTGGCGGGGATGCCAAAAGACGTGCCATGGCGGTGAGGCGCCCCTCAGATCAAGTTTGAAGCTTTGCTTCTGACTTACTTATGCCCATCGCTGGGTGGCGAAAAGTCCGCTTTTTGGGCTGAGAGGGAATGTCGCCACCGAGATGACGTTATCATTGCGGTTTGGACAGAATTGATATCAGCGCAGGTAGTCGTTTACGTGCGCCCTCGCGTATCGAGTCATGCAGTCCCTCAGGAAAGTCAGAAGGCATGAGATCCATGGTTCTGTCAAATGCGTTCTCTAAGTTGTCGGCAATTTCTTCGGCTATTTGGCCAACAACGCGTTCGCGTATGCCGCAGGCTATTGCTGTTTCTTCGATGTGACGACCGACGATATCGTTCACCTTGTAGTTTCGGCTGTTTCCAAACGACATGGCCAGCTTGTATTTGTTCCATTTTACCTGCCCGGCATCCACATTCGGTTGCAGGGACATGATGTCGTATAGAGGGGCTAGCCGAAATTCTTCGTTCGGCTGGTGCTGAATGCTGAAATTCTTCGCATGGCCATCTGTAGCGCCGATTAGCCAGAACAGAATACAGGCATGAAAAAAATTGGCAGGATCGGCTTCATGCAGCGCACTCCCTCTCAGGAACTTCGTAATTTCTTTGATGTCAGGCCCCCCATCACTTTGGTACTTCTTGCTCGATGGATAACCCAGTGCCTGACAGATGTCCTCCTGAGGGATGCGCACAAGTGAGCCATCACTACGCCACCGGCGGTCGAACCGTGTGACCGAAATCACTTTCTGATCCTCAAATTGTAGAATCTCAGTTGGAGCCGTTGAAATGCCAAACTCTGCCATCAATCGCATACAGAAATGCTCGTTCTCAATGCTGTTCGAGAAGTCCATATCCTCGCGCTGGGCGCGGATGGGGGGCTTTAAAATGTGAGTGGTAGGGCTAGGTCCGAGAGGTTTCTTCCACTTTTCATCCTGCCATAAGAGTGCTGTCTTGTCTTGGAATCCTGCGATGGATATGCGGAAGTCATCACTGTCATCCCGTCCCAGCGGAGCCACTCTTAAGTCGCGGATGGTTTGGGCAATGTCTGCCTCAGTCAGCGCAGTACCGATGGGGGAGGCTGGTGCCGCCGCCGTGGCATCGGTTGGCAGGAATTGGAGCGCTCCTACACAGTCCCGGCCAATCTCGGAAAGGAGGCTATATGCGTCAACGCCGTTCGCACCTTCCCGTGCCGCGATCCGCTCCCTGACCTCATCATTGTCCGGTAATAGACCGTCGAAGAAGTTAGTGACCGTGTCACCGGTATATGCACGCCCCCTGATTGGCATGGACAGGGATATCGGCATCGCGAAATCCCACGATCGCCATTCGTCCGCATAGTCAAAGCTGATCGCTCCGTTTGCAGCTCTTTTGTAGACACCAACGTATTTCCCGTTCATATGGACGTGGAGTGCAGTACTGCGTCTCTGCCGAGCCATACTAGAAGATATCCTCTATTGCGGATGAGCTTGGGATGGTTGCGTCGCGCACCACAAGCTCCAATCCGAGCACACGAAATATGCGAATGATTGTATCGAGGCTCGGTCGTGTGATGTTTGATTCAATCTTGGATATCGAGACATGGGACACGCCGCACCGATCCGCCAGTTCTTTCTGGGTGATGCCGCGCTCCCTTCGCCTGTCTCGGATTGTCATTGCCATTGTGGCGTTCGAATTTACTCTGGTGTGCATATTCTTCTCCAGACTGCTCGCCCGTATTTAAACTCTAGTTCAAAAATGTCAATTTAAACTTGAGTTGAAAATCGTACATTTAAGCTCTGATTTAAATATGCGGCAGATGCAGCGATGCGGAAACATCAAAGGAAGGTCCAGACATGAACACCGCAGAGCTCTGCACCACCGAAACCAGGAATGCGGACATCCAATAAGGTGGTTACTGTTCAATGCGTACCAGCTAATTCAAGGGCCATTTTGCCGATCTTTCTTTTAAATAAACCTCTCTATTCATTAACATTTATGCAGAAATCGCCCAAGTTCTGCCGATCTTCCATGCCGATCCCATATGCCGTATATTTCGCCGAGCAGACAGCGCACCAGCTGGCCGCCCCCTCTCATGGTTCCTCCCTGAGCACATCTGTATACGGGGGGGCTTAGCGCAGGGCTTCGCTAGCGAAAATGGATTTCACCGGGGAATCCACCCAGCACAACAGCAAGACCAATAATACACTTTTCAACAGCAAATTCGCTCAAGTTGTCTGGCAGGGGTGGATTTTATCGTTTTGGTCAAGAATCCAGGAGCGGAAATTCCAGCAGTCAACTCAAAACCAAATTTCGCAAGAGCTGACATGCAGAAAAGTTGCAGTCAATGAAACTATTCCACATGACATGGAGACTGTTTGTTTAGCCAGAACATCTTTGTAGCGAACTATAATGGTCTCGATGCGGTCCAATCTTCTGACAAAGCAATCTTGCTGAATTTCAGGGTCCGCTAAAAAATCAGCGCATGCATTTAAGCTGAAAGAACGAATGTACCGGCCGTGCTCAAATTTTGAACAGCAAGATGTAGGCTTCGTTCAAGAAATGCCCCCACTGTCGTGCGGTAGGTTCAAATTTTGTAGAATGGAAGGAATTTTTTTCTTCAGCCCAAAGAACCCAGCCTTTGCATGTGGCCACGTGAGGCGGTCATAAGGACGCATTATCCTTTGCAGAGTGACCCCCGCTGATTGTAGCTTGGGCACAGCGCGGTCTAGCCGCGCTCGGGATGGACCTGTCGGGCAATAGGCGGTCGTGATTACCCGAACGCCTGAGAGTTCCGCAGCATTCAAAAGCAATTCTCCCCAATCATTGCCGGTCTCGGGCTTGCTGCCAAAGGGCAACAGCGCGTCCTCCATCGCGCCGTGGGAAAAACTTTGTGTCATCTTGCTCAACGGACCGGGCGAACGACCGTGGTTTGCCAGTAGGCCAATCGCTGCAACTGGAGCTGATGGCATGAGCTCCGCGCCACTCAGATCATCCTCTGTTAGAAGCAATATAGAGTTCTCGAATGTTTTACGCTCAGGCTCGCGGATCGCGACGCGGGGGTGATCAATCGCTTCTACCAAGGCTTCCGCTGTTTTTGCCAAACCTTTAGGCTGAAACCGCCCTTCAGTATACTTCGCTATATTGTCGGGCCTAGCGAGATAGGTTTTTCCGCGTGTGTGTAGCCCTGCAACCCAACGCCAACTCAAAGTGTTCGAAGCTGGATCACCGTCCAAGAGATGACGCATGAAAAAGTCCGCGCCCAATTGCCATGGCAGACGCAGTGTGAATACCCAGATTGAGGCCATCCACATCCGCGCGTGATTGTGGAGATAACCGGTAGCAACTAGCTCGCGCGCCCAATGGTCGAAGCAATCGATTCCTGTTTTACCATCAATTGCGTCTCGGTATCGGGCATTCTCCGCCGTATCGCGCTCTAGACTCTCAATGGCGGACACAAGATCTCGCTGATAGCTGATCCAGACGCTGGGACGTTGTTCTAACCAACCTTTAAAGTAGCTACGCCAAAATACTTCTTGAATGAACTTGTCGGAATCTGCTGCGTTATGACTGGCCAAAACACGCGTTAACACCTCTTCCTCGGTTATCAAACGATGTCGCAACCAAGGCGACAGAGCCGATACATTGCTACGGCGATCGTTGCCGAAATCGAAATTCCTTGTCCGTGCGTAATAGTTACCGGTGCGTGTCACAAAGCGCTCTAGCCGATCGAGCCCCGCCTCGCGAGTTGGCATAAAGTCGACACGCTCCTTCTGGATTTCAAAATCGGTAAACGCCTGTGTCATGATGAGCTCCTGCAACGCTTAGAGCAGTATTTAACTTCATCCCAGACCTTTTCCCATTTCTTGCGCCAGACAAAGGGACGGTTACAGGTTGGGCAGATTTTTTGTGGAAAATCCGATTTCTTTTTGTGTTTCAAAGGGTTTCTCCAAAAGGCAAGCTAAGTTGATCTGTTCCTTTCGGCGCAGGCACCTTGCGCCTAGAATGACCTTTCCGACTGGCATGCTTGGTCACTATAGCCTGAGCCTGCGACCTGAACTCTGGACGACGCCGGACATCCCATATCCTTTCACGCGCGACTCTTGCTGCAGCCATGTGATCGAATATCCGTTCAGGGTAACGGGTCCCGATCACTTCTGCCGCGTTATCAGCCAACCATGGTTCATGAAGGTACTGGTCAGGAATTTGGCTCAGTTCCGGCAACCACTGGCGAATAAACGCTCCCGTAGGGTCCTGATCAAACCCTTGTTTCACAGGATTATAAATTCGGACCGTGTTGATGCCAGTTGTGCCTGATTGCATCTGTACCTGGCTCCAATGAATACCTGGTTCATAATCAGTGAACATTCGTGCCAGGTGCAGTCCTGGCGCGCGCCAGTCGAGCCAAAGGTGATAAGCGGCCACAGCCATCAGCATCGCCCGAATGCGGAAATTCAGCCAACCAGTAGCCATCAACGATCGCATGCAAGCATCCAGAAATGGATAGCCGGTTTCACCCTTCTCCCACGCATGAAGTCGGGTGATGTCAGGATCTTTTGGGCGCAAACCGTCATAAAGCCGATGAAGATTTTCGAACTCAACCCGTGGCTCGTCTTCAAGCTTTTGTATGAAATGACAGTGCCAATGCAAACGGCCTGAGAAGGAGCGCAGCGACTTTCGCCAGGTTTTTTCTGAGGGGTGCAATGCCCGTCGCCTAGCCTCATTTGCCTGGGCCACTTCCCTTATCGAAACTGCGCCCCAAGCCAGATACGGGGACAGCCGCGAACAAGAAGAAATACCCTCAAGCGGACTGGACATGGCACGCTGATAATGCTTTCCACGTTCCGTTAGAAAGCTCTCTAACCGCTCTAACCCGGCGCGGCGGCCTCCGACCTGACGACCCGAGCAGACATCCGCTGCAAGACCAACATCACGTGCAGAGGGTATTGAGCCCAGCTCAATATCAACAGGGGCCAGTCTCGGAGTGGAGGAACAGGGCTGGGACATAAGTTGATCCCATCGAGTTGCCCATCCGTCGCGAGACTTAAGCTTTCGCCAAACCCCGTGGTTCTGCAATTCATGCCAAGGCACCCCATTGTCACGACACCAGGCAGAGACCTGACGATCTCGCTGAAAGGTCCAA
>Ga0181553_10005426_pt1 | contig 10696 bp, 9 predicted proteins | sample 011ome_17_FD_133753 | JGI IMG/M metagenome (GOLD analysis project Ga0181553, IMG submission 133753) | Coastal salt marsh microbial communities from the Groves Creek Marsh, Skidaway Island, Georgia - 011502XT metaG (megahit assembly) | ecosystem: Environmental > Aquatic > Marine > Intertidal zone...
CCTAGACCGTTACGCTCATGGCCAAGAACATAGAGTGTCTAGAATATGAATTAAAACGTGCCTTGGAGCAAGACCGCCATTGTTCTCTTTTTTAGTGTTTATCAATTAAACCCCTACACTTATCAATTGGTTTGGGGGGAAATGGCGGAAAGTTGCACTTCTCAAAAATACACTCTACCGCATGGAGTTTCTTATTAAATTTTTCAAACAACTCGATTGGGTTTCAAATATTTCATGTTATCTCTATATTTGCATCTTAAAAAATTAACTACAATCCGCGATACTTTGCGTTTACTTGAATTTAAGATATGAAAAAAACATTTATTGGATTGCTTATCGGTCTTTGTACAACTTTTGGAATGGCACAATCGTCTAATTTGGGAAATTGGCTGCTATACTTTGGAAATAAAAAAATAGACAACCGGTGGAATTGGCACCACGAAGTTCAATATCGAAACTAAGACGCCAAAGGCGATTTGGAGCAACTATTGTTGCGAACGGGAATGGGATACAATCTAACCGAAAACAACAACAATCTTTTACTGGGCTACGGATTTATAAAAAGCCAAAACTATACGCCCGAATCTGATGGAAAAATCACGGTTAATGAACACAGATTGTATCAGCAGTTCATTACGCGTCAAAGTTTTGGAAGAGTAAAAGTGCAACATCGCTATAGGTTTGAACAACGTTGGGTCGAAAACCAAGATTTTAAAATGAGATTTCGGTACTTCTTGGCTTTCAACATTCCCCTCAACAAGCCTGATATGACCGAAAAGGCTTTTTACCTTTCATCATACAACGAAATTTTCATAAACCACGAAAACACCGTCTTCGACAGAAACAGACTGTACGGTGGTATTGGCTACAAACTGAACAATTATTTTCGTTTCGAATTGGGGTATATGAACCAGTTTTTGAACAATAATAATCGAGACCAACTAAACATGGCTACCTTTTTTTCCTTTTAAAAAAAACAATATATTCGTTAGCTTATAAAAAATAACACATGAAAAATTTGTTTTCAAACTTTAAGGGCGATCTTTTTGGAGGAATTACTGCTGGAATTGTAGCGCTCCCCTTGGCATTGGCATTTGGTGTATCATCAGGGCTAGGACCAGATGCAGGGCTATACGGCGCCATTTTTATCAGTTTCTTTGCCGCACTTTTTGGGGGAACTCCCACTCAGATTTCTGGACCTACTGCACCAATGACAGCAGTAAGTATGGTGGTCATTGCAGGAATCGTCGCCGCAAACGATGGGGATGTTCAAAGGCCTTGCCTTCCATTTTACTAATTTTTCTATTGGCTGGTCTGATTCAAATCATTCTAGGATTTGTGGGTATTGGTAAGTACATTCGGTACATCCCCTACCCAGTTGTTTCAGGGTTTATGACTGCTATTGGTGTTATCATATTGTTTACGCAATTGGCTCCTTCTTTTGGATACAACCCCAAAGAAGATACCGAATATGTCAACATGTTCAAAGCAGAAGCTGAAAAACGCATTTTAGAAAATATTTTACAGGATGAAGCTGGTGAAGGAATTTTGGTGCTAGAAGATTTTAGAGAAACCATTACCCGAGCCGAAAAAATTACTCCAGATGATATTCTTCGCGAATCTCAAACACTCGCCGCAAAAGAAGCTTCTGGTGTGTTGGGATCTATCAAAGTTTTTACGCGTATTGTAAGAAACGTAAATTGGCTAGAACTCAGTTTGGCGTTGTTTACCATTTTTATCATTTACGGTTTCAAAAGAATTACAACCAAAGTTCCTAGTACATTAGTAGCCTTAGTAGTCGTTACTGGAGGTGCGGTAGCTTTGGGACTCGATTACAAACCCATTCGTGAAATTCCAAGTGGATTTCCAATTCCCAATTTTGAAATCTTTCAGTTCTTTAGTCTAAATGCAATTTCCCCTCACATATTTACTGCCATTGCTTTGGCATTTCTAGGCGCCATTGACTCATTGCTTACCAGTGTTGTGGCGGATAATATGACCAAAACCAAACACAGCCCTAACAAAGAATTGGTAGGGCAAGGAATTGGAAACAGTATAGCCGCCGTTTTTGGTGGTCTTCCCGGCGCTGGAGCTACCATTCGTACGGTTGTAAATATCAACGCAGGAGGAAAAACAAAACTTTCAGGAATGATTGCGGGAATAATGTTGCTGGTAATTATGCTTGGATTTAGCTCTGTGGCTTCCAAAATACCAGCGGCTGTATTGGCCGGAATTCTGGTAACCGTTGGAATCGGTGTGATGGATTATAAAGGATTAAAAGCCATTCCTTCGCTACCCAGAGATATCAAAATAGCCAATATTCGATTGAGCTCTGAAGTCCTAATTATGATTATCGTTCTGGTTTTATCTTCTCTTTGGGATTTGGTATATGCCGTAGGAATTGGACTGGTAATTGCTTCTCTTATGTTTATGAAAAAAATAGGAGACCTCACCGCCCAACGCTCGGATGTAAAGTCCTTAAAAGAAGAAAATTGGCCTGACGAAGTAGGTTTGACAGATGCTTTGAAAGAAAAAGTATTTATCAAACACATCAAAGGACCCTTGTTCTTTGGATCTACTAGCGACTTCCAAGTTTTAATCAAACAAATTCCAGATTCTGCTTCTACCATTGTAATTCGTATGGATCGAATGCAATATATGGATCAAACGGGCTTGTATGTGTTGGAAGATATTGTTGTAGATCTTAAAAAACAGGGTAAAAACATACTCTTTGTGGATGTTCTCAAGCAGCCTCTTTACATGATGGAGCGAATTAGAATGATTCCTCAACTCATTGCTAAGGAACATATTTTTGAAAACTTTGATGATTGCTTACGTTGGATAAAAAAACACACGGATAAGTAGGTTTAAAAACGATCAAGGTTGTTTTCACAAATCCTTTCCTCAACCCTATTATAGAAACTACTGCGCCAAAAACTTAAAATAGTTTTTGAGTAAGTCCGCATTTTTTTCGGTAGGTGTAAAAATTTCCAAGAGTTTGGGTTGTGAAGACGGTTTAAAAAAGCTCGAAAGTGCCCGTTTCAATCCCCATTGAGATCGTGCTTTTTGATAACGAAACCCATGCATTCTTGCCAATTGCTTGGCGGTTAAAGTGTGTTGGGTTTCAAAAAAAGTAGCGAAAGTCGAATCTGCTTTGGCTCCGGGTAAAATTCTGAAAATACCACCCCCACCGTTATTAATCACTACAATCCTAAAGTCGTTTCGAAGGTGTGTGTTCCAAAGTCCGTTGCTATCGTATAAAAAACTCAAATCGCCCGAAACCAACAACGTTGGACTTTTGTTCACAACCGAGGCTCCTAAAGCTGTAGAAGTACTCCCATCAATACCGCTTGTTCCACGATTGCAAAACTGAGTGTGCGTAGGATTGTTATTAAAAAGCTGCATATAACGAATGCTAGAACTGTTTCCGATTTGAAGATGATATGCGTCGGGAATACGTGCGAGCAACATTTCAAAAACTTTGAGATCCGAAAAGGGCGTTTTTTTCATATAACGCTCGTGCGCCTGAGTACGCTCTTGCTGTAACGCCAACCAAAGCGATCTGTAATCACTCCCAACTATTGACTTTGGCAATGTTCTAAAAAAAGTTGTGGGATTCACTTCTTCTTGCAAAACGCCTTGATAAAAAGTGTCATAAGCCTCCCTCTCACCAACATGAAAATGCTGTTGAGGCGGATAATTTCTCAATGCGGTTTTTATTTTTTTAGAAACAATCATCCCTCCAACTGTAATCAACATATCGGGGCGCAATTGGCTCCAACTTTCTGGCGGTTGCGATTGGAATTCAATGGGAGCAATCAGCGTATCAATACTTGAAATAAAATGAGCATGATGCAGATTGGAAGTGGTTTCTGTCAAAACAATTATCGAAGGATCTGCTGCCCATTGATCAAGAATTTCTTTGGAAAGCGTATTGGGCGAAAGACAGCCTACCAAAATCATTTTTTTTGAAGCCCGGTTCCAAAGACTCGAAAAAGCTTTAGAGGGAAAAGAAACTGTTTTCTTTTTGGAGTTCTGAGAAAATACTGGCAATGCAACCGTAGGCTTATCGATGGTATTGTAAAGTGGCTCTTCCATTGGAATATTGATATGAACCGGTTTTTGGTGTTCAATAGCAGCCGAAAGTGCTTGATGAATTTCCGAAGCATTGTACGTCTGAACTGCTTGTTGCATTTCAGCCAATTGTTCAGGTTGGAATGGAACAGGAATTAGCTGTTGCTGATTACTCTGAAGAATTGCATCTGTATGATGAATTACATCTTGTTGCAAAGGTGCTGAATATACCAAATGTCTGTCAAAAACGTGATCTTGTCGAATGGTTTGACCGTCTCCAATATCAATGCGATAAACGGGGCGATCGGCCGATAAAACGACCAAAGGAATGTTGCTGTAAAACGCTTCTGCGATGGCAGGATAATAGTTGAGCAAAGCCGATCCAGAAGAGCAAATAACCGCAACTGGTTGTTGAATTTGCTGAGCAATTCCCAAAGCAAAAAAAGCAGCACAACGTTCGTCAACAATGCTATAAGCAGTAATGTCAGGATGCGCAGTAAAACTCAAAGTCAAAGGGGCGTTTCGCGACCCAGGAGAAATCACCACATGCCGAATTCCTTTATCAACACACGATAGCAAAACGGTTTGTGCAACAGGGATTTCTGAATACTTCATCTTAGATCACAAAAATACAAAAAACACCCGTCAAATAGTAGCAGAAATCAACCGAAGCATGGTTTGAGCTTTTTGTTGGGTTTCCTCCCACTCCAATTGTGGGTTACTCGCTGCAGTGATGCCACTGCCCACATACAATGTTACCTGCTGCGGTTGCCATTGCAAGCAACGTAAATTAACAAATAAATGGGTCTCTTGATCAGAGATAGGTCCTAAATAACCACTATAAAACGATCGATCATAGCCTTCGTTTTTTTGAATAAAATCAAATGCTTTTTTCCGAGGAACACCTCCAACGGCCGGAGTGGGATGCAAAGCGGCTATCAACTCCCAAACCGAAGCTTTGGTTACAGTGGCTGTAATTTGAGTTTTTAGATGAAAAAGACTTCCCGCTTGAACGGTTTCAGGGGCAGCACAAAATATGGATTCGTTCCCTACTAATGAGCGCAAGGCTTTGTCGATGCTATGCGTTACCAATTCTTGTTCGTGTATTTCTTTCTGCCCCCAGCTCACTGCTTTGATATCGGTTGTTGCAGCGGTTCCTGCCAAAGCCATAGTTGTGAGTTGTTGGTTTTTTAGATGAAATAGCGATTCCGGAGTTGCCCCCAACCACAGCCCTTTTTTTGGATGGTACCAAACATAACAAAAAGCCGAAGGGTAAAGCGACAATGCTTTTTGAAAAAGCTTCCAAGGATTAGCAGGGTCTAAAGAAAGTTCAATCGCTCGGGAAAGAACCACTTTTTGCAAGTCGGTATCTTTAATTTCTTGAATACACTGAGTCAACAGTCCTATGTATCGTTGGTGTTCGTTTGTATTGTGAGGTACATCAATTGCTGTGGAGGACTGGATATTCGTTTGCGGATTCATTTCTGTTTCTACGACCTCATCATCAATGATTATAAATGGCAATTTGTTGGTGTCAAATTCGCCCATCACAAACCCCGAAGCGGATGATTGAGATGCGGTATGAAGTACAGTATCCTTTTGAAGAAAAGCCGTTACTCGAGTAGTGTGAGGCTTTCTAAACACAACCAAGGGTTGTTGTTTTTCCCAATGGTCTTCAATTCGGTTGAAAAAATCCGTAGAATTCAAATTACTGTTTTTTGGGAAGCGTAATAGTGGTTAGCTTGCAGGAGGAAACCAGTTGATCGTTTTCATCACAGACACGGATGTCCCAAAGTTGCAGTGTTCTTCCCAAATGAATGGCTTTGGCAGTAGCAATAACAAATCCGTCGCTAACACTTTTGAGATGATTCGCAGAAATTTCAATTCCTCTAACAAAATGAGTATCGAGATTGGCACGAATGGACGAGGCAGCACTTCCTACACTTTCAGCAAGAGCCGCAGTCACTCCTCCGTGAAGCACGCCATCGGGCTGATGCGTATCGGGAGTTACTGGCATTTTGGCTACCAAATAATCATCTCCAACTTCAATATATTCAAGATTCAAAACCCGCATAAAGGTTTGGGTATTTCGTTCGTTGAGCCGTTGTAAAATTTCTTCCGGTTTCATGGTTCTTTTTTTGTAAAAATAAGAAATAAAAAACGCGCTAAAAAATTAGCGCGTTTTCTATATAAAATAATGATAATCAATTATTTAACTTCTTCAAAGTCAACATCTTGTACATCATCACCTTCTTTAGCTGGTTCGGCGGAAGCAGCTTCTCCTTCTTGAGGTGCTTGTTCCGCTTGTGCCTTGTAAAGCTCTTCAGAAGCATTTTTCCAGGCTTCATCAATTTGCTCCAATGCAGGTTTGATGGTTTCAGCATCTTTGGATTCGTGTGCTTTTTTCAAAGCTTCCAATGCTTCTTCAATCGGTTTTTTCTTATCATCCGATAGTTTATCACCAAATTCCTTAAGTTGTTTTTCGGTTTGAAAAATCATCGCATCAGCATTGTTCAATATATCTACTTGTTCTTTGGCTTTTTTGTCAGCATCGGCATTGGCTTCGGCTTCCTGCTTCATTTTTTCAATTTCCTCTTCAGTCAATCCAGAGGAAGCTTCAATACGAATATCCTGAGATTTTCCAGTAGCCTTATCAGCTGCCTTTACCTTTATAATTCCGTTTGCATCAATATCAAAAGTTACCTCAATTTGGGGTACACCTCGCTGAGCGGGTGGAATTCCATCCAAATGAAAACGACCAATGGTTTTGTTATCCGTTGCCATCGAACGTTCTCCTTGAAGTACGTGAATTTCTACTGATGGCTGATTGTCTGCTGCCGTCGAAAACACTTGAGACTTCTTGGTTGGAATCGTGGTATTGGCGTCGATAAGTTTGGTCATAACGCCTCCCATCGTTTCAATTCCAAGGGATAAAGGGGTAACGTCTAACAACAATACGTCTTTAACATCTCCCGTAAGAACACCTCCTTGAATAGCCGCTCCAATAGCCACTACTTCATCAGGATTGACTCCTTTGGAAGGTTTTTTTCCGAAATATTTTTCAACTTGTTCCTGAATAACCGGAATTCGAGTAGAACCTCCAACCAAAATTATTTCATCGATATCGCCAGTAGACAAACTTGCATCTTTCAAGGCTTTTTTGACAGGTTCCATTGAACGCTTAACCAACGAATCTGCTAGTTGCTCGAACTTAGCACGAGTAAGTGTTACCACCAAGTGCTTGGGACCAGAATCGGTTGCAGTTACATAGGGAAGGTTGATTTCGGTTTGCGTAGAAGATGATAATTCAATTTTGGCTTTTTCAGCAGCTTCTTTCAAACGTTGTAAAGCCATAGGGTCTTTACGAAGATCCATTTTTTCATCTTTTTGAAAAGTTTCTGCCAACCAATCGATAATTACTTGGTCAAAATCGTCACCACCCAAATGGGTATCTCCGTTAGTAGAAAGTACTTCAAAGACTCCGTCTCCCAATTCAAGGATAGAGATATCAAAAGTTCCTCCTCCAAGGTCATAAACCGCTATTTTTTGTTCTTTTCCTCCTTTGTCCAGTCCGTAAGCCAGTGCAGCCGCAGTAGGCTCGTTGATAATACGATGTACTTTAAGACCGGATATTTCACCTGCTTCTTTTGTGGCTTGACGCTGAGCGTCATTAAAATAAGCAGGAACAGTAATAACAGCATCGGATACGTCTTGACCTAAGTAATCTTCGGCCGTTTTCTTCATTTTCTGAAGAACCATAGCAGATAACTCTTGCGGTGTGTAAAAACGACCATCAATATCGACTCTAGGCGTGTTGTTGTCTCCTTTAACTACTTTGTAAGGGACGCGTTCGGCTTCAGTTTTGGATTCCGAAAATTTGTTGCCCATAAAACGTTTGATGGACGAAATTGTTTTGGTAGGGTTGGTAACCGCCTGTCGTTTTGCTGGGTCACCCACCTTAATTTCTCCTCCTTCCACAAAGGCTATTACAGAAGGTGTGGTTCTTTTTCCTTCGGCATTGGGAATAACAACTGGTTCGTTACCTTCCATGACAGAAACACACGAGTTGGTAGTTCCTAAGTCAATTCCTATAATTTTACTCATAATATAGTTTTAAATGATATATTTCAATGATTTGAACTCAATTAGTCAATCATTGTGCCAATTCTAAACAACTGACAGGATGTCATAGTCTCGAGCATACCACGTCATTGGACTCATTACAAGGTATTGGGCGAAAAGAAATTAAGATGTCGAGGGTTTTGGATTAATAATGTATTTTTACTGAATCAAAAGCACAATGTATGTCAATTTCAAAGAAAGAATACAAACGAGTTACCACAAACTCTTTGATTGAAATGAAGTCAAGGGGTGAGAAAATATCAATGCTTACTGCCTATGATTTTTCTATGGCAAAAATTGTAGATCAAGCAGGAATGGATGTGATACTGGTTGGAGACTCCGCTTCGAACGTTATGGCGGGTCACGAAACCACTTTGCCTATTACATTGGATCAAATGATTTATCATGCCTCTTCTGTTGTTCGAGCTGTACAACGTGCACTGGTTGTTGTTGATCTTCCTTTTGGAAGTTATCAGTCCGACCCAAAAGAAGCATTGCGTTCTGCCATTCGAATTATGAAAGAATCAGGAGCACATGCTATTAAAGTTGAAGGAGGTTATCAAATCAAAGATTCCGTAAAGCGTATTCTCAATGCTGGAATTCCAGTGATGGGGCATTTGGGACTTACTCCTCAATCGATCTATAAATTTGGAACGTATACGGTTCGAGCTAAAGAAGAACAAGAAGCCGAACAACTTTTAAATGATGCTCAAATGCTTGAAAAATTAGGCTGCTTTGGGATTGTTCTTGAAAAAATACCCGCTCAATTGGCCGCAAAAGTGGCTAGAAGTGTTCAAATTCCAATTATTGGAATTGGTGCGGGAGACCAAGTAGACGGACAGGTATTGGTCATTCACGATATGATTGGTATGACTACTGAATTTAGTCCTCGTTTTTTAAGACGCTACCTAAATCTTTTTGAAACCATGACAACAGCCATTACAAAATACGTTTTGGATGTTAAGAGTAATGATTTTCCAAACAGCGAGGAGCAGTATTAATAGTGTCATCTAAATCCCAAATTCAAAACACTATTTTGTTTGAAGACAATCATCTGATTGCCATCAACAAGCAGCCAGGACAATTGGTTCAAGGAGACAAAACCGGAGACGATCCTTTGAGCGAGTTGGTCAAAGAATACATCAAAATTGCCTACTCAAAACCTGGAAAGGTGTATTTGGGTGTCATTCACCGATTGGATCGACCCACAAGTGGAGTTGTTGTATTTGCTAAAACTTCCAAGGCGCTAACACGAATGAATTTGTTGTTTTCAGAAAAAAAGACACAAAAGACCTATTGGGCAGTTGTCAAAAACAAACCCCCAGAAGATCAGCAACTCCTCACCCATTATTTGGTGCGAAATCCCAAACAAAACAAATCCTACGCTTATAAAAAAACAGTTCCAAATAGCAAAGAAGCCATCCTATCCTATAAAATTGCGGTTTCTCTTCAACGCTATTTTATGTTGGAAGTTGAATTAATGACAGGCAGGCACCATCAAATTCGTTCACAACTTTCACATATCGGATGTCCCATAAAAGGAGATTTAAAATACGGCTTTGATAGAAGCAACTCGGACGGCAGCATTCATTTGCATGCGCGAAATTTAACTTTTGTACATCCTGTTACCCAACAACTAATAAGCATTGATGCAGCTCCCCCAAAAGATCCCATTTGGGACGCTTGTTTATCGGTTTAGTTCGAGGGATTTTTTTCGAATGGATTCCGAAATCGGTTCGTTGTTGATTTTACTTTCAAGCCACGCTAAAACGTCCAAATATAAAAATGCTCGTTTTTCGTAGGGGTCGTTTTCATACTTTTTGAATTCCTTGTATAACTTCTTAAAAGCACCTTTCAATTCGCTTGGATACAAAGATCCTAAACTCTTTAAAAACCGAATCATTTCTCGCTGTACGTTTTGCAATTCATTCATCTTGATTAGAAACTTGTATGTACTTCGTAATTGAACATCCAGATGATAATCCATACCTGCCTCGTAATGAGCTACCAAACTGAGTACTCGAGCAAAACACATAAGATCCTCCCGCATGGTTAACTTTTTGTTTTCAATGATTTTTTTGAGGTATGTAATGCAGTTTTTAAAATCCCCCAACCCAAAATAAATACAAGCAATTTTGTAGTAAAATACCATAACATGGTGGTCGTCAATTTGATGCGAATATTCTTTCAATCCTTTTAGGATTTGAGGAACATACTCCAAACCTTTGTCAAATACACCGTCTAAAAAGCAAAAGTTCAATCGGTGTTGATGCAAACACATGAACACCAAAACTTTTACATTGTCATTCTTAGGGAAGGATTCTCGATTTACTTCTTCTTCCAAGCGCTCTAGCGTAGTCTTAAATTTTGTTTTGTATTTCAAAAAATACAGCGACTCTAATAAATATTGGTTCCCTTTTAAATAAAAAACAGGATTTTGCGCAATCATGACTGGGTTATCATGAAACAACTCGACCCATTTTTGGGAATATTTGAACGA
>Ga0181553_10005430_pt1 | contig 10690 bp, 10 predicted proteins | sample 011ome_17_FD_133753 | JGI IMG/M metagenome (GOLD analysis project Ga0181553, IMG submission 133753) | Coastal salt marsh microbial communities from the Groves Creek Marsh, Skidaway Island, Georgia - 011502XT metaG (megahit assembly) | ecosystem: Environmental > Aquatic > Marine > Intertidal...
CGACATGCCCCTGGCCGTGTCCTTGCCGAAGCAGTCCCGAACAATGGCGGGTATGACCACCGTGGCGGCACTGCCCAGCATGCCCTGGAAGAAACGAAATACCAGGAAGGCTTCTGCAGTTTTGCTCAACGTGAGCCCAAGGGAGGCCAGCGCAAACCCCGTCAGTCCCAGCATGGCCAGGGGACGACGCCCGAACCGGTCAGATAACGGTCCGAACAGCAGCATGCCTACCCCGAAGGAGACCAGAAAAACGCTCAGGGAAATCTGGATGGTACTGATTTCTGTACCCAGGCTTTCCGCCATGCCGGGTATGGCGGGCAGGTACATGTCGATGGAAAGCGGTGGCAAGGCCGAGATGGACGCCATCAACGGCAGGGGCAGTTTGTCTTTCAGCGGGTGGGGTGTATCAGGCAAGTTAATCTTTTAACCCAGCTCCAGCCAGCGCTGCCTGAGGGCACCACCAATAGCCAGCAAATCACTGATCTCGGAGAACGCAATCTCGTTAATGCCTTTCCAGGCCAGGTCGGGCTCGTTATCAAAATCCATGTCGGTGACCACGGTAGTGAGCAGCTTGTTTAGCGGCAGGATGTCCTTGTGCGCATTGAGAAGGGCCTGGACACGGGTGGCACCGCGGAACTTCATGGCGGCTATTTCCTCGATATTTTCAAGCACCTCTTCAACACTGGGAAACTTTTTCAGCAGGCGCGAGGCGGTCGTGGCACCGACTCCCGGAATGCCGGGAATATTATCGATCTTGTCACCGGTCAGGGCCAGCATGTCGGCAATCTGCTCGGGCCGCACGCCGAAGTGTTTTTCCACGCCCTTGTTGTTGAGTACCTTGCCGCGGGCAAAATCCCACCAGGCATCTTCCTCGCCTGTAACGAGCTGCGCCAGGTCCTTGTCGGCACTGACAATAGTCACTGCCATACCCTGGTCGCGCAGGCGCCGGGCCAGAGAACCAATGATGTCATCGGCCTCGAAACGTTCACTGGCGAACTCGGGTATGCCGATTGCCCGGCAAAAGTTGCGGCAATGGGCAAACTGCACTTTCAGTTCTTCAGGTGCTGGCTCGCGGTTGGCCTTGTATTCGGGATAGAGCTGTTTGCGATAGGAATCGGTTTGAGCAGAGTCAAAAGCGCAGGCGATAAATTGTGGCTGTTTCTGTCGAATAAGTTGATAGAGAAAGTCGGAAAAACCGAAAACGGCATTGCTGGGATTGCCCAGGCTATCGGTTATGGAGTCATCATAGACATACCAGGCACGGAAAATATATATGCTGGAATCTATAAGGTAGGCTCTTGGCAATGGCATTGCTGTATATCAGGCAGTTTCGGCTTTCTTGTTTTATGTTGCCGGCTGTTCAGGGCCGGGGAGCAATCACATGCTGCTCAGTCGTCCAGCGGGCTGGCGAGCAGAAACGGGTCAGCATCCAGATGTGTCGGGAAACTTTTACGGTAAGCCTCCAGGTGTTCCTTGCTGATGGTTGCTGTGTAACCGCCAATTTTGTCACCTGCATCAAGCAATACTTCTCCGGCGGGGTCGATTAACTGGCTGTGACCTGCATAGTCCAGATCATTGCCATCCTTGCCGACCCGGTTGGTACCGGCGACATAGGCCAGGTTTTCAATGGCGCGGGCCCTGAGCAATGTCTGCCAGTGCTCGTCGCGTGCTGCCGGCCAGTTGGCAGGACAGACGATGAGGTCGTAATTCAGGGATTCTGTATTCCGGCACCAGACCGGAAAACGCAGGTCATAACAGACCAGCGGCATGATGCGCCAGTCTCGCCACTTGATGATCGGTTGCCTGTTTCCGCTGGCATAGCGCTTGTGTTCTCCCAGCATGCGAAACAGGTGGCGCTTGTCGTAATGACGTACCTTGCCTTCCGGTGTGACAAACAGGAAACGGTTGAAGCGCTCACCGTTTTCCTTCACGGCGATGGTGCCGCACACGGCTGCCTGGTAAGACACCGCCATAATGCGCATCCAGTCCACGGTTTCCCCGGGCATGCTTTCAGCAATGGCATTCTTGGTGTCATCAAAGGAACAAGTGAACATTTCCGGCAGCACGATCAGGTCAGTGCTGTCGATGGTTGCATCGAGAATCTGTTCGAGGAGTTCGCGGTTTTCAGACGCACCTTGCCAGGGCAGGTCGGTCTGTATCAGGGATATATTGAGATCAGCCATTAAAGTGCCAGGAACGGTTAGTTCAAAAAATCATAACCGTCCCCGGCGCCAATGTCATCCCCATAATGCCGCAGCATGGTGGGTGATGTGGTCTTCGATAAATGTCGCTATAAAAAAGTAGCTGTGGTCATAACCAGCCTGGAACCGCAGGGTCAGCGGGTGGCCGGCGTCATGGCAGGCTTGCTGCAGCATCACCGGTTTGAGCTGGCTTCGCAGGAAGTCATCTTCCTGGCCCTGGTCAATCAGGATATGCAGCTTCTCCTGTGCCTTGGCGACCAGGGCGCAGGCATCGTATTGCTCCCAGGCATCGCGATTTTCACCGATATAGTTGCCCAGGGCCTTTTCACCCCAGGGGCAGTTGATGGGTGAACAGATCGGGGCAAAGGCCGAGACAGCCTTGTACTTGCCCGGATTTTTCAGGGCAATGGTCAGGGCACCGTGGCCACCCATGGAATGGCCCATGATGGAACAGTTCTCGGTATCCAGGGGCAGATCGCTGCTGGCCAGCACCGAAGGCAGCTCCTTGGTGACGTAATCATACATGTGGTAGTGCTTGGACCATGGCGCCTCGGTGGCATTGACATAGAAACCGGCACCCAGGCCGAAGTCATACGCCCCGTCCGGGTCATCGGGAATATCTTCGCCGCGTGGACTGGTGTCCGGGCAGACGATGGCAACACCTGTCTCTGCAGCATACTGCTGTGCACCGGCTTTCTGGACAAAGTTGTCGTCGGTACAGGTCAGGCCTGACAGCCAGTAGACTACCGGGACGTTCACCGATTCGGCCTGGGGCGGCAGGTAGACGGAAAAAATCATGTCGCACTTGAGCACGCTTGAGGCATGCTTGAGTTTTAATTGCTTGCCACCAAACATGGCATTGGCACTGACTTGTTCAAGACTCATTGTGTTGTTCTCCGTATTTGCAATAAGGTGATGGCAATAAGGGGTGGAAAAAAAAGGGGTCAGAACTGAAGTCCTGACCCCGATCAGTGATTCATCTTGTTCAGTACAGGACAACAGAGCGAATGCTTTCGCCGGCATGCATCAGGTCAAAGGCCTTGTTGATGTCTTCCAGCGGCATGGTATGCGTGATCATCTCGTCAATACTGATCTTCTTGTCCATGTACCAGTCAACAATCCTGGGGACATCGGTACGTCCGCGAGCACCACCAAAGGCTGTTCCTTTCCAGGAGCGTCCGGTGACCAGCTGGAACGGACGGGTTGAGATTTCCTGACCCGCACCGGCAACACCGATGATGTAGGATTCTCCCCAGCCCTTGTGACAGCATTCCAGGGCCTGGCGCATGACATTGACGTTTCCGATACATTCAAAGCTGTAATCGACACCGCCGGTCATCTGCACGATATGGTCAACGACATTTTCCACTTCGTTCGGATTGATGAAGTCGGTCATGCCGAATTGTTTGCCCAGTGCCTCACGTTTAGGGTTGAGGTCGATACCGATAATGCGGCTGGCACCAGCCAGTTTTGCTCCCTGGATAACATTCAGGCCGATACCACCGAGACCAAATACGGCAACGGTGGAGCCGATTTCAACCTTGGCCTGGAACACAACGGCACCTACACCGGTTGTAACACCACAGCCGATATAACAAATAGTTTCAAAAGGTGCGTCTTCACGGACCTTGGCCAGGGAGATTTCCGGCAATACCGTGTAATTGGAGAATGTGGAGCAGCCCATGTAATGCAGGATGGGCTTGCCATCCAGGGAAAAGCGGCTGGTACCGTCAGGCATGACGCCCTGACCCTGTGTGGCACGTACAGCCTGGCACAGGTTGGTTTTCGGATGCAGGCAGTAGTCACATTCGCGACATTCGGCCGTGTAGAGGGGGATCACATGGTCTCCCGGTTTCAGGGATTTGACCCCTTCACCAACTTCTACAACCACACCGGCACCTTCGTGGCCAAGAATGGCAGGAAAGGCACCTTCCGGATCGTCACCGCTGAGGGTGAATGCGTCAGTATGACAAACGCCGGTAGCCTTGAGTTCTACCAGGACTTCACCGGCCTTGGGGCCTTCCAGATCGACTTCACATATCTCGAGTGGTTTCCCCGCCTCAAAGGCTACTGCAGCTTTCGTTTTCATTTTTTTAATCCTTGTTGGTTAACTGGCCAGGATTTTGCATCCTGGTTGAAGTGGTTAACGTGGTTAATTTGGTTAAACTGGGACAACAAATATAGCCCGTTGGTTTAACGATGTGTAGCCTCCCACGGCAAATAGTCCGTGCAAAAAGGGAGGAAATTGGAGAATTACAATGACGAAGTCCTGTTGTGTCATCATCGGTGCCAGTCATGCCGGTGGCCAGCTTGCAGTCAGTCTGCGCCAGGAAGGATGGGACCAGAAGATTCTCGTTATCGGCGATGAACCTTATCTGCCCTATAACAGGCCACCACTCTCTAAAACCTTTCTTTCCGGTGAAAAGCATGTAGAAGACCTGTTGATCAGGCCTGAAGCCCAGTATGAGAAAGTCGATATCGATTTCATGCTGGGCCAGGAAGTCAGCCGTATTGACCGTACAAACAATCTGGTCATTCTGGACAATGACACCGATATTTCTTATTCCTCCCTGGCCCTGACCACTGGTGCACGTGTACGTAAACTCGATTTGCCCGGTGCAGATCTCAAGGGCGTTTTATACCTGCGTGATATCAGCGATGCTGAGCAAATCCAGCCCTATATCGCGCCCGGCAAGAAAGCGGTTATTGTTGGTGGCGGTTATATTGGCCTGGAAACTGCAGCCATGTTGCGCAAGCTTGGCCTGGAAGTCACGGTGCTTGAAACGGCAGACCGGGTACTCAACCGGGTGACGGCTCCCGAGATGTCCGCCTTCTATACCAGGATTCATGAAGAAGAGGGTGTGCGAATCGTCACCGGGGCAGGGGTAACCGGATTTGCCGGTTATAACCGGGTCAGAGAAGTCCTGTGCGGTGACAGCGATCCCTTTCCTGCTGACCTGGTGATTATCGGGGTCGGTGTCATACCAAATACGGAACTTGCGGAAGAAGCCGGGCTTGATGTGGATAATGGCATCTGTGTTGATGGTCAATGCCGCACTTCTGATCCGGATATTGTGGCGGCTGGTGACTGCACCAACCACTATAATGCCTTTTACCAGTGCAGATTACGCCTCGAAAGTGTGCAAAATGCCATGGATCAGGCCCGGGTGGCCGCAGCGACTTTATGTGGCAAGTCAATTGCGTATAATGCGCTGCCATGGTTCTGGTCGGACCAGTATGACCTGAAGTTGCAGATAGCAGGCCTGTCAAACGGCTACGATGAAGTGGTGCTGCGGGGAGACCCCGGAGCCGGTCGAAAATTTTCTGCCTTTTATTTCAAAAATGACCAGGTGATCGCGGTAGATGCGGTCAACAGCCCCCAGGAGTTCATGGTGGGCAAACAAATCATCAGTAAATCCCTGGCGGTGGACAAGGTAATGCTTGAGGACACAAGCGTGCCAATCAAGTCACTGCTGACCAATGCTTGACGCAGGAGAAAATGAAGCACTATGCCAGTTGTTACATATATCAGCCAAGACGGCGCTATCAATGAGATCGAGGTCACCAGCGGTTCTTCTGTCATGCAGGGAGCCGTGGACAACATGATTGACGGCATAGTTGCCGAATGCGGGGGCTCCTGCAGTTGTGCAACCTGCCATTGCTACGTGGATGAAGCCTGGGTGGAGAAGATTCCACCGGCCAGTGAAATGGAAAAGGACATGCTTGAATGTGTCCTGGAGCCCCAGGAAAACAGCCGCCTGAGCTGCCAGATCAAGGTGACAGATGAGCTGGACGGACTGGTCGTCAGGTTGCCGGAGTCCCAGTTCTGAAAAGCAGGGAATCCGCTGCAAAATAATTGAACTTTTTCTGCAAAGGGGTGTTCTAAAGTAGTGTGTAAAGACAAAACTCCCCTTTTTTTGCAACTGACACTACAAATGAAAAAACACTTGAAAGCCCGGTAATTCCGGGCTTTTTTTTGCCTGCAGCTGGCAGTTTATGGGATGGGAAGGGGCCGCCAGGTGGCACAGGCCAATCCTGTAAAGGATCCGTCGGGTTAATAGCAAAATGCTATTTCTGCCCTGGTATTCATTGCCAACGCTATGGTTTTTCCCTAGTAGATTGTGAAAATTAGTCATAAATTCCGGTAGTTACGTTTTTTTCACGGGAATTTGTGATGTTATTAACACTCCTGAAACGGAACTGCCTGTAATCTAGGAATGAGGACAACTATCAGGCGGTACCGTGCATCAGGTCCTGTCAGGAATCAGGGAAGATCCAGTAATTCTTAATCAGCATCAACACGGTAGCAGTACGTCATGAATAATGTTTACCAGGATAAAAAGCAATCAGGCATAACCCCTGTTTCCATCGAAGACGCTTCAATTGCTGAAGGCGATTCCAAAATCTTGCAGGAAATCATCGATATTCTGAAACATCCCTTCCAGACTTCATGCAAAGTCTGCAATGGTCTGGGCTATGTCCACAGTGGGGAAAATTGCAGGACCTGTGATGGTGCGGGCAAGGTCCTTGACCAGGCTTTCAAACAAAGCAACTGAAGGGTATTAAACAGCTAACCTGCTATTCCAGGGCGTCAGGATAATCAACGTCCCGCAAGATTCCCTCATCCCCCGTTTCAATTTCACAGCACTGTGCTGCATATTTCTTCAGTAAAGCCCTCGCACCACGGTCGCCTTCCAGGGCTGTCATTTCTGTAAAAAACTGCTTGCTGAAACCAACGGGATTACCCCGCTGTCCCCGACAGGTCGGCACGACAATAGGTTTGGTCTGTAGCGCCTGTTGCAAGGTGCTGAAGGTGGTCGGTGCGATGAAGGGCATATCTCCCAGCGCTATCAGGGCAGCTTCCCAGTTTTCAGCCATTTTGATGCCGCTGACCAGGCTGTTGGCCATGCCAGTCTCCGGGTGGGGTGCCCGGCATATCTGCCAGTGGTCCTGGAATTGTTTAGCCAGCTCTACATCGTCCTGTCTCAGCACCAGTATCTTACGGGTAAAGCTGCCGGGAATGCGATCAAGTGATGCTGACAACAGAGTCCTGTTGTCTGGCAATGTGGCCTGGCGCTTGTCTGAACCAAAGCGGTTGCCACTGCCGGCTGCCAGCACAATGATGCCGATGTCAGCCACCTTGTTGGGTGCTGTCATTGCTTGCGGGCGCGGGCGCGCAGGCTGGTCAGCTCTGCCAGGATGGCAATGGCAATTTCCGGTGGTGTCTTGCTGCCTATGGACAGGCCAACGGGTGCATGCAGTTTGTTGATTTCTTCCTGGGCAATATCCAGCTGCAGCAGCCTTTCGCGGCGTGCTGCCGATGTCCTTTCAGAACCCATGGCGCCTATATAAAAGGCTTTGCTTTCCTGGAGCGCCTCCATCAGCGCCATGTCATCAATACGGGGATCGTGGCACAGGGCAATGACTGCCGTCTGCTGATCCAGGGTCTTGGTTCGCAGCCAGTCATCGGGCATGGCATTGATGACCGGGGCATTGGCAATCGGGGAGTTTTCCACCAACTCTTGCCTCGGGTCACAAACCTCGACATGGTAGTCCAGAGCCTGGGCCATGTTGGCCAGGTAATAGGCGACCTGGACTGCGCCGATCAGCAGTAACTGGAATGAGGGACCATAGGTATGGCGCAAGATGTTCTTTTCGATAGCCAGGGGTTCAAAGGTATCGCAATCCTGCAATTCAGTTTTTCCGGTCTCCAGGTCGACAACCCGCATCACCAGTTCCCGGGCAGTGATTTTTTCCGCCAGGGTTTTGTAGATGGCACCGGCTTCCGGCGTGATCGGTTCGATGACCACCTCGAGGGTGCCGCCGCAGGGCAGCCCCAATCGCTGTACATCCTCAACGGTAACACCGTACTTGATTCTTTCAGGACCTGAAGTGGCCAGTTCACGCTTGTTGATACTTTCGCGCAGGTCATCCTCCACGCAGCCGCCGGACAGTGAACCCACGTACAGCCCATCCTCATTGCAGGCAAGCAGGGAACCCACCGGCCGCGGGGAGGAGCCGAAGGTGTTGATGATTGTACAGAGCCAGCATTGTTTGCCGGCTTCCAGCCATTCGCTGAGCTGGACGACAACCTGTTGATCGAGGCTGTTCATAGAAATTCCCGGAGATTTTTTTCAGGCGGTGAAGGATTATAAGTAAATGCGCTGGAGGTGGGAAATCGGTGTTTTTCAAAGTGCGTAGAGCATTCTGTCACAGCGATTTTTCAAACAGCTATTTACATCTGCCGGCCGCAAGGCCGATATGCTTCGGGGTCTTTACTGATACCGGCCGGTCTGTGGGCCGGTTGACCCGGAATTGGTTACTGCTTAGTAGGACTCGTAACGATCCAGCAAGTGCCTGACGAGACCACTGCGGACGATGTCATTCTTTTCAAATTTATGGACATGCACACTAGGCAGTCCCTGTAAGCGCTGGATGGCGTCTTCGAGGCCATTGGCGCCGCGGATATCACTTTGCTTGATGTCACCATTGATGACGACCTTGCAGTCTTCACCGATACGGGTAAGAAACATTTTCATCTGAACCGGTGTTGTGTTCTGGGCTTCGTCCAGAATGACAAAGGTATTGTTGTTGAAGGTTTTGCCGCGCATGTAGGCCAGGGGAGCACCGACAATACGGCCATGTCGCAGACAATAGTCCACTACTCCACGCCCCAGTCTTTCATTCAGGATATCCCTGAAGGCGTCGATGTAGACGGCGAACTTGTCTTCCACTTCACCGGGCAGAAAACCAAGGTTTTCGCCGGCTTCAACAGCGGGCCTGGTGAGAATGATCCGCTCGATACGCCCGGACTCCAGCGCTTCCGCCGCCAGGGCACCTGCACAATAGGACTTTCCGGTACCGGCGGGGCCGATGCCAAAGGTCAGGCAGTTGTTCTGGATGGCGTTGATGTACTTCTGTTGTGCGGGGGTGCGGGCTTCGAGGGGGGTCTTTTTGTGCCGGGGAGAGTAGGCTGTCTCCAGCTGGTTGCTGTGAGAGTTGATGTCGACGATATTTGAATTTTCTTCAGCCTGTCGCCGCTTGGCCTTGGTGCGTCTGCTGTCTCTGTGTTTTGAGTTGTAAGTGTATTGATCTCCCTGGTATTTCATCTGTCGTTTGGCGTGAGAACGTTTAGCCATAACTTAACTGTCTCCAAGTAGGTTAGAAAACTTGGTCTTCATAGAGCAAGACACCTGCCTGACAAATGCAGGACACACTCGAATAAAGACGAGAAAATCGAGATAAATAAGTATTGGAAGATTGGATTTTGGTGGTGACTTTACCCTCCCCGCTTGCGTGAACTGCGCGACATGAGAAAGGTAAGTTGAGAAAGCAACTTCTACAGGATCCCCTTTGCTCGGTTCACCTACTCCTCGTATACACACCGTTTACAAGGGACTGCTGTAACTGGCGATGTATAAAAAAAGTGCCTTTCTCACCTGGCTGCAATTTGACGCGAACGCCTGTTTGCATGAAAGATGGAATTAGTCTGCCACAGTGACACACTACTGGCAATCGGAACTCTGCTGTTTTATGAAGAATTTTTGGTTTATTAACACGTCTTGAAATTTTGGCGCATAAGGGGGAGAAAAAAGCATTACCCACATCTGGCATTTTGATATGCTAACAAGTTCGAGCGAAAAGAGGGGAGTGCGATGAAAAAACTGACCGGTCTTGTTCTCATGTTACTGAGTGTGTCATGTATGGCACAGCAGGATTTCAGTAATGTCCAGATAACGCCTCACCTGTTGTCCGGCAATATTTATTACCTGGAAGGCCAGGGGGGCAATATCGGCATTTCCATCGGCGATGACGGTGTCTTCATCGTGGATGACCAGTTTGCGCCACTGTCTGAAAAAATTCTTGATGCCCTTGGGAGCCTTTCTGATGAACCCGTCAGGTTTGTTCTCAATACCCACCACCATGGCGACCACACCGGTGGCAATGCCAACATGGCTGGGGAAGGGGCAGTTATTGTTGCCCATGAAAATGTGCGCACAATCCTGTCTTCCGGATTTACTGCCGGTGACCTGAGCCAGGCCCTTACCGCGGAACAGCGGATGGGATTACCCATCGTCACGTTCACCGAATCGGTGGATTTTCACATTAACGGTGACAGCATCCACGTGTTCTACAACGGCCCGGGTCATACCGGCGGGGATGCCTTTGTCTATTTCAGGGAAGACAACATTATTCATACCGGTGATGTGTTCAGGACAACCAGTTATCCCCGTGTTGATAGCGGTGCAGGTGGTTCCTTCCAGGGCATTATCGCGTCTTATGAAAAGCTGCTGGAAATTTCCAATCCCGATACCCGTTTTCTGCCCGGACATGGGGTCGTCAGCGACCAGGCTGAAATCAGCTCCCAGTTACAGATGTTCTACACCATTCGCAATCGTGTCCAGAACGCCATAGATGACGGGATGAGCCTGGAGCAGATACTCGGCGCCGGCCTGACCTCGGAATACGATGAGCGCTGGGGCGATCCG
>Ga0181553_10005432_pt1 | contig 10689 bp, 14 predicted proteins | sample 011ome_17_FD_133753 | JGI IMG/M metagenome (GOLD analysis project Ga0181553, IMG submission 133753) | Coastal salt marsh microbial communities from the Groves Creek Marsh, Skidaway Island, Georgia - 011502XT metaG (megahit assembly) | ecosystem: Environmental > Aquatic > Marine > Intertidal...
GAATTAGCTAGCAGGCACAGTATAATTTTTGAAACTGCCTTGAATTTGTTAAAAAAATAAAATGATAAAAGTAAGACATATTTTGGAAAATGATTTTAAAGAATGGAATCTTTTATTCAAAGGTTATGCTGATTTTTATAAGGTAATAATTAATGATGATATAATTCATAATGTATGGAGTTGGCTCCATGATCCAAAACATGAATTAATGGCATTGGTAATTGAAAAAAATAAAAACATTGTTGCTTTTGCTCATTATAGAAGAATGCCAAGTGCACTAAGAGGTAAAGATGTTGGTTTTTTAGATGATTTATACGTTCACTCTGATTATAGAGGGCAACGTCTATCCGAGTTATTAATTAAAGAATTGCAAAAAATTTCTAAAGAAAAAAATTGGAATTTGGTTAGATGGATTACTAGAGAGGATAATACAAGAGCTAAAAAAATTTATGATAAAGTTTCTAATAAAACCAATTGGAATGTTTACGAGTTATTATAATCTTAATTTTTAGAATTAATTTTAGTAATTTTTTTTAAAAAAAGGAAATAGATAATATGTACTCTATTTATCTATCTCCTTTTTGATAATATAGTTATTAATCTCCCCAAGCCCCGTGGAATTCTATAACTTCTACTTGCTCATCGCCAACGACCCATGCATCATGGCCTGGATCAATTGAGTAGGCATCACCTTTCGTATATGTTGCCTCTGTTCCATCATCATGCTTTGCACACACAGTTCCAGCAGTGATAATACCTAAGTGCTTTGTTTGGCAACTTTCAGTTTTTACAACAGGCTTGATATCAGCTGACCATTTCCAGCCGGGTTGCAAAGTTAATCGCATTACTTTTTGACCACCAACATTAACTGTTTCCATTTTTGCATTATTAAATGCAGTATTTACCTCATCTGGATTATTAAAACTCTTAACTTCAATAGAACTCATAGCACTCTCTCCTTTAATTATTGATACTAACACTATCAGAAAAAAAAGGGTGTATAAAAGAAAATAGTATTAAATTTTAATTTTTATATAATTATAAATATCAACAAATTTCATTGAAATAATTGCAAATACTAAAATTAATTTTAAAATTACGAAGTTTTCTTACTTATTAACCTTCCATCTAAAATTATTAGACCAAAAATAATTATTATTAATCCTATAAATTCTGCAAAGGTAATAATTTGTTGTAAGACAATCGCATTTAACAAAATAGCAAATGGTGGAATAATAATAGTGCAAATTAATAAGTTGCCAGCACCAGTACTTTCTAATATTTTAAAGTATAAAAAGTATGCCACAACTGAGCAAATAATAGCAAATAAAAACGCGTATATAAAAATAGAAAAGTTAATACTTAATAATTCATTTGAGTGAACTATTAAAACATACGGGGACAACATAATACTACTCATAGTAAGCATTCCCGTTGCAGATATGAGAGGTGGAATTGATTTTAGACGTAATTTTGCCCATACGCTTGCAAAAGCATATGACACAGTGGCAATGAGTATGAGATATTTCCCCATATTATTTTCAAATAAATTAAAAATATTTTGATAGCCAATAGCAATGATTACGCCCACTAAACCAATAATTACACCCCCTACTCTGTTTAAGGTTAATTTTTCTGAAGGAATAAATACAGAAGCAATAATTATCGTAATAATAGATGTGTTAGCATTTAAAATCGATGCCAATCCACCTGTAGTTGTTTGTTGACCAATTGTTATGAGGGAAAAAGGAATGACATTGTTTAACAGGCCCATCACAAACAAATTAAAAATAATTATAAAACTTAATTTAAATTTTTCTTGTTTAATAATGATGAAAAATATTAAAAATAATGACGCTATAGATACGCGTAAGAATACAATCGTTATTGGACTTAGATAACTTAATAATATCTCTACAAATAAAAAACTAGACCCCCAAACAGCACCTAGTAAAAAAACCAAAAACCATTGTCTATTATTCATATTAGATAATTATTAAGATTAAGGTTTTACAACTTTTGTTTTTGAATAAAATTATCATCAAAGTTATTCGAATTTAAATATTTAAGATATCTCTTTTTTAATTTTTTCCATTCGCTATCTAAAACAGAAAACCAAGCTGTATCTCTATTTCTGCCTTTAAACACATTCATTTGTCTGAATACTCCCTCATAAGTAAAACCCAATCTTAACGCTGCTTTTTTAGAGTCGCTATTTAAATTATTACATTTCCACTCGTACCGACGATTACCTAATTGTTCAAAAGCATTTTTCATCATTACATACATCGTCTCAGTCCCCTCTACAGTATTTTGTAAAAGCGGGGAATAATTGATGTGCCCTACTTCTATAGAACCGTGATCAGGGGTAATGCGTAAATAACTAGCCATCCCACAATACTGTTTATGTCTTTTAGAATAAATGGCATAAAAAAAAGGATCTTTGGTCAAACAGTTTTTAGTAAGCCATGTTTTAAAGTCTTTAATATTTTTAAAAGGACCGTATGGGAGATAATTCCAGATTCTATTTTTTTTATCTGCAGAAAAGTTTTTATATAGCTGTGTTGCGTGTTTAGTAAGATTAATAGGTTCTAAGATTACATATTCGCCCATTATTTTTTTTCGTAATGGTGTCTTTGCTTTTTTAAAATTTACTTTTTTTCCTTGCATAAAATACCTTTAAAAGATTATTTACAGAGAAAGACGATATTAAGTTAAGTAACTTAATGCCTGATCTAAATCATTAATTAAATCTTCCACATCTTCAATTCCTGTTGAATACCTAACTAAACCTTCGGGTATACCAGCTGCTGCCCTTTCATTAGCACTACACTCTACATGGCTTGTAGTCAGAGGTGGTCCAACAACAGTTTCTACGCAGCCAAGGTTAGCTGCCATATGTGCATATTTTAATTGAGGTAAAAACTTTTTAATAGCATCTAAGTCTCCTTTTACAGCAAAGCTTAACATGCCGCCGTACCCACCGTGCATTTGTTCTTTTGCTATTTCATGACCAGGGTGTGTTTCCAATCCAGGATAATTTACTTGCTCAACCATGGGATGTTTTTGTAAATGTTTAGCAATAATCATGGCACTCTTATTTTGTCTCTCAACACGTAGTTTGAGAGTTTTCATACCTCTTAAAAGGCTATAAGCATCCATGGGAGCCAAAGTCGCACCATTAATTTCTCTGTAATGATAGACTTTTTCTACTAGTTTTTTGCTTCCACATATTACACCTCCAAGAGCATCTGCATGCCCTCCCAAGTATTTTGAAGCAGAATGAAGTACAATATCCGCTCCCAATGCTAAGGGATTTTGATTTATAGGCGTGGCGAATGTATTATCTACTACAACTATAGCTCCAACCTCTTTTGCAGCTTCAGATAATTTCTTAATATCTGTGATCTTAATAGTTGGATTTGTTGGAGTTTCTAAATATAAAACCTTACAACCTTTAGCTATTTCACTCTGTATTTGCTCATGATCATGGGTTTCACATAGTGTTACATCAATATTTAATGGCGGCAAAAACTCATTAAAAATCACATTTGTGCCTCCATAACTGTCTTTAATAGATACAATTCTCTCTCCTGACTTTAAAAAAGTTCCTAAAGTGTTTGATATTGCTGCCATTCCTGATGAAAAGCTTGTTGCTGCTTCTGCATTCTCTAATTCTTTTACCTTATCCTCAAAAGCCCTAACTGTCGGATTGGTATTACGAGAGTAAATATGACCTTCAACAACACCTAAGGCAGCTTTGTGCCATGTATCAATGTCTTTATAGCCAAAAGAGACACTGTGGACGACAGGAACTTGTGTTGAGCGTTCATAAAGCTCATACTCTTGCTCCCCACTCCAAATACTTTTGGTAGACTGTCCTATTACTTTTTTTTCTGGCATAAAAACTCCTATGTTTGCGTTGATCATAATTAAACATAATGCTTAATATGATTTTCAAGGCAGCGCTCTAAAAGCCTTTATCTTGATAATTATTTATAACCAAAAAAAAGAACAATTTCCATATAAATGGAGTCTTAACGAGCTTCAGTTAAGCCTGGAACTTCTATAAGAATAATTTCTGTATCTGAATAACACTCTAAAGATATTTCATTTTCTTCCTTGATCGCAACACCATCTCCTTTAGCTGCATGTATACTATCAAGGGTAATATTTCCTTTAGAAATCAAAAGGTATGCTTGTCCCTTAATTTCGTGAATGATTGAAGTCTTCTCCTTAAATGAACCTGTGTAAATTCTTGCATCTTGATGAATTTGGAGTGGCGCATCATTATTACCTGAAACTAACAATTTAAGCTTATCTGTAGTAGGCTCAGTTGAGAATTCTGCACTTCCCCACTTTGGAGTAATTCCAATCGATTTAGGTTTGATCCAAATTTGGTAAATGTTTGTTTCTTCATTTTCGTTGTTGTGCTCTGAGTGCATAATTCCAGTACCAGCACTCATAACTTGAACATTTCCAGCTGTAGTTTTGCCTTTATTACCTTGACTATCTTCATGTGTAATAGCTCCTCTTCTAACAAATGTGATAATTTCCATATCATTATGTGGGTGTTTCCCAAAGCCAGTGTTAGGAGCAATGATGTCATCATTTACTACTAATAATTCACCAAAACTCATTTTTTGAGGATTATAGTAATTTGCAAAACTAAAATGATGTTTAGCATTCAGCCAACCATGATTAGCTCCTCCAAGAGAATCGTAAGTATAATGTGTTTTCATACTAATAGAAAATAATTAGGACAAAGATAATTTCAAGATAATTAAAATTAATAGACTGTAAAAAAAATATTAATATAATAATTTAAATAAAAAAAGTTTCTTTAATATATGATTTCTCTTATTCTAAGTTCATTGATTGTAATTCTAGTTAATATTACGTTACACAGTTATGTAGTAAAGTATCTTAAAAATAACTATCAAAAAAATCAATCAACTAAATCTTATGCGTTAGTGACTAGTATTTTGATATGCTCTCATATTGTTCAAGTATTTCTATTTACTTTATTATATTTCTTTTTGGTAAAACTCTCTCCATTATTTGGGGCGTTTTCTGGAACAACTAAAAATATATTTCTTGATATATTTTACTATTCGTTCAATTGTTATACAACGTTGGGTATGGGGGATGTTTTTGCTACAGGACCAATAAGGATTATCGCTGTTTTAGAGTCTTTAATTGGTTTAATCATGATAGCTTGGTCAGCTTCTCTTTTGTTATCTATATTATTGAACAAGAAAAAAATTAGCTAAAGAAAAAGAAATTTCATTCTTGAGTTGTATGTATTAAAACATTAAAAATAATAAATTTAATAAATTATGATCTTTAGACAATTTTTTGACTCAGTTTCATCTACGTATACGTATTTAATTGCTAGTGGGCAAGGAAGAGAAGCTCTAATTATTGATCCTGTTTTAGAAAAAACAGATCAATATATTAAGTTATTACATGAATTAGATTTACGTCTTGTAAAAGTTATTGATACTCATATTCATGCTGATCATATTTCTGGAATTGCTGAACTGCGAGATAAAACCAAATGTATTACAATTATGGGAGAGCATGCTCCAGGTGATGTTGTATCCATGAACGTTAAAGATAATGAGAGTGTATCGATAGATAAAATAAATTTAAAAGCGCTCTACACTCCAGGTCATACCGATGATTCATACAGTTTCTTAATGAATGACAGAGTTTTTACTGGTGATACTTTATTAATTAAAGGAACAGGAAGAACAGACTTTCAAAACGGTGATCCTTATGATGCCTACAATTCAATTTTTGAACGTTTATTGAAACTTCCTGAAGAAACACTTATTTACCCTGCTCACGACTACAAGGGGGAAAATGTAAGTACAATAGGTGAAGAAAAAAAATTTAACCCCCGTCTGCAAGTATCGTCAGCCGAAGAGTATGCAAATATTATGAATAATCTAAATCTTAGCAATCCAAAAATGATGGATGTCGCCGTACCTGCCAATAAGAATTTAGGTTTTAAAATTGATAATCAAAAAAAATTAAATGGTATTAAGTTTAATGATATAAAAACAATAGCAAATGATAATAATTTACTTCTCATTGATCTTAGAGAAGATCATGAAATTAAACATAGATCATCTCTGCCAAACTCTACACACATTCCATACTCAAAATTACAAGAATTTGTAACTTCCAAAAAAGATGAGATTAAAAATAAAATTTTAGTTTTTTATTGTGCAATTGGAGAAAGATCTGCTTTAGCCATACAAGTTTGTATAGGATATAAAATGAAAAATGTGTACCACCTCGTTGGTGGAATCAACAATATTTAAAAATATTTATTTGCCAGAACACCAGCAAACATAGCAGCTAAAAATACTAACGACATAGGACTTAAAAAGACAAGCGAAGATATTGCAGGTCCTGGACATAGTCCAGCTAACCCCCATCCAGCTCCAAACAATACTGAACCTAGTAATAATTTACGATCAATTTCAGTATTTTGAGGAAGTTTTATTTCTAAGCCAAGAGCTGATTTGTTTTTCTTGCGCAGTAAAAAAAAGAAAGGTGCTGTAAACAAAATTCCACCACCCATTACAAAAATTAATGAAGCGTCCCAATTGTGCGTAATACTAAGAAATCCTATAACCTTTTCAGGATTTGTCATTCCTGAAATCATCAAACCAACTCCAAAAATAAGACCACTTACTAATGAAAATATTTTATCCATTATAAATATAATCCAAATTGTTGAAGTACAAAAACTGTAATCACACCAGTAATTACAAAACTAATTGTTGCAATGATTGAGCGTGTTGAAAATCTACTAATACCACAAATACCGTGACCAGAGGTGCAACCGGAACTCATCCGTGTTCCTAATCCAACAAAAAACCCAGCAGCAATAATTAATATATAAGAATTAGTAATTTTGAATGACACTTCTTGATCGTTGATAAATAAATACATGGATGGTCCAATAACAAGACCTAAAAGAAAAAGTAAATTTGAACTTCTATTGTTTTTAGCTGTTAATCCATTAGCAAAAATACCACTAATTCCAGCCAGCCTCCCTGTAGTATAAAAGTACAATACTACTGCGCTGCCAATAATTAGGCCCCCAAGAAGAGAGGAGATAGGTGTAAAATTAGTCATATTTTTTATATTATAGTAAAAAAAACAATGTTAAAGTTATTTTAAGGAAGTCTCACCTCTTATAATAGCATTCTTAATACCAGTATAGAGGGAAAATCCAGTGGTAAATAGATGCTAATAGTGCACCCTGACCTCCATTTTCAATTTCATTAGATCGAAAATTTTTAACCATAGGTAATTAAAGATAGTCGAACATTATCAAATCATTACCAAGTTGTCTGGTTTTTCCATTTGTATGATTTGAATCAACAAATCTATACAATACGGTTAATCCATGAAATCTAACACAGGGGATATCTTTTTTTTTGATTTTATATTTTTCTATAAATTCCTCGACTGTAGAAGATTGTTCTTCGGTAGTCTTTTTTTCAGTTAAAGAAAAATTTCAGGCTCAACACCTTTAAATTTCCATTTTTTTTTACTTCTTCAAATGTTTTAAAGATTAATTTTGATTTACTGGTCTTTATATGCAGAAAGTTCAAAAGAACAAAATTCGACAACATTTTTTCCATCTGTACGTAAAGCTACAATATCGATGAAACCATCATTAACTGTACCTGTCATTAGTTCGATAGACCATTTTAATGTCATTGATTTTTTTCCAAAATTTTTATTAATCTTAACATATATTACTAATACTGTTATTGTTTTTTAATTTTAAACTTATAGAGATACCGAATGTATGAAATATACCTTCAGTCCTTTGTATTATATTTTGTTGTCATAGATCCATTTGGAACTACCCCTATCTTTATGTCTCTTACACAGCATCAGAATACAAAAGAAAAATTGAAATCTGCTTTTGAAGGTGTCTTAACGGCAACAATCATTTTAATATTCTTCTCACTTGTTGGAAACTTCCTATTAGCGTATCTTAATATATCATTAGGTGCCTTTAAAATAGCTGGTGGAATTATTCTATTTATTATTTCTATGGAAATGCTTTTTGATAAAAGACAAGAAAGAAAAGAAAAAAATATTGAAAATGCAAGTAATAATATTGCGATATTTCCATTAGCAATCCCCCTTCTCTCAGGTCCTGCTGCTATTACTTCAGTAATCGTTATTGTCGGTCAGTTTGGTGATAATTTTACTTATCAATTAATAGGAACTGCTTCTTTGATAAGCGTTATGCTTATAACCTTTATTCTTTTTTATGTTGTCTCTAAATCACAGCAATTTATTAATAAAAAAGTTATCAATGTTTTTTCTAGAGTTATATCTATCGTTCTTGCCGGATTATCAATTCAGTACATTATTGACGGTGTACTTTCCTTAATATAAAATTTTTTTTTGTGAATAATCAAAAAAATAAAAAGCAATATAGTCTCTTCGCCAAGTTTTGGCATTGGGGATTTGTGCTCTTGTTTATTTATGGCGTAGCAAAACAAGTTAATGAAATAGAACAATTAGAAGATCAGTTTTTCTTTCAGTTTGAGATTGTTTTTGCTCTTTTGTTTTTATTTTTATTAGCCATAAGATTTGTCTACATGAGTAAAACACAAGAAACATCATTGCCTGATGATACTTCTAAAATACAAAAAATAGCTGCCCGCACTGTTCATCTTGGAATGTATACAACGTTAGCAGGTACTGCCATTACTGGTCTTTCAATTGGTTTATTTTATTGGTTAGGATTTAGACAAGGTTTGTTTATTGATTTCCTTACAGCAATCCACTCATTCGTTGTTAACATTGTTTATTGGTTAGTTGGTATTCATATTGTAGCAGCAATTTACCATCGTCTTAAAAAAGATGGTGTGTGGAATTCTATGGTCCCCTTCTTTAGAGAAAAATAGTATTAATTAGTATTTTTCAATTCCAAGATAAGCTTCTTCTGATTCTGCAGAAGGCATTGTAATAAATAAACGATAATAATTTCCACCTTTTTCAAAAAAGTTGGAAGCTCTTTCACAACCATACATTCCAAAATTATCTTTGATAAATTTATTAGAAGTTTTTTCAAAATATTCTCCATTTTGATTAAGATAAACTGATTTTAATTGTTCTCTTTTACAATTCATCCAAGGATTAGGGTAACCTTGAACAAAACCGTATAAATCTATAGTGCCGTCTTTGTTAACATCAGCTTTTTCAATTCGAAATGAGTCGTTTATTGATGTAGGAATAATTTGATGTTTTTCAAAAGACGAGTCATTACTATTTTTAAAGATGTACATAAATGCCTCATCTTTGCAATCACCACCACTTCTATTAAAAGGTACTTTCGAGTCATCTCTTGTGCAAAAAACATTTTTTTCAATTGCAACAGTATCAGTAAAACCGTCACTATTAAAATCAATCGATGCAGATATCCACGATCTATCAGCCATTTTAAATTGTTTTCTATCTGAACCTTTAACCCAATACCCTGGTTTATCCTCAACATCACCTGTCCAAATTAAAAAATCAGCTTCATCTTTAGGTTTCTTCTTAAATTCATAATTAGCAAGTTTTTTAAATTTAAGCTTATTTTTTTTGTATTCAACTTCAGCCCAACAAAATGTTGTGTTTCCCAAATTAGGACATCCACCAAAAATAATAGAGCTATTTTTTGATGCAAATAAGTTATTAAAACCTATATCTACAAATTTACCTACATTCTTAACAACTTTACACTTATCTGTTTTTAAATCACATACTTCTATGGCTGGTGGTTTTTTATCACCATAATAATAATCCAAAATTTCAATATATCCGTCTTTATCAAAATCAAGATACATTAAATCATGAGAAAATTGAGAAGAGCCAAATTTTGTCAAAGTATTAGATTTTAGATCAAAAATATAATTAACATCCTTCCAACTACTATTTCTATTTCTTCCATCTTCCCTATTTGATAAATATATTATTTCTTCGTTTCCATCGGTATCTGTATCAAATGCTTCTACTCTTCTTAGTGAAACTGGTAATGTTAAGTGATTTGATTTAATTTCTAATGAAGAGGAAAAAAGAGTATTCAAATCATTTATATTTAAAACTACTAAGTGTGAAAAAGGTTGTTTGTTGGATTTTTCACCCCATTGAACAACGTTATTCCAAGAATGAGTTATTATTTTTCCTCCATCTTTATTATCAAGGTACTTAATAATTTGAGGATTTTGCCAAGTATTTTTATCAAAATCATTTGATTTAACCTCAAAAGAATTGCTAAGTTTTTGTATTATAACACAGTTGTTTTTGTCATTAATTCTTAAGAAATCAGTTTGTAAATTTTCACATTTAAAAGGAATAAAAACTTCTTCTTTATTTTGAATAATCTCAGCAGGTTTTGAATAAATCTGAGTTGTTTGAAAGAGTAATATAAGTAATATTAAAAAAAATTTCATATCAATTTCTTTATAATATTTTTTCTTAAAAAAAAATTTAAATTGTAAAAATATTTAAATTAAAAAAAATGATGGGCAATATATGCCCATCTAGGTTGTTACATATAAATTTTATCAGATAACCCAGTGATAAGAAGAGCTGAACCAACTGTTAAAAATATTGAAAATCCCAAATCCATTTTTGAATTTTTAGCACCAATATCTC